>Ga0210398_10001464_pt1 | contig 24394 bp, 19 predicted proteins | sample IncBWC4OmetaG_FD_161047 | JGI IMG/M metagenome (GOLD analysis project Ga0210398, IMG submission 161047) | Forest soil microbial communities from Barre Woods Harvard Forest LTER site, Petersham, Massachusetts, United States - Inc-BW-C-4-O | ecosystem: Environmental > Terrestrial > Soil >...
GCGCGGATTCGCGGCTGCGACCTGCGCGATCACTGCGTCCTGATTTTCCGGAAGTGTGAGGTTGTCCAGGTCCATGTCCTCGCTCTCCCACTGATAGGCGAATACCACCGCCACATCTGCCGATTTGGCGAGAGCAGCGGCAGACGCAGGATCGGCGCCCGAGTCATACTGAACATTGGCCGACGGAGCCTTCGCGCGAATCGCCTTGAGTGGCGACGTCGGAAACCAGATATGGTCCTGCCAGTGCGTCTGGCCCTTGCCCGGGGGCATGATTGCGTTTCCGCCCGGCGGATCCACCTGCGCCGAACCTCCGCCTGAGATCATTCCGACATCGGCGTGTGGCCCGATCACCGCAAGGCTGTGAATCCTGGAAGCATCGAGCGGGAGGATGGCCCGGTCATTCTTGAGCAGCACGATACTTTGTTCCGCGATTTTCTGCGCAACCTCCAGACCTCCGATCACGTCGACTACACCCCTTACTGGCGGATCATCGACTACGCCGCAGGCAAACATGGAGCGCAGGATGCGGCGTACGTGATCGTCGAGCTCAGCCATCGGCACTTTGCCCGAGTGCACGGCCTTTTTCATCGTCTCGCCGTAGAAAACCTCGCCGGGTTCCTCGTGATCAAGTCCCGCAGCCGAAGCTTTCGCATCGCTGTGTGTGGCCTGCCAATCGGACACAATAAACCCCGGGAACTTCCAGTCCTTCTTCAAGACGTCGGTCAGCAGGTATTTGTTTTCGCAGGCGTAATCACCGCCCACACGGTTGTAGGAACACATCACTGCGGCTGCATTCGATTCATGCACACCAATTTCGAAAGCCAGCAAGTCGCTTTCGCGCGCGGCGCGCTTGTCGATGGTGATGTTCACCGCATTGCGGCCGCTCTCCTGATTGTTGAGCGCATAATGCTTGATGTCGCCGATGACGTGTTGCGCCTGCAAGCCCTTCATCACCGAGCCAACCATTTTCCCCGCCAGCACCGGATCTTCGCCGAGATACTCAAACGTGCGCCCGTTCCGCGGTTCGCGGGTCAGATTGATGCCGCCTCCCAGGGACATGTTGTAGCCCTGCGCGCGCAACTCACGGCCGATCAGCGCGCCGTATTCATAAGCGGCATCGAGATCCCAACTCGCCGCGCCCGCCACATCAGCCGGCAGAGCCGTGGAATAGCGGCCATTCTCGCCACTGCTTCGCACCCCATAGGCCGCGTCCGACATTTGAATCGCGGGGATGCCGAGGCGCGGAATTCCCGGAACGTAGCCTGCGCCGCCGTTCGAAAATATGGCCAAGGGACTCATCGGGCTCAGGCCCTGCATCCCAGTGCCGTGCAGCAGCGTAATCTTTTCGTCGATGGTCATCTCCTTCAGCACCATGGCGGCACGTTCGTCGGGCGAAAGCGAGCTGTTCATCCAGGGATGCGCGGAAGGCTTGTCTTGCGGACTCGATTGCAGCCGTGACGGGAAAAGAACGCAGGCGAGAACGACGTTAACGAGAACAACGATCGCGGACAGCGACCGTCTAGCGCTGGGGGAGCCAGCCGGCAAAATCATGAATTCTCCTCTTACGAGAGATGTGAGAAAAGCCCCTACCAAATCGTTAATGTTAACGTTTTTTCGGGATTCTTGCCGCATTCTTTATCGGGCACCTGACATGCTAACAGCGCCGTCAAGTCCCTGCGGACTTGGCCCTGGACCGTGGCGGGCTTTACACTTGAACTGTGAAGATTGCGCTGGGACAGATCAATCCAACGGTCGGAGATTTTGCCGGAAACTCGGCCAAGATCATCCAGTTTTCGCGCCGCGCTCAAGCGGACGGCGCGGGATTGATTCTTTTTCCCGAGCTTTCGGTCTGCGGCTATCCGCCGCGTGATCTGGTCGAACGGCCGTCATTCGTCGCGCGCAACCGTGAAACCCTGGACCGGATCGCGACAGAAACTTCAGGCATCGCTGTCATTTGCGGCGTGGTGACGCCAGCCGACTCGGAGACGGGTAAAGCGGTACGGAACTCCGCCGCGCTGCTCATGGACGGTAAAGTCGCCTTTGTGCAGTCGAAAATGCTGCTGCCTACCTACGACGTCTTCGACGAAATGCGAAATTTTGCGCCCGCCAAAGCGCAGGAGCTATTTTCCTTCTGCGGCAACCGCATGGCCCTTACGATTTGCGAAGATGCCTGGAACGACAAGCAGTTCTGGCTGAAGCGGCTCTACCCGCTCGATCCCGTCGACGCGCTGATTCGCGCCGGCGGCAACTTCGTTTTGAATATTTCGGCGTCGCCTTTCTGGATCGGCAAACGGCAACTTCGCCGCGACATGCTGGCCAGCATCGCGCGCCAGCACAAAGTTCCGGTGGTGATGGTGAACCAGGTCGGTGGCAATGACAGCCTCGTATTTGATGGCTCCAGTCTCGTGCTGAATTCCGAGGGCGCGGTCGTTGCGCAGGGGCGATCGTTCGAGGAAGACTTGATTACCTTCGACTCGAAGACGCTCACCGGAGAGATGCACGAACAGATTGCCGGCGACGAGGCCAGCGTCTACGGCGCCCTGGTGCTGGGCACGCGCGACTACATTCAGAAGTGCGGCTTTCAGAAGGCGATCATCGGGCTCAGTGGCGGCATCGATTCAGCGCTCACCGCGACCATCGCCGCCGATGCGGTCGGTGCGAAGAATGTGATCGGCGTCGGTATGCCTGGACCATATTCTTCGCAGGGTTCCATCGACGATGCCCGCACTTTGGCCAAGAATCTCGGCATCCGGTTCGAACTGCTTTCGATCAACCAGGCGTACGAGGCGTACCGGGAGACGCTGCGGGATGTTTTCAGCGGGTGCAAGGAAGATGTCACCGAAGAGAATCTTCAGTCCCGCGCCCGCGGCATGATTCTGATGGCGCTTTCCAATAAGTTCGGCGCCATCGTGCTCTCGACCGGCAACAAGAGTGAACTGGGCGTGGGTTACTGCACTCTCTATGGAGACATGGTGGGCGGGCTCGCGGTGATTTCCGACGTTCCGAAAACGCTGGTCTACCGGGTCAGTGAGTACGTAAACTCGCGCCGCGAAGTGATTCCGCGTGCCACGCTCGAGAAGCCGCCTTCGGCTGAACTGCGTGCCAATCAGAGAGACAGCGACTCGTTGCCGCCTTACGACATTCTCGATGCCGTGCTCGAGGATTACGTGGAAGACTCGCATCCGGCCGAACGCATCGCTACCGAGCGGGGCATCGACATTGAGGTAGTGCGGCGCGTGATCCGGATGGTGGACCGCGCCGAATACAAGCGCCAGCAGGCGGCTCCGGGGCTCAAGATTTCGCCTAAGGCTTTCGGCTACGGCCGGCGTTTTCCGATTGCGGCCAAGAACGAGGTTTAAACAGTCTTCCGTTCGGCGTTATATATTTCATACTTCACCAGGCTCAAATGCACAGGTTCAACTTGAAAGGAAACCATGCGCAGTTCTACTAAGTCAGTTCGTATTCTTGTCCCGGCCTTATTCTCGGTTCTAGCCTTTTTCTCGTCGACGGCGGCGCAGACTGCCCCTTCGTTAAATGCTCCTGCCAAGCCCCCGGCCAAACCGGCGGAGAAATCGGCAGCCAACGACCCGGCAACGGTTCTTCCGTCGGAAGCCACGGTTGATTCTTTCTTGAAAGCCACTTTCGGCTATGACCCGCAACTGACGTGGAAGATTTCCTCCATCGTGCCCGCGCCGGTGCCGGGACTCGCCGAAGTTTCGGTAGTTCTCGCCAGTCCCCAAGGTCAGCAACTCAGCCGCTTCTTCGTCACCGCGGACGGAGCGCACGCCTTGACGGGCGACATTATCCCGTTCGGGGCTCAGCCGTTCGCCCCTGCGCGCAAGGCGCTGGAGAAGGGAATCACCGGACCCGCTCGCGGCCCCAAGGATGCGCCTGCAACCATCGTGGAATTCGGCGATCTGCAGTGTCCCGCCTGCAAAGCGGCCCAGCCTGCAATCGAAGCACTGATGGCCGCTGAGCCCAATGTGCGCCTCGTATTTCAGAATTTCCCGTTGGAAATGCACAACTGGGCGGCCAAGGGCGCCGCTTACGCGGACTGCGTGGGCCGCGCGTCGAACGAGGCCTTCTGGAAATTTGTTTCCAAAACCTATGAAACACAGGCCGACATCACGGCCGAAAATGCCGACGAGAAGCTCACCGCGATCGCTGATGGAGCAGGTGTAAAAGGGGCCGACATTGCCGCCTGTGCTGCCGCGCCCGATACGAAAGCTCGCGTGGATGCTTCCTTGACGTTCGGCAAGTCCATGGAAGTGACCAGCACGCCGACATTGTTTATCAACGGCCGGAGGATTGGCAACATCAGTAATATTCCTGCCGATGTATTAAAGCAGCTGGTAGAGTTCGCCGCAAAACAGTGAGCAAGGGGCTGACGGTCGGTGGTTTAGTGGTCCAGGTTGCCCTAGCCACTGCCCACCAGGCACTAGCCACTGACCTTACTTCCCGCTCAGCCAGATTTCGCTCGAGGCCCGCTCGTTATTGGCGAGAACGTGCGGGGTGACCACGATGATGAGTTCATCCTGCTCGTCGTCGCGGGTATTCTCGGCCGCGACCTGGTTCAGGCCCGGAAGAAATCCAAAGCCCGGGATGCCGGCGAGCGAACGTTGTTCCGTCAGTGTTACCTCTCCGGCAACCGCCGCGGGTTCGCCGTCTTTCAGGTTGATGCTGCCTTTGTATTCCTGATTGGAAATCACAGGCACGCCATTCGAACTTTGTCCGGTAAGCGAGCGCACTTGCAACTCAAGTTGCAGGCTCACTTCTCCGTTGCCATGAATGGCCGGCTTGACCTGCACATTCAGCCCCAGATCCTCATAGCTCACCGAAGGAAACGGCGCCTGGAAGCTGTTATTCCCGATCACCGAAGCAATCGCCGGCGAATTGAAGATAGGAGCGAAAGAGGCGTTGAGGATGGGATAACGGGTTCCCAGGTGGAACTTGGCGGTGTCCCCACCATCGGCGGCGCGCATGGTGAGATGCTCCAGACTGCGCACCCAGGATTCATTCACGGAAAGATTTGCCGCCAGATGATCGAGGCTGAGTCCCATGAAAGTAAGACCGCCGCCGAAAGTCGCCAGTGGATTGCTGAAGATGGAATTTCCTTGACCGCCCAACTGCGCAAGCAGAGTGGAAATTGCGGTGCTGTTGGCCTGGTTGATACCTCCGGAGGAAATCAGCTGATTAATGAGCTGCGAAATGTTTTGTCCGCCCAGGCCGGCCAGGGCTGCTGCGGGGATGTTGAAAAGATTAAAAGTGTTGGGCACGTGCACGCCGACATTTTGCGTCAGCTGGTGGCTGATCTCGTAGACGTCAATGTCGAGCATGACCTGGGGATGGTCGCCGGTGAGTTGCGCCATCAGCTTGGCGCAGGAGGCGAGAGTGGGCTGCGGAGCGCGCACTTCAATAATGTCGCCAGTCGGTCCGGGGTTGCTGACAAAACGCGCCTCCAGCACATTCTTCAGGGTGTTGACAATGTCCTGCACTTCCGTAGTCGTGCTGTGCGGCGGAAGAATAAACGTCTGCAGCGACATGCGGTCAAACTGCTTGTGATTCTCGGTACTGTCTTTGGCCACGAAGAACTGGCGCGTGCCGAGCGCCGTCCACATAGTCTTGCTCACATCGCAAGCCAGTTTCAGGGCGGTTTCGAAGTCCGCATCATCGACGTAGAAACGCACCTGCTGCGAGGTCACCGAATCGTCAAATTCCACGGTCATGCCATAGGACGATGCCAGCTGAGCGAACATCGCGCGCACGTCTCCGCGAAACTGGAAGCTGGCACGTTCCTTCGTGGGTTGCAAGTGGATTTCTTCGGAGTCTCCCACCGTCGAGGCCGCTCGCAGGAGTTCTTGACGAGGGGCGTGCGCACTATCCGCTAGTCGCTGGCGCGCGAACTGATTCCCGGGATCGAGATCGAGCGCCGCTTGAAATTCCTCGGCGGCACGGGCTCGTTCATCCCCGTACAGCAACTGATTGCCGCGTTCCACGTGCTCGTAGACAAGTCCAGCCTTGGCCAGTTCCCGTGTCTCGAAGAATTGCCCGTTGCGCGGATCCAGGCGGACCGCGCGGTCAAATTGCTCAAAAGCTTCATTGAAGTGTTGTTGCTTTTGCAGCTTCAGCCCGCGGGAATAGGCGTTGCGGGCCTCTTTGGCATCTTTCTTGGAGTGGACGCAGTTGACGCCCCCGGCAATACCGGTGCTGCAGGGAACGGGAGCGGACGTTGTCGGGTCGTCCGCAGCGGCGTCCGCCGGGATCGAAAGCCCAGCCGCCAGAAACCCTATCGACAAGATGACTCGCGCCCGTCGCATCTGCATGATTTTACCCTGCGTCCAGCACGTTTGGTTTAGCACGTTAGGTCACCCTGGCGGAAGAACGCCGGAGTTTCGTGTTCTTGCAACCAGCGGTCGAGTTGCCGGACACACTTCCGTTCCACTCGGCTTCCGTTCCACTCAGCTCAGCATCATCCGTTCAATGTGGCGTGCTTTGCCGGTGTTGTCGTCGCATTCGATTACCACCGCACACAGGCGTACATCCCCGGTTGCTGGCTCAAAGCGTACCGGCATGCCGTTCAGGAACTTTCCCACCACCAATTCTTTTTTCACTCCAATGACCCCGTCGTAGGGCCCGGTCATTCCGACGTCCGTAATGTAGGCTGTCCCATTCGGCAAAACGCGCTCGTCTGCCGTGGGAACGTGCGTGTGCGTGCCCACGACCGCCGTCACGCGGCCATCGAGATACCAGCCCAGCGAAATTTTTTCCGAAGTCGCTTCAGCGTGGATATCCACCAGAATTACTTTGGCCGTTATTTTCTGCAAAAGCTGATCGGCAACCCGGAAGGGATCGTCATTCGACGCCATAAAAATGCGCCCCTGCAGATTGATCACCGCATAAGGCACCTGGCCTTTTCGGCCTTGATACAAGCCCCACCCCGGCATGTCCGCGGGATAATTTGCCGGACGCAGCAATCGCCGCGCCGGCCCGTGCCCATTGCCCTCGACCATCTGGAAATAGTCCACAATCTCACGCTTGTCCCAGACGTGATTGCCGGTGGTGATGACGTCAATGTTCAGTTCAAAGAGTTCCTCGGCGAGCGCCGGAGTAATGCCAAACCCAGCCGCGGAGTTTTCTCCGTTAGCAACAATCAGATTGATCGCGTGATCGCGGACGATCCCCGGCAGCCGGTCTTTGACGATGGCGCGCCCCGGCCTTCCGAAAATGTCGCCGATAAAAAGAATTCGCATGTTGGAGGACAGAATTCGATGGTAACACGCGGCATTTTTGGTTCGTTGAGTCGGATCGCCACCGCCACGTCCGTAGAGACGTTGCTTGCAACGTCTCTCTCACCATGATCCCGAACGCCGCACGCAGATACGTTGCAAGCTATGTCTCTGCCGATTCGTTAATTGTTCGAAGGTACCAACTCCGCCGTGCGCAGAAAATCATAATTTCCGGCCGGGTTCATCTTTATATTCCGCACCCGGCGCGTGTGCACCAACACGTTGTCCAGATACCAGAGATCGATGTAAGGCAGCTCTTCGGCCAGAATCCGCTGCACCTCCGCATAAAGCGGCTTGCGGACCGCCGGATCGACCTCGCGGCGTGCCCGGTCAATCAGCGCGTCCACCTTCGGATTCGAATAGTAACCGCGGTTCGCCCCATTCGGCGGAAACTTCGCCGAGTGGAACACATATTCGAATATGTCGGGATCTTCGTTACCTCCGATCCAGCGCAGGCTGTAAAGCTGAAACGCCCCGTGCGTCACATCGGAGAAAAATGTGGCGGGCTCGAAGCTCCGAATGTCGAGAGCGATCCCAACCTCGCGCAACTGCTGCTGCATCACGGCCACGATCAGGCGCGTGCTTTCGTTGGTCGAGGTTTTCATGGTGATGTGAAACCGCACTCCGTTCACCGACGGATAACCGGCCGCGTCCAGCAATTGCCGCGCTTTTGCCGGGTTGTGCTCGTACGCTGGCACGTCCCCGTTGTAAGCCCAACTCTGCGGCGGCAGAACGTTGCGCGCCGGCTCCGCCTGGCCTCGCCATAAGTAGTCAATCATCGGCCTGCAGTCGAGAGCATAGGCCACCGCTTGCCGCACTCGAACATCCTTCAGAATAGGATCGCGCAGATTGAATGCGAGGTACTGCACTTCTGTTCCGCGGTCACGCTCCACAACCAGATTTGGTTCGCGCGACAGCGTGAGCACCATATCGGGCGTCAACGAGTTGATGCCGACATCTCCGCTGCCTTTGCGTAATTCCAGAGCCTCCGTGGTCGCTTCTGGCACCACCGCAAAACGTACGCGAGCCAGTTTCGGTTTTTCTCCCCAGTAATCATCGTTGCGCTCAACGATGACTTCTTTGTCGGTTTCCGCGCTGATAAATTTAAACGGACCGGAGCCGATGGGGTGTCGGGTCATCTCGTCGCCGCTACCGGCGGGTACAACGCCAATCGCACCGTCGGAAAGATTCCACAGCAACGGTGCTTCCGGTTCCTTCAGGTGGAAGATCACGGTGAAATCATCGGGCGCGTCAATGCGATCCACGAAGCGGTAGTTGGCCGTCTTCGTGCTCCGAATTCTTCCCGTGAGCAGGGAATCAAATGTCCACTTCACGTCCCGCGACGTCAGTGGACGCCCATCATGAAACGTCACGCCGGGATGCAAATGAAAAATGTAGGTCAGGGGATCGGGAATCTCCCAGCGCTCGGCGAGGCCCGGCGCCACGTTCAGGTCATCGCCGCGGCTCAGCAGATCGTCGAAGATCAGGTTATCGATGCGCTCCGACTGCGCGTCGAGCCCCACTCGCGGATCAAGATTGGTAGGACTCGATTCGATAATCATCACCAGCGTATTGGGATCGGGCTTGCCGGCACAGGAGAGCAGCGTGAGAGGAGCCGCGAAACAAACGAGCGTGAGAAAGAGTTGAGCAATAATTCGTTGAGCATTGATTCGCTGGGCAACAATTTGCGGACGTGGCGCCGGTTTCACCGTCATTCGCAATCCCGGCACAACTGGTAGATATTATTCACGGTTCGCCAGTTGCGGGTCGTCGCTTGGCCCAGGAATCTTCGCTCGATGGGATTGTTCATCAGACTGCTCTGGGCAAATCCGTTCGGCAGATGAAGATAAATTTCCTGCCCAAGGCAACAGGATTCGTCGGGCGCTTTGGCGAGGCCCTCCAGTTGTTTCAGGACGTCATTCTCTGGACTCGCAGAGAGAAAAATGACGTGGAGCTTCTCGGGACTGATGCCAGGCTGCTTGAGGAACGGATTCATTTTGATGACCTTGCCGAATTCGTCCTGCGATCGCAGGATCGTGAGCGAGGAAAATCCGAAATCGTTGGTGATTTGTTCTTCAATCTTCTTGCGCAGAGCGGCAACAGAAGTTTTCCCCGCCTTGAAAACCACGTTGCCGCTTTGGATGTACGTCTGCACATTCTTGAGTCCGATGGACTCGAACGATTTTCGCAGAGCCTCCATCTTGACCCTTTTGTGAGGGCCAAGATTGATTCCGCGCAGCATGGCTACGTAGGTGGGCATCGGGTCGAATTCGGGTCGAATTACTAAGGATACGAGATTTTACCCAACACCACCGGCCGTTTCGCGCCCGTAGCGGATGGAATGTTCGACGGCCGGCGATGCCAGGTTTCATGCGCCAGAATCGCAAACGCCACTGCTTCCTTGGCTTCCGAAGGTAGGCCAAACTCGTCGGAAAATCTCAACCGCAACCCCAGCCTATCCATCTCGCCCGATAGTATTGCCATGAGCTTTACATTCTTCGCACCGCCGCCCGACACAACCATCTCGCTAAACGCAGGCTTCCGCGCATTTCGACGTCGGGGCAGCAACCGGCGCACGGCATCAGCAATCGAACGCGCAGTCAGGCCCGTTGCAGAGGCCACAACGTCGCGCTCACGGGCGTCCCCGCACAGTCGCAGAAAATTCTCCACGAACTCGCGGCCGAATTGTTCCCGCCCCGCAGTCTTGGGCGGCTTCCTCCGAAAAAACTCGCCCCGCAATATTTTCGCGATGACAGGTTCAATCCAGGCCCCGGACTCTGCGATCTTTCCGTGGCGATCAAACGGCTGGCCAAACAGCCGCTGCGTGACAGCGTCGATCACCATGTTTCCCGGCCCAGTGTCGAACGCAACTACACGGTTTAGAGATGCGCCCGCCGGAATCGCGGTGAGATTGGCGATGCCCCCAATGTTCTGAACAATTCTGCCGACGCGCGCGTCCCGGAACAGCAAAAAATCGAGGAAGGGGACCAGCGGCGCTCCTTTGCCGCCCACCGCCATATCCGCGGGGCGAAAATCGGAAACTACCGGCACACCCAAACGCGCAGCCACGATCGCGGCCTCTCCCGTCTGCCAAGTCGCCGCTAGCTTGCGCCCCAGGTACGACGCAGGCTCGCCCTGATGATAAAGCGTTTGCCCGTGGCTGCCGACAAGGTCGGCCTTGACCCGCAACTTTCGTTGCGCCGCCAACAGCGCGTCCGTATACAGTTCTCCCACCAGAAAGTTGAGCCGCGCCAGGTCCGCCACCGAAGCCTGCGGCGCATTCATCGCGGCCAGCACTGCCGCGCGAACTTTCTTCGGATAGGAATACTCCGCGTGTCCCAGCAATTCGAAGCTGGCGGGGGAATTGCCAGCATAGGCACCGCTGATGTGGACCCGGGCGTCTCGCCCGCGACTGCTGGCAGATTGGCTGGACGCAGTGCGGAAGCCCGACCCACCTGGCTCCGCAACGCGCACCAAAGCAACATTGATCCCATCCGCCGAAGTGCCGCTCATCACGCCGGCCACGATCATGCTTTTTTTCTTCATCCGCGCAATCGCGCATTTTCTTCGCGATTCATATTCTCCAGCCGTACCTGCTCGCCGAATTCCCACAACTTGCGCGACAACTTCCCGACACTCGTCGCGGAGGGCGACTTACCCACGCGCATCATCTTCCTCGACTGTCTCTTGAACGAGAGCACGCGCGCGGCCGCGTCTTCAACCTGACGAGCAAACTTCGCGTCTCGTTCCGCCGTCGAGACCAATGCTTCATACGCTTGTCTGATGTAGTCCTCACGATGGCAGATCAGACACAAGTCTCCGCCGGCGCGAATGTGTTGCAGCGCAGCCTGCCCAACCGGCGCGGCAGAGAGCACGCCGCCCATCTCAAGATCATCCGACACAATCAGGTTGCGAAAGCCAATGCGCTTGCGCAGAATATCGGTAATCCAGACCTTCGAGAGCGACGTCGGTGTCTGGTCGTGCGTCACCTGCGGGTAAGCCGCATGCGAAATCATGACCAACGGCAGTTGACGACGCAGCGTCCGGTAGGGAACCAGATCCTCGGCCCAAAGTTGTTTCCATGACTTCTTGATCAACGGCAATGCGTGGTGGCTGTCCAGCTTGCCTTCTCCGAGGCCAGGAAAGTGCTTGCCGCATCCCAACACGTTTGCCGCGCGCAGTCCGGTAAGAAACTCGCGCGCATACGCCACCGCCTTCCGCGGATTCTCCGAAACCGCCCGCGAGCCCATCACGCCGCCTGAGGCTTCAAACGCCAGATCGAGCACCGGTGCGAAATCGATGTTGAAGCCGAGAGCGCGGCAGTTCTCTCCGATCATTCGACCGTGTGCGCGGAAAAGTTTGCGGTCGCCGGTCGCGAACACCTCCGCCGCCGAAGGCGTAGGTCCCAGCACATCGCGAAAACGATCGACACTTCCGCCTTCCAGATCAACGCAGGTGAACAGCGGCGTGGAGACGCACCTCCGGCAGTCCCGCAGCAACCGCCAGGTCTGCTCCGCGCTCTTGATGTTTCGCGCAAACAGAATCACCCCCGCCGGCTGCAGCCGCGTAAGCAGGGAACTGAGCCGCGCCGTCAGCTCCGTGCCGTTGAAACCAACAATTAGAAGCTGACCGATATGGTCAGGAACGACCGAGGCTCTTCTCGAAGAAGTCATTAAACCCCCAGCGTCATTTCGATGTGGAGTTTATTCCCCTCGATCGATTGCTTCAAAATAGTTAAGTGACCAACGACGGAATTGAAACCTGACGCCCACACGTGAAAGCTGTAGTCTCCTGCTGGCAGGCCTTTGATCTTGAATCGTCCGTTCGCGTGGGTTTGCGCCGACTGTTTCTCTTTCGAGCCGCCCGGGCCAAAAAGTTCCACGGTCGCACCGCGCATCGGATCGTGAGGGAAGGTGCTCGAGATCCGAACATCGCCTTCTGCCGACCTCACAACCATAGGTTCCGCAAATTCATGAATAAGGCCGAAGCAGTGCCCCGAGAGCTGGCAGACCGCAGGCAGCGCTCCGCGCTGCGGCCAGCATTCGGTGCTCAGCGCCGCGGAGAGAATCGCAAACGTCAAGGCCCTCCAGAACATCCGACTATCAATACCTGTTTTCATTCGATCTGCTTCTTCAACTCCGCCAGCAAATTAAGCGCCTCCAGCGGTGTCAGCCGATTCAAATCAAGCTCGCGCAACTTCTCCAGCACCGGCTGCGAGATCGGGGTAAAAATCGTGAGCTGCGTCGGCGGAGACGTCGCCCCGGGAGAAAGATGTCCCGTCACCTCGCGCTCCGCCGACTCATGTTCGGCCAGCACCTCGCGCGCCCGCACAACCACTTCATTCGGCAAGCCCGCCAGCTTCGCAACTTCGATGCCATAGCTGCGGTCCGCCGCACCCGGCTCAACTTTCCGCAGAAACACGATCCCGACGCCGGTCTCCTTCACGGACACGTGATAATTTTTCACTCCCGAAAGCTGCTGCGCTAGTTCCGTCAGTTCGAAATAATGGGTGGCGAATAAAGTCTTGGCCCGCACACGCGCGTGCAGATATTCAATCGCCGCCCAGGCAATCGCCAGCCCGTCATAGGTAGAAGTGCCGCGCCCAACCTCATCCAGCAAAATCAGCGACCGCGCCGTCGCGGTGTGCAGAATCGCCGCCGTCTCCGTCATCTCGACCATAAAAGTCGAGCGGCCGCGCGCCAGATTATCGCTGGCTCCGATGCGGGTGAACACGCGATCCACCACGCCCAGCCGCGCCGAACTCGCGGGCACGAATGAGCCCATCTGCGCCAGAATCACAATCAGCGCCGTCTGCCGCAGATAAGTCGACTTGCCACCCATGTTCGGTCCGGTCAGCAGCACAATGGTGTGCGAGTTGGTGTTGAGGTAAAGATCGTTGGGCACGAAGCGGTCGCTGCCCCCGGCCAACTCCTGTTGTTCGATCACAGGGTGCCGGCCCTCAATAATTTCCAGAACACCAGACTCTCCAGCCTTCTCAACGCCATCCGATTCGAACTGCGGCCGGCAATAATTTCGCAACGCGGCGATGTGTGCCAGCGACGCCAGCACATCCACCTCGGCCAGCGCCAGTGCGGTTTGTCGAATGCGCTTGGCCTCGCCTGCAATCGCCGTACGCAACGTGGCAAACAACCGCCGTTCGATCTCGACGATCTTCTCCTGCGCGTCAAGAATCTTAGCCTCGTACTCCTTCAGCTCCGGAGTAGTAAACCGCTCCGCGCCCACCAGCGTCTGCTTGCGGTCGTAATCTTGCGGCACCAGATGCAGATTCGCCTTCGAAATCTCGATGTAGTACCCGAAAATCGAATTAAACTTAACTTTAAGCGAAGCGATGCCGGTGCGTCCGCGTTCGCGCTGTTCGATCTGCGCCAGCACCTGCTTGCTGTTGCGCGAGAGCTCCCGCAGTTCATCGAGTTCGCGGTCCACTCCCGCTGCGATCACGCCGCCGTCCGTGAAAGTAAGCGGCGGCTCCGGCACAATCGTCTTGTCAATGTGCTCGCGCAGGTCGTTCAAATCATCCAGCGATTGGTGAAGCGCGCTGAGCCGCTGCGAACTCACGCGTCCCAAGGCCGCCTTGATCGCGGGAAGTTTTCCCAGCGAACTTCCCAGCGCCAGAACATCGCGCGGATTCGCCGTCTCCAGCGCCACCCGACTCAAAAGCCGCTCCAGATCGAGCACTCCATCGAGGGCGCGGCGCAGCTCTTCCCGTGCCACGGTAGCCTGCACGCCCGCTTCCACCGCGTCGAGCCGTCCATTGATTTCGCCCAGATCGAGCGCGGGCCGCAGCATCCACGACCGCAGCAAGCGCTTGCCCATCGGCGTAGCGGTGTCGTCGATCGCGCGAAACAAAGTGACGCCCGCATCCGTCCCCGCGAACAGCGGCTCGATCAATTCGAGATTGCGCACCGTAACCGCATCGAGCACCAGACAGTTCTGCCGCTCGTACCACCCAATGCGATCGACGTGATCGAGCGATCCACGCTGCGTGGAACGCACATAGTAAAGAATCGCACCAGCCGCCGACGCGGCGGCCGCGCGTCCAGAAAGCCCAAATCCCTCCAGCGACAAGACCCCAAAATGATTCTCGAGCAGTGGAATCGCGTGATCCGGCGCGAACACCCAATCATCCAGCGGAGTCTCCGTGCATGTGGCTCCTGCCGCCCGAGGCTGCGGCCCATGCAGCGCCCCGGTTTGTGTGGGAGCGGGCGACTCGCTCGCTCTGCCGAGCAGAGTTCGGCTGTTCTTCGCTTCAAACAACGGCGCCGCCGACCCATACAGCAACTCCTTCGGCCTCAACTGCTCCAACTCTTCCTGCACCCGCCGCAACGCCCCTTCGCCAGAAAACTCCGTCGCCCGGAACTCTCCCGTCGAAACGTCGAGCGCCGCAAATCCCACCCGGTCGCCCACCTGCGCCAGGGCCGCCAGAAAGTTGTTATCCTCCGCCCCCAGCGAAGAATCCGCCGCTGTCCCCGGCGTGACCACTCGGGTCACTTCGCGCCTCACCAGCTTCTTCGCCAGCCGCGCGTCCTCCACCTGCTCGCAAATCGCCACCTTGAAGCCCTTGCGAATCAATTTCCCAATGTAGTTCTCGGCCGCGTGATGCGGTACGCCGCACATGGGCACCGCAATGCCTTTTTCCTTATTGCGCGAGGTGAGCGTGATCTGCAATTCCTTGGCCGCGACAATCGCGTCATCAAAAAAAAGCTCGTAGAAGTCTCCCAGGCGAAAGAAAAGCAGCGCCGTGGGATGATCTTTCTTGACCGCGGCATACTGCCGCATTAGCGGAGTGGACGGCTCAGTCATCGGCTCGTTCATTAGCTCGGTTATGGGCTCGGTCATCGAGGCGGGGCTTGGCGCGGATTATAACAAAGCTGAGTACCCGGCATGGGTGTCAGTTCTCATCGCGCCCCGCAGGAAATCACAGTTGACTCCAGTTCCGTCACGGTGTTCTCTTATCGCATGGAGCTGCGCAAAGATCCCATCACGCGCTCGTGGGTCATCACCGGCGACGATCCCACGGAGGTCGGTCCGCGGCCGGAAGTCGGCTGCCGCTTCTGCGCGGATGCGAAAGATACGCCGCAGGTCATCTCCGCCGTTCCCAACGCGGTCGGCGCTCGCTGGTCGGCGCGCGCCGTGGTGCATCCGACTCCTCTCTATCACATTGAAGGCGAGCCCGGACGCCGCGGTGACGGCCTCTACGACCGCATGCACTCAGTAGGCGCGCACGAAGTGATCGTCGAGAATCCGCAGCACGACCGCCATCTCTGGAATGCCAGCGACGGAGAAATTGAACAATTTCTGCGCCTCGCCGCCGAGCGCATCTTCGACCTGAAGCGCGATCCGCGTGTCAAATACGTCAGCCTTTTCAAAGATTACGGTCCCAGTGCCGGGCAGGAGTTTAGCCATCCCACTTCGCAAATCACCGCAACCCTGTTCGTTCCGCGGCGTGTACTTTACGAACTGCGCGCAGGACGGGAATATTTCGTCGCCAAAGAGCGCTGCGTGTTCTGCGATATCCTCAACCAGGAAGAGCGGCAAGCCTTGCGCGTGCTCGAAGCCCGTGGCGACTACGTTGCCCTTTGTCCCTACGCCCCACGCGTTCCGTACGAAACCTGGATTCTCCCGCGCACCCACGAAGCCTCTTTCGAGCGAACCGGCCTGGCTCGGGGAGTGGTGCTCACCAACCTCGCCGCGCTGCTTCGCCGCACTCTCCAGCGGGTGCGCACCATAACCGAAAATTTCCACCTGGTTTTGCATACCTCGCCCAACAGCATGCATCCATCAAAGAACCTCGGCTATTGGAAGACGCTCGACGAGGACTACCACTGGCACATCGAGATCCTGCCGGTCGTGACCTCGAAAGCGCGCTCCTATACATTCAAGGAAGTGTATTATTCGCCAGTCAGCAGCGAGAGCGCCGTGAAACAATTGCGCGAAGCGAAAATCGACGGCTGAAAGGCGGTCATCAACAGCAAGAATCCGAGCCTTTGATCTTACTGACCACTCGCCACTGATCACTGGCCACTGAATTTCAGGAGACCCAGCGTGAAACGTCTGCTCTGCAGCGTCGTGCTAATTTCCGTAAGCTTCGCCCAGACGTCGAATCCCCAAACAGCGGGCCCTTCTGCGGTCACGCAAGAAAAACAAAAAGTTCTCTGGCAAAAGCTCGAAGCCAGCATCCACGACCTGGACCAGCATCTCGACGGCGTAATGGGGGTCGCCCTCGAAGACCTCACTACTGGAGACCAGTTCCTTCTGCACGAAAATGAAGTCTTCGCCCAGGCCAGCTCCATCAAGATCGCGGTGCTTGCCGAGCTCTACCGGCAGGCGCAGCAGGGCAAACTCAAGCTCACCGATCTCTACACCGTGCAGGCCTCCGACCTGGTCGCCGACAGCAACATCATGGGCGGCCTCACTCCCGGCATCACCCGCTTGACGCTGCGCGATCTTGCTACCATGATGGTCGCCGTCAGCGACAACTCCGCCACCAACGTGCTCATCGACCGCGTCGGCATGGAGAACGTTAACGCCATGCTCGACTCGCTCGGCCTCTCCCACACCCGCCTTCGCCGCAAGATGATGGACCTCGACGCCGCCAAGCATGGCCGCGAAAACATCTCCACACCCAGCGAAATGATGACTCTGCTCGCCGCCCTCTACCGCGGCAAAGTTCTCAACAAGGAGATGGAAAGTGATTTCTTCACCATGCTCAGCACCGGAAAGGATTCCTGGATTCCGCGCGACTTGCCCGCCGATCTGAAGATTGCAGACAAACCCGGCGAGCTCGAGGCCGTGCGCAACGATTCAGGTATCGTGTTCGTCGAAGGCCGCCCCTACGTGATCTGTGTGATGACCGCGTTTCTGCGCAATGAACGCGATGGCGAAGAGGCCATCAGCAAAGTGTCTCTGGCTGCCTGGCGCATGTTCGACCGCCTGAGCCGGGCCACCGAGTATGGCCGCGTCGTGTCCCCCGGAAACGGCGTCCGATAACATCTGTATGCCCACCACCGAGGCTCGCCCCAGGGATGACCGGCCAACCGTTATTGCCATCTCGGCGCTGGCCTGCATCCTTCAGGATGTTCTGCACGAGGGCTTGGGACACGGTGTGACCGCCTTGCTCAGCGGAGCTCATCGCCTGACGGTGAGCACGGTTGCCCTGCAGTGCGACATCGAGACGCGATGGATCTCGGCCAATGGCACGCTGGCGAATCTGTTCTTCGCCGCCCTATTCTTCCTGCTGTTGCGAAAACCGCAGCGTTACCGGCCGGCGACCCGCTATTTCCTGGTCCTGGCCATGATGGGCAATCTTTTCACCGGCACCGGCTACTTCCTTTTTTCTGGGATCGCCAACTTCGGCGACTGGGCGGCGGTGACCCGTGGCCTGCAGCCGTATTGGGTGTGGCGAGGGGCTCTGGTCGCTGGGGGCGCAGTTTCGTATTACGGCTCCATGCTCCTGGTCGCAGCCGAGATGACGCCCTTCGACCGAAAAGAATCGCCTCCGCGCAGACTCCGCGACCTGTGCTGGACACCGTATTTCACCGACGGCATTCTGGCCGGTCTCGGCGGCCTGCTCAATCCGCTGGGCTTGTTCTACGTTTTGGCCTCTGCTCTGCCCTCTACTCTGGGTGCAAATGCTGGCTTACTCAGCCTGCCCTACATGATGCGGAGCCGCAGCCGCGGCGACACCGAGTCCCTTGCTCCCATTGAACGTAGCCCGTTCTGGATTGTCGTCGGCAGCGCTGCTTCTTTGGCGTTCGTGGTTGTACTCGGCCGCGGCGTGAACTGGCAACGCTGACGCAACCATTCCCGGCGCTACTGCGCCACTGCTCCACTCGCCTGTGGCTGCGCGAATTGCCATGTGGGGACGGGCGGCCCGCCCGTCCGAGCGAAGCGCAGCTTCGCAGTCGAAGCCGGTTACCCCATTTCTCGCGTCTTTTGCGAGAAGTGGGGATTTTGAAGCCAGCTCACAGTAGATAGACTTTTCGACCTTCCTCCGTGGTGAAGATCGAGTTCGCAAGCGCATAATACCCGCATGCCTCCTGACAAGCCCGTCCGCCGCCTGAAGACCTACACCGGCGCCCAGGGCTACGTCTACCAGTACTATTTCGTCGGCAAGCGCCCCGCGCTGCCCGACGACCCCGCGGCCCCGGCCACCGAATTCATCTTCGACGTAACCTCCGACCGCAAGCTCACCTACGCGGTCAGCGTTTTCCTCACCGCGTCAGCCGTCACCGCCTGGAGCGCCACCCACAACCGCTCCCTCAGCGACGCCGAACAATACGCCACCGCCAAAGTCCGCCTCTTCCGCGCCTTCGACGAACTGGAAGACATAAAAACCACCGGCCGCCGCCTGCTCATCGACAGCGCCCAATTGGAAGACGCCCTCACCAGCCTCGGCGTTGATTAGCCAATCACGTAGCAACAGCCGCCTCGGCTGTCCGTCCGGCGCGCGTAGCGCGGCCGCTCACCCCCCAAACCCTGTCATCCTGAAGAGCGCAGTCTGCGGATGCGCAACGCGAATCGTCAGACGAAGTCGAAGGACCTGCTGTTCGCCGGCGCGGCCACCGCCGATGCGGGGCTCTCTGTCTTGATATCTCTCGGTGTCGCGCAACCGGGAAGGGCAGGAGTTCCACTCGTGCCGCACCGCGATCGCTGAGACTTGCGGCTTCAGCCGCTGAGGTTTGCGTTCGCCAGCCAGTTCCGCCCCCTCTTGTGATCCCGATCACAACCCCCTGTGACCCATGCCATTCGGCGAGCAGAACGTGCCATGCAGAATATAATGCGTTGGGGGGATGTTCCTGAAGTTCCAAGCCCCTCATCGCTTGCATTAAACTCTCTGGACTCTGATACTTGCCTGGCCTATGGCCCTGCTCTGGCTACGTTTCGCGCTGGCTTGCTACTGTGTGGGACTGATCTACGCCTTCGTGGCGCTCGCCCGCCCTAGTGACCTGTTCAGCCGCATCGCGCTGCACGCCGTGAGCGTGGGCATGGTCTTCCACTTCGTCTCGCTGGCCGAAGTTTTCCTCTCAGGCCATTTCGTCTGGGCGTCGGTGCACGACGCGGAATCCCTCCTCGCCTTTATCTCGATGACATTCTTCATGATCGCCTACGCCATCTACCAGACCACTTCGCCCGGCGTCGTCGTGTTTCCCATTGTTTTCTTCCTGACCTTCGTGGCCGCCGTCGGCCAGCAACCATCCGCATTCACCTCGTCCGCGCAAAAAGGATGGCTCATCCCCGTCCACATCGCTTTCATTTTCACCGGATACGCCGCCCTGCTGTTCAGTTTCGGCGCCAGCCTGCTTTATCTCGTGCAGGAACGCCGGCTGAAATCCAAGAACCCCAGCAGCCTCACCAGTTTTCTCCCTGCGCTCGAAGTCATCGACCAGATCGGCTACCGCTCGCTCCTGCTCGGGTTTCCGTTCATGACCCTTGGCCTGCTAATCGGATCATTCGTGGCTGTCACCACCTACGGCCGCATGGATTTCCTGGATCCCAAAATTCTGCTGTCGATCCTGATGTGGGCCGTCTACATGGTGATGGTCATCACCCGCTGGAGCTCCGGATGGCGCGGCCGCCGCGCCGCCGTGCTCGCCACCTGCGCCTTCGTGGCCGCTGTCGTGGCCTGGGCCGCCAACTATTTCTCGACCATCCACAGGTTCGCCGCCTCATGAGTACACATTACGAGGCAAACATTATGAGGCTCGCATTTTGAGATATCAGCTCATCGGCGTGAATCACAAAAGCGCGCCGCTCGAAGTGCGCGAGCGCCTGGCCATCCCCGAATCTCGCCTCCCCGACGCTTGCCGCGATCTCACCGCCCACCCCGGAATTGAAGAGGGAATGATCATCTCCACCTGCAACCGCGTGGAATTGGTCACCCACACCACCAACGGCTCCGCCGACCTGCGCGGATTCCTCCACCATCACTTTCATCTCACCGCCGAAGAACTCGACGCCCATCTCTACGAATTCCGCGAGCAGGACGCCGTACGCCATATCTTTCGCGTGGCCTCAAGCCTCGATTCCATGGTCGTCGGCGAAGCCCAGATCCTCGGCCAGGTCAAGGAAGCCTACGCCACCGCCCGCGCCATCGGTGCCGCTCGCGGCCAACTCGATCAACTCTTCACCCGCGCATTCGCCGTTGCCAAGCGCGTACGCACAGAAACCGAAGTGGGCTCTTCATCCGTTTCCATCGCGTCGGTTGCGGTCGAGCTCGCAAAAAAGATTTTCGGCAGCCTGCAGGGCAAGAACGTCTTCATCGTCGGCGCCGGAAAAATGAGCGAACTCGCCGCCCGCCACTTGATGGCCCACGGGTGCGCCAGCATCTTTGTCTCGAACCGCACCTACGAACGCGCCGTCGGCCTCGCGCACAAATTCAACGGCCAGGCCATCCAGTTCGACGACCTCTACTCCACCTGCGACCGCGCCGACATCGTCATCACCTCCACCGGCGCGCCCCACGCGATTTTCCGCCGCGAGCACGGAGAGCAATTTCTCTCCCGCCGCAAGAACAAGCCCATGTTCTTCATCGACATCGCCGTCCCCCGCGACGTCTCTCCGGAAATGGCCAAGCTCGACGGCATTTTCACCTACGACATCGACGACCTGCAGCAAGCCGTGAGCAGCCACGTCGCCGACCGCCGCAAAGAAGCCGAGCGCGCCGAAGCCATCATCGCCAGCGAAGTCGAAAACTTCAAAGCCCGCCTCGAAGCCCGCCAGCACACGCGTGACGTTGTGCCGACAATCGTGAGCCTGCAAGACCACCTCGAAACCATTCGCCAGGCCGAAATCGATCGAGTGCGCGGCCGCCTCGGCCACATGACCCCCGAACAGGAAATCGCCGTCGAAGCCCTGACCCGCGGCATCATCAACAAAGTCATGCACACCCCCATCACCACGTTGAAGACTGCCGCCAAGGAATCCGAAGTCACCACCGTCATTGACGTAGTTCGCCGCCTCTTCAACCTCCACGACAAGGAAACCGGCCCCGCCTCGCAGGCCGGCCGTGGAGCATCGTCGAACAAAGAGGCGTTGAATAGGGAAGTGCCGAAGAAAGAAGCGGAGCCGCACCACTAATGTCGCCCCGCCCCAATGATCGCGGCCGTGGTTGATAGGATCAAGCTGGGAAGGTTTGACTTCCTTGAAATGCCACTTCCGCCTAGGCCTCGAGCCCGCCCCAAATGACCCGATCGCTCGACAACGGACCACCTGCCACCACCCTCCGCATCGGCTCCCGCGGTTCCCAACTCGCCCTGTGGCAAGCCAACCACATCTCGGCCCTGCTGCGTGCCCGCGGCCACCAAGTCGAAATCGAAATCATCCACACCACCGGCGACAAAATCACCGACGTCCCCCTCGCGATGGTCGGCGCCAAGGGCGGGTTGGGCAAAGGAATCTTCACCAAAGAGATTGAAGAAGCCCTCGCCGCCGGACGCGTCGATCTCGCCGTCCATTCGTTGAAGGACCTGCCCACCGAACTTCCCCCAGGATTCGAAATCGCCGCCATCACCGAGCGCGAAGACCCGCGCGATGCCTTCTGTTCTCGCCACTATTCACAAATAAAAGACCTGCCGAAAAACGCGCGCGTCGGCACCAGCAGCTTGCGCCGCCAGGCGCAACTCAAAGCCATCCGCCCCGACCTCGACATTCACCCCCTGCGCGGCAACGTCGACACCCGCCTGCGCAAACTCGAACAGGGCGAATACGACGCCATCATCCTGGCCTCGGCCGGCCTGAAGCGTCTCGGCAAAACCGAACTGATCAAACAAATCATTCCCGCCGAAATTATGTGCCCCGCCGCCGGCCAGGGCGCGCTCGGAATCGAAATCCGCGAAGGCGACGAAACGATACGCCAGCATCTCGAATTTCTAGACGATCCCGCCGCCCGCGCCGCTACCACCTGCGAACGCGCTCTCCTGAACCGTCTCGGGGGCGGCTGCCAGGTCCCCATCGGCGCCTTCGCCGAGGTTCGACAAAATACGAACAACGGGAAATTGCATCTCGAATCCATCGTCGCCGACCCCGACGGCTCCAAACTCCTCCGCGACTCCCGCGACGGAGACGATCCCGAACGACTCGGCAACGACGCCGGCAGCGCCCTCCTCAGCCGGGGCGGCGACGCCATCCTGGCCGCCGTCTACGCCCGTGGCCTGGCCATCCCGCCGCAACCGTAATCGCGAATGATCGCTCGCGATGTGGACCGTGGAGGCCGGGACGCCTCGTCCGGGGAGCAGCGCCCCAGATCCATTGGCCCAGAGCGGTTGCGCTGCCCGGGCGGACGAGGCGTCTGCCCTCCACAAATTCGACCCCCTGGACTCAAAAGTTTCTGTACTCTGTCTATCAGTCCCGTGCCCAACGTCCTGCTCCAACTTGGGGGCGAAAGGCCGAAAGAAAATTAGATCGTGTACATACCCGAACATTTCGTTCTCCGCGACCACGCCGCCGCCATCGCATTCATGCAAGCGAACCCGTTTGTGATTCTGGTCTCGACGAACGAAGACGGTCCCTTCGCCAGCCACGTGCCCGTGATCATCCGCGAAGCCGGAGACCAACTCATCATTCGCGGCCACGTCGCCAAGGCCAACCCGCACTGGCGGTATCTCGAACAGAATCCGCAATGCCTCACCATTTTCCACGGCCCGCACTCCTACATCTCGCCGAGCAACTACACCACGCGCGAAAACGTTCCCACCTGGAACTACGGCGCCGTGCATCTCTACGGAACGGCGCGCGTGTTCGCGTCGCCGGAAGCGCTGCAAGGCGTGCTCCACGAACTGATCGCCACCTTCGAGGCTGCCTACGCCCAGCAATGGGACAGCCTCGATCAGACCTACCGCGACCGCATGCTCACTCACATCGTCGGATTCGAAATCACCGCGACCAAACTCGAAGCCAAATTCAAGCTGGGCCAGAATCGCACCAAACAGGAGCAGGCCAATATGCTCGCGTCGCTCAGCAAAGCCGAAGACACCGCAGTCACAGGCGTAGCACGCCTGATGCAGCAGCAAGGCATGGGCAAGCTTCCAGAAAAGTAACGAAGTGCCTGTGTGGGGCGGGCACTCTTGCCCGCCGACTCTAACCATGAGCAAGAAAGTTCCAGCATCCACGAATCGGGCAACTACGAATCGCCCGTTGAGAAAAGTGCGCATACTTGTCGGCCGCGCTCGCCATCAGGCCAGCGCTCTCTCCGCCGAACTGCGCAACCTGGGTGCCCAGGTGCTCGAGATTCCCTTCATCGAAATTCGCCAGCCGCGCTCCTACCAGCCGCTGGATTCCGCCCTCAAGAACCTTGCACCCTACGATTGGCTGATCCTGACCAGCGTGAACGGCGTCGAAGCCATGTGGGCGCGGATGGACAAGCTGAAACTCTCCGACAAAATGAAAATACAGGACGCTTCGGGAAAGTTCCGGGGAGGGCACGAGTTCACTCGTGCCGATATCCGTACAAAATCCGGCGCGGCTTCAGCCACTGGGGTGCGCCGTCTGCGCATTGCCGCCATCGGCCCCGCAACCAAGAAGGCTATCGAGCAGCGCGGCGTGAAAGTCGACGTCGTTCCCAAAGAGTACGTGGCCGAATCCGTGGTGCGCAGCCTGCGTCGCCGCGTGAAAGGGAAGCGCGTGCTGCTGGTGCGCGCCAAAGTTGCCCGCGACGTGATCCCATGGGAACTGCGCAAAGCTGGCGCTCGCGTTGATGTCGTCGAAGCCTACGAAACTGTGGTGCCGCAATCCTCGCGAGCGCGTCTGCGCGCGGCGCTCGAGAATCCGCGACGGCGTCCGCACGTTGTCACGTTCACGAGTTCTTCCACGGTACGCAACTTCGTGACGCTGTTAGGAGGCTCACATACCCACCCGAATCTCGACGGAATCCTCACAGCTTCGATTGGCCCTGTCACGGCTTCGACGTTGCGTGCGCTAGGACTAGGAGTAGACATCGAGGCCAAGGAGTTCACCATACCCGGCCTGGTCGACGCGATTATCGCGCATGTAGAATCAGCGACTTAGCGTTGAGTTATTGAAAACATTGACGACGCAATGGACGGGCTCGGCGTGAGGCTGCGGTCACGGTCGCGCGCCAGGATGCCATTTCC
>Ga0210398_10001465_pt1 | contig 24389 bp, 20 predicted proteins | sample IncBWC4OmetaG_FD_161047 | JGI IMG/M metagenome (GOLD analysis project Ga0210398, IMG submission 161047) | Forest soil microbial communities from Barre Woods Harvard Forest LTER site, Petersham, Massachusetts, United States - Inc-BW-C-4-O | ecosystem: Environmental > Terrestrial > Soil >...
ATCTCGCCAGACCGGGGGGGATGAGAGGCTGCGAGTAGTAGAGATGGGCGCGCCATTTCAGCGCAAGCTCAACGTAAGGCGCACCCGTCCCACTTGAGTTCCTTCCCCCGAGAACCAGCCATCCGGAACTCACTACGGTTGGAGACGAAGCTGCGGCCCGGAAAGACGCACATTATGACAACGCGTCAGCAACGGCATAAATTCCTCCAACTACGAGGCGAATTGATGAGCGGAGAACTACGAGCGAATTGGTCGTAATTGCGTTATGATTGAAAAGAGAAACAGGTCAGGCACACTTGAACGCGCTCAGTGAACTCGGCATTGGGAAAATGGCGATTGTTGAGCGCCTGGACCTGCCCGAAGAGGTTGGACATCACCTTATGCACATGGGGTTTATTCCCGAGGCAAGGATCGTGGTCGTCCGGCGCGCTCCCGCCGGCGACCCGACGGTTTACGCCATCGACGGCTTTGAGATTGCGCTGCGCCGGGAAACGGCCCGCTCCATTCGCGTTCAGGTGGTTGAGGAAGGGCTCTGATGAGCGACTGCTGTGCTGCTGAAACTATTGAAATTAAGGTCGAGCCTCGGGTTTCAGGTAAAGTCCGCACGGTCGCGCTGGTGGGCCCTCCAAACTCCGGCAAGTCGACTCTCTTTAACCGCCTTACCGGCCTGCGTGCAAAAGTTGCCAATTACCCTGGGGTTACCGTCGAGCAGCACTTCGGAAAGCTGAACGGCATCGGTAGAAGCGACCTTACCCTTATTGATCTTCCGGGTATTTACGGTCTCGACTCCTATTCAGAAGATGCCCGTGTGGCGGTTGATGTTTTGCACGGTGAGATGCCGGGCACGCCTGCGCCGGACGCTATTCTGCTGGTGTTGGATTCATTGCACCTGCGGCGTCAGCTAACGCTCGCAGCCCCGGTTCTGGCATTGGGATTGCCGACGCTCGTGCTGCTCAACATGAGCGACCTGATGGAAACTCGCGGCGGCGAAGTTGACACTCTGGCGCTGGCCCGAGAACTCGGTGTGCCGGTCGCAAAAATAAGCGCCACGCGTGGTACTGGTCTAGATTCCATTGCTCATTTCCTGGACCGTAAGGGCGAGACGTTACAACCAAGGAATCCGGCGAAACTGGAACTGCCAGTTGTGGGTAATGCGCGATCGTACCGCCAGTGGGCAACGGGCATCAGCACGAGGACCAAGTACAAAGCGCCGCTGTCATCGGAGTGGACGCGGAAGCTTGACCGGTTCCTGCTGCACCGTATCTTCGGTCCGCTGCTTTTTCTGGCCGTGGTGATCAGCGTTTTCCAAGTGGTATTTTCCATCGGCCAGCCCCTGAGCAATGCTTTCGGCGACCTGCTCAATGCGGCCGGAAGCAAGATCGGGATGTTTCTCGGGCACGGATGGTTTGAATCCCTTCTTATCGACGGCATCTGGAAGGGCGTGGCATCGGTCCTCGTCTTTCTTCCCCAGATCCTGCTCCTGTTCCTGTTCATCGGGGTGCTCGAGGATTCGGGCTATTTGGCCCGCGCAGCGCTGATCGCCGATCGGGTCATGCGCTCTATAGGGCTCAACGGCAAGGCTTTTATCCCGCTGCTGTCCGCCTATGCCTGCGCGGTTCCAGCCATCATGGCTACCCGGACCATCGAGAACAAGCGCGACCGCTTTGCGACCATTCTGGTGGCTCCGTTCATGACGTGCTCGGCGCGGCTGCCTATCTACCTGCTGATGATTGCCGCATTCGTTCCCAACAAGCCGATCATTGGCGAATTCTTCGGCCTGCGTGCGGCCGTCATGCTTTCGCTGTACCTTCTGGGTTTTCTCGCCGCGCTGTTTACGGCGCGGTTGCTCAAGTCGTCAATTCTCAAGGCGGCCTCTGCGCCGTTCATTCTCGAGCTGCCGCAGTATCGGCTACCTACCTTGCGCTCCCTTGGGCTTCGCGTAGTCGATCGCGGCAAGGTGTTCCTGAAGCAGGCGGGAACGATCATTCTCTGCGTGACGGTTGTGCTCTGGTTCCTGAGCCATATACCCTTCCACTCGACCCTGCCTGACAGCGTGATCGGACATGTAGGCCGCTGGATCGAGCCGGTTATCCATCCGCTCGGCTTCAATTGGAAGATCGGGATCGGTCTGCTCAGTTCCATCATCGCGCGCGAGGTAATCGTCGGTACGCTTGGGACGCTCTACGGTGCGGATCCTGCGACTCACTCGTTAAGCCTACAGGCGGCTCTGCGCCATGACCTTACACTGGGCGGAGCCATGGCGCTGGTGGTCTTCTTCGCCTTTGCCATGCAGTGCACCTCGACGCTGGCTATCGTGCGGCGTGAGACGAACAGCTGGAAGTGGCCGGCCCTGCAGTTTGCATATATGAGCGTGCTCGCCTACACGGCGGCGCTGGCGGTAAACCAGATCATCTCGCATCTCTTTTAAAAGAATTCCCGCTTCTTCGATTTAAGATAGTGGGACAGGCCAACATTCGCAGGTTCTCGCACTGCGTCTCCCAGGCGCACGCAGAACTTCGCGGCCACAACATTCAATACGGAAGCACAATGATTTCAGTCAGCAATATAAGCATGCGCTACGGCGCCAAGATCCTCTTCGACGACGTGAGCATAACGTTCACACCGGGGCGCCGCTACGGCCTCACTGGACCCAATGGTGCCGGCAAATCTACCTTCATGAAGATTCTGTCCGGCGAACTCGATGCGCAGAAGGGCAACGTGGTGCGGCCGAAAAAGCTCGGTATTCTCCGCCAGGATCAGTTTGCCTTCGACGCTTATCGGGTCATAGACACCGTCATCATGGGTAACAAGGGATTGTGGGCGGCTCTCGAGGAACGTGACGCCATCTACTCCAAAGCTGAGCTCACCGACGACGATGGCATGCGTCTGGGTGAGCTTGAAGGCATCGTCGGCGAGGAAGACGGCTATACGGCGGAGAGCGATGCAGCCGTGCTGCTCCAGGGCCTCGACATCCCGGACGAGCTGCACGAGCGGAAGATGAGTGAACTGCAGGGAGGCCAGAAGGTTCGTGTACTGCTTGCCCAGGCGCTCTTCGGTAATCCGCAGGCCTTGCTGCTCGATGAGCCGACGAACTATCTCGATCTCGACTCGATTCACTGGCTGCAGGATTTTCTCTCCAGGTTCGAAGGCACGCTGATTACGATTTCGCACGACCGGCATTTTCTCAACAGCGTGACCACGCACACCGCCGACATCGATTACGAGACGATCATTACTTACACCGGCGGTTACGACGAAATGGTTGTGGCTAAGACGCAGATTCGTTCGCGTCTCGAATCGCAGAACGAGCAGCGCGAGAAAAAAATCGCACAGTTGAACGAATTTATTGCGCGCTTCGCCGCCGGCACCCGGTCAAGCCAGGTGACCAGTCGCAAGAAAGAAGTCGAACGTCTCCAGACAACGGAACTTGCGCGATCGAACATCCAGCGCCCATACATCCGCTTTGACATGGTTCGCCCTTCCGGAAAAACCGCGTTGGAGTTTGAGGATATGCGCAAGAGCTACGGCGATCTGAACGTGATCGACGGATTCAGCGCGAACGTGATGCGCGGCGAGAAGATCGGTCTGATGGGCCGCAACGCCCAGGGCAAGACCACGCTCGTCAAATCTCTTCTCACGACTTCCGCCGATTTCGCCGAAAAAGGCTTCACGCTCGACGCGGGTGCGATCAAGTGGGGCCACGAGGCGCAGATCGGCTATTTCCCGCAGGATCACACGGGGATCATCGAGCACGGACTCACGGTTGCCGACTGGCTGCACCAGTGGGATCCGAAAGCGACCAAAGAAGATATTCGCGGGATTCTTGGCCAAATGCTGTTTCGCGGGGAGGAGGGATTGAAGCCAACAGCTGCGCTCTCTGGCGGTGAGGCGGCGCGGCTTCTCTTCTGCAAGCTGATGCTGCAAAAGCCGAATGTCCTCATCTTTGACGAGCCGACGAATCACCTCGATCTCGAATCAATCAACGCACTCAATATCGCCCTACAGCGGTACGAAGGCACAGTGCTGCTTGTTACTCACGACCATGACCTGATCGACGAAGTGGCGACTCGCATCTGGCACTTCGATCGAGGCGTTATCGACGATTTCAAGGGGCCGTACGAGGAGTACATTGCGGCCACCAGCACCGCGCGCTAGCAGGAGAAGAACTTGTCTCTCCTGCTGAATGCGCAATCGGTAACCAAGACCTTCGGCGCGGCCACACTTTTCCGCGAGATCTCGTTTACCGTCAACGACGGCGATCGGATTGGACTGATTGGTCCGAACGGCAGCGGCAAATCCACGCTGCTCAAGATGCTCGCCGGCGACATCGAGCCCGATTCCGGCGAGATCACTCCGCGCAGGAATCTGCGTATGGCCTACGTTGAGCAGGATTCCAGATTTGCGCCCGGGGCTACCGTACGACGAATCATCGAAGGGACGCTCAAGCGGGCCGGAGTTCATGAGACTGATTGGGAGGCGCGTCTGCGCGCCACTCTCGGCATGGCGGGCTTCACTGATTTCGATACAGTCGCGGATACATTCTCCGGCGGCTGGGGGAAGAGGCTTGCTGTCGCCGAAGCACTCGTCCAAAAGCCCGATCTGCTGCTGCTCGACGAGCCGACGAATCATCTCGACCTGGCCGGGATCGAATGGCTGGAAGAACTTCTGGCCAGCGAGAACTTTGCCAGTGTCGTCATCAGCCACGATCGCTACTTCCTTGAGAACGTCGCCACACAGATGGCGGAGTTGAATCGGGCGTACCCGTCCGGGATGTTGCGCGCCGAGGGTAGCTACAGCCAGCTTCTGGAGGCGAAGGAAGCATTCCTTCACGCGCAGGCTCGCCACCAGGAAGCACTGGAGAATCGGGTTCGCGTGGAGAAGGAGTGGCTGCGCCGCGGTCCCAAGGCCCGGGCTACCAAGGCAAAGGCTCGCATCGACAATGCCAATCGGCTGATCGCCGAGCTCGCGGACGTCAGCAGCCGCAGCCGCACGGCCACCGCTGATATCGACTTCAGTTCGACCGGACGCCAAAGCAAGCGGCTCGTCGAGCTGGAAGATTTGAGCTACGCGGTCGGAGAGCGGACGTTGTTCGACCGGTTGAATTTTCACCTGACGGCCGGGATGCGCGTGGGGTTGGTCGGACCGAACGGCAGCGGTAAAACCACCCTGTTGCGGCTGCTCACGGGAGAGATCGAGCCGGCATCGGGCGGCATCAAGCGGGCGAATCAGCTTCGCATCACCTACTTCGAACAGAACCGGCATCTTGGCGGAGATCAGACACTGCGGCGGGCGCTGGCGCCCGACAGCGACTCGGTTGTCTATCAGGATCGGGTGATTCACGTGGCGTCGTGGGCGGCGCGGTTCCTGTTCACGGGGGAGCAACTCAACCAGCCGGTGTCGCGGCTCTCTGGCGGCGAGAAGGCGCGGGTGCTGATCGCGCAGCTCATGTTGCAGCCTGCCGATGTGCTGCTGCTCGACGAGCCGACGAACGACCTGGACATTCCGACGCTCGAGATCCTTGAGGAGGCGTTGCTCGAGTATCCGGGATCGCTGGTGCTGGTTACGCATGACCGCTATATGCTCGATCGCATAGCCAACATCGTCGTCGGACTCGATGGGCAGGGCGGCGCGGCGAGCTTTGCCGATTACTCGCAATGGGAAGCATGGATGGCGGAGCGCGAGCAGGCCAAGAAACCTGCGCGACCGGCGGAGCGGGTTCCGACTGCGACAGCGACTTCGGCGAAAAAGAAGTTGTCGTACCTGGAGGCCCGGGAGTGGGCCGGGATCGAGGATCGGATCGGCGAGGCGGAGGCGCGGCTGGCGGCGGCGCGGATGATGGTCGAGGATCCGGCAGTTGCGACCGATGCGGCTCGGCTGGTCGAGGCTCTGGCCGAGCAGGAGAAGGCGCAGGAGGCGGTGGACTCGCTCTTTGCCCGGTGGGCGGAGCTTGAGGCCAAGCAGGCCTGAGCCGTCAGGCTGGGTGCGGGTCGACTCGCGAGTGGTCAAACTCTCCAGTGGTCGGGGCGCCAGTTGACGATGGACTTCTTGATGTCCTTGCGGGTTAGGTGTTCGGAGATAGCGCGCTGGGCGAGGGCGGGGAGTTCCTCGTCGGGAGCGAAGCGGAGGCCGACCAACTGGTCCTCGGTCAACTCAGGGATACGCGCGCGCTGGGATTCCGGCAGAAGAGCATAGAGGCGGAGCCGCTCTTCGAGGCGGATGACGCGGTCCTGCACCTTCATCGGGTTGACCCTCACCAGGGTCCCCATAACGAAGAGCGCGACTGCCATAACCAGATTCCAGACCGAAGCGAATCCGGGATTGCGTACGAGCCAGACAATACTGACGATCAGGTTGATAAGCAGTATCGGCGCCAAGAGGAAGTGGAAGATAGGGTGAAAGCGTCCGTGGTTGGCGTAGGTCTGAGGCGTGTCGGGCATCGTGGTTTTCCCTCCAGAGTGGGCTCCGACCGTAATGTTACTCCGCCGTACCTACGGGTACCCCTCCCACGGTTTATCTACTTCATTCATTTTATTGAGTTTAAAGTAGAGGTTAGTCGCAGGTCCCAAGGAATCAATGAGTTGCAGGAACTTCATAGAAAATAAAAGAGTTAGCCGGTGCGGATGCTGTCTCGAAAAAGCAAGTTTGCTCCCTATTTCAAGTTTACCGGTTGCGGGGAAATGGTCGGCCATCAATGCGGGTCCATTTCTCGCCCGAAATGAATGGCTTACACGCTTCCAAGGGTGGCGGGGCGTGACAAGCGCTCCGGACCGGAAAGAAGGCTGACATCGATGGTCACCGACCGTAGAGGAATACTCCGCAAAGATCAGTGGAATTGGCAAGAGCGTCGGAGGTCAACGCTGGCATTTCGGCTCCGGAGAAGAAAGCGACCCGCAGTTCTCGGCCTGTAGCATAGGTCGCCATCCATTGAGTCTGTTCGGTGCCGCAGAGGCTGTTGTGGTGGAGAAAACGCTTCGCGGCCGGGATGTTCAGCCGGTAAAGAAAGCCGGCTCCTGGAACGCCTCTATCCGCGCTGAAAAGGGCTGAAGCCTCGGCGGGCTCGAGCTTGCGTATCTCTGCGAGGGTAAACGGCGTGTAATTGATGGAGAGCTTGTCGTCAGCGATTCCTATATCGCCGGTAATGGCCGTGGCGGTCGAACTCGTGGCACGCCAATACCCCTTGTCCTGAGCGGAAGCCGAGATAGAACAGATACAAAGCAATCCCGCAGCGATGGCGGGCAGTATGATTTTCTTCATCTCTTCGAGGATGACATTCAGAGAGGGTTCCGGCAAATCGGAGGGGGGCTGCGCTAGGGCTCGGGTTCTCAGGGGAGCACACCCGTCGATCCACATCGGCTGAAAACCGTAAGCAGCACAGGAGGATCTCTAAGTCCGAGCGCTATTGACTGCACCTTGCTCTCCGTGCAATTTTAGAGCGTCAATTTGAGACACCTTCGGTGCGGATCGCTGACCTCATCCTCCCTGTATTTGCAGTGATCCTGACTGGCTGGATCGTTGCCTATACGGGCTATCTGTCGCGGGCGTTGTCTGACGCACTCATTCACTTCGCCTATAACATTGCAATGCCGGCGTTGTTGATCGTCACCATTGCACAAGAACCAAGTCATTCGTTGATCAACTGGCGCTTTCTTGTCGCCTTTGGCGGTGGCTCCCTCCTCTGCTTCATCCTCGTGTTCGGCATCATGAGCATTCGTGCTTCCCGAAGTCTCGCAAGCCGAACGATGCATGGCATGGCCGCCTCGATGACCAATACCGGCTTCGTCGCCTTACCCGTCCTGCAGGCGATCTATGGCCAGCACGCCGTGTTGCCGGCGGCGATCGCCACGGTATTCGTGGCCGTTGTGATGTTTCCAATAGCCGTGGTCCTGCTCGAACTGGGTCAGCGGGACGAGCATGGCTCACTCACGGCCCCGATGGTCACAGTCAAGCACGTCGTGCTCAACCCGCTGGTCATATCAACGCTGATCGGCATGCTTTTGTCGGTCCTCGGTCTTCGCATGCCGAGGCCGGTCACTGCTTATTTGGGCATCATGGCAGATGCGCTCACGCCTTGTGCTCTGTTCGCGATCGGACTGGGGCTGTCGATCGATGGACTGCGCGCCAATGTCGGGCGAGCTTCGCTGCTCTCGGCCGTTAAGCTCGTCATCATGCCTGTGATTGTGTACGGATTGAGCGTGGCGCTGGGACTCGATCCCCTCTACACCATTGCGGCCGTCATCTGTGCCGCTGTACCCACGGCCAAGACTGTGTACATTCTTGCGGGAGAGTATCACTGCGAGGAGGTGATGGTAGCGTCCACGGTCTCGATGACGACTCTGCTTTCCGTCATCACGCTGGTGATCTGGCTTTATGGGCTATCCGGGCTGGCAGCGCGCATCTCTCCCGGATAAAGGCAGGGCGTGGTCAGGCTGGAAAATGGTATTCAGTTTCCAGAACGTTTCAACCCAAAGGTGGAGGCAAAAACCGTCCATCCGGCCCAAGACATGAATCGCTGCGGGCTCTAATCTGTATTCGTCTCTTGCAAATAAACACCTCCTGACCCTGATCCCAAGATCAGGGTTCCTTTTTTGGGCGCGAATCGGGGAGCAGGGCTCGGGACAAGTCTGGTTTTCGGTCAGAGTTTTATCAGCGCTCTTGCCGGTAAATTACGCCTACTGATGTTTGCGTGCTTCTCCTGCGGGATCGTTCAGGTCCGCGGCCAGTTTCTCCAGTGCTTCGAGCTTGCGGGTCTTTTCCGGGGATTGCCATTCCGCGTCTGAAAATTCATTTGCGGCATAGCTGTGGGTTACATAGGAGTCGGTACTGTACGCGAAGTAGATCCGTGTTGGTTCGGGCGCCGGCTGATGGGTCTCTCGAAATGCCTGCAGTTCGGCACGGTGGGCAAGACTGTCCATAAACCATTCGGGAGGATACGGGAGGTTTTCGCACTGGGCTTGCAAGTCTTGCAGCCGGAATGTGCCTTCGTATCCATAGTCGCGGAAGATCTTGCCGAAGAAGGTGAACGAGATGGATTTCATGGATGGGTCAACGATCATGCGGCGCTGCACAAACTGCACGGGAGTCTCTTTCGCGACAGAATAAAGGTTGCCGCTTACAAAGCACACCATGCGCTTCTGCACATCGACGCCGGCCTCGATGACGAGAGATCCGTTGACGAGATGTTCGGTGAAATTTCCGTTGAAGCTGCCGTCCACCATGGGAGATGAGTAGAATGATTGTCGCGCGACATACTCGTCATCGGTGCCTTCGACGGTCAGGGTGACCTGAAGCTCGAGCGACCCCCAGTATTTCTTATCCGTTGACGGCGCTTTCCACTGGAATGAGCAACTGGAGCCGTCGCAGGAGAAAGGCACGCCGCCCAGGGCAGGAGAATCGAAGTAGTCGTCTCCGATCAACTCCGCCTTGATGACGTGGGCGGCAAGAGGCGTTGAGCCATCGGCTGAGGTCACCTTGAGCTGGGCGTTGATCTGGTCCTGAGTGCCGGCAAGGATGGTTTTGTTTATATCGAACTGATAGCTGGGGAGGTTTGATGGGATGGTTACTCGTTGCGCTATTTCTTCATCCTCGAGGCCGGAGCTCCGCAGCGCTTCGAACTGGCGAATAGTTTGCATGGGTACGAGCGACACTGGGGCGTTCTCAGTGAGCCAGGGATGGAGCAGGTCCCAGTTCGAGGTATCGAGCGGCCTTGATTCCGGCGGATATTGTGCGTAGCTCTGGAAGACAGCGATTCCGCCTTTTGCGGATGGATCGTCGAGCGGCGCTTGTTGAGGAGTGTGCTGTGCCTGGGCCCACGCCTGTCCGGCTATGACAAAACCGAGTGCGAGGGCTGCTATTGCGGATGCATTCTTGATTCCGATCATTGGTCGATTCCTCCATTGCCGTTAGCTGATTCGAGTGGTCGTCCTGATAGAGGCCGGAGATCGTGCCATCCCGGCTCAGGGAGCGAGGGCAAAGGGAGCAAAGGAGTATTCATTCACGATGACTTCCTTACCGTTGGAATGATCCACGCGGTAGGTCTTGAAGGGCGAGTTCCATACGCTATGCCCGAACGGTGAATAAGGACCGTTCCAATTGCAGTCCTGCTGAAAATCGCCATTGCACACATGGTCGTTGATCCACCAGCCATGGAAAGCGTAGGTACCAGCCCTATCGTTGTGAGGAGGAATTCTGCTATTGCAGTCCTGGAAAGATGCCACGCGGTTATGAGCGCAGGTACTATGCAGGGCGACGGTGCCATCGTCGCACTCTCTCTGCAGCCCAAGAAGGCAAGGAGTGCACTGCGAGTTATGCCCGAAGAACTGACGGGGAAAGAAATTACATGCAATCAGAAAGTGCAAGGGGTAACTGTTGGTGGCGCCCCCAACGTCCCTCACAACAACCGACTGCATGTTGTTATGGTTATAGGCACCTCGGGCATAACTGGTCTTGAGCGAGTTATCGATTTTGCCGCCGAGCCCGCTGATTCCACCTAGCCAGCGAAGCAGGCCGTTGTTGGCTAACTCCGATCCTCCGGCAGCGCTGTCGGCAGCCATAACATGCTCGATGAGAATGGAATTGTGGGCGTAGTCGGATTTTGCCAGATAGTCCTCGAACGCGGCGCAGCCGGCGCTATGACAGAGGATCCAGCAGGCCTGCCCTTTGTTGGCATCGCAGAGTGCGTCGATGGCGTTACGGACGACGGCCTCTCCGCCGGGCCATGAACTGTCGTCAAAATAGTGGTTCCAGGCGTCCCACTGTACGTACCAGACAGTACCCGACGTTGTGGGGACGAGATTGCCCCAGGCGCCGGACTGATCGGTGCGGAAATGGCCATATTTCTCTTTGGTGTTATGCAGTCTTCCATGGATGAGGAGCACGTTGACTTCGCGCCCGAAGGCAGGCGCCGAAAACAGGAGCAGTGTTAAACAACCGACGATCATGAAGACAGCTTTCGCTGCCCTGGTTGTGACAGGGAGATGATTCTCCGACTGCGTCACAGCTATGCGTAACCGCTTTGTCGACATGGTGACTGTCCTCCCATTAGCCCTTGTGGATGCCGGCGCGCTTGCGTCACGTATGGAGGCCCTTCCAGCGAGACACGCGCAGGTGTTGGATCTTCTTCCGTGTGTTTTGGCAGAAGGGAAGCAACCGGGCTGCGGTGTGCTCCTCAGCGGTCGGAACGTGGGTACGAGCACCAGCCCTGGCGAATCGATTCGAAGGCGGAACGCGAAGTGTTCAGTCGCAGCCGCGAAAGTGGCGAGAATTATACTCCCGCCTCGACAACAACTTGTTTCGAGCGGGAACGGGATTGTCTTTCCAAAGAGTTGAGGGCTGCCTGATCGGACAGGAGAGAGTGCAGCCGGTTGTTTCTTTGTAGTCCGCCGGGCGACGACATATCTGTCACGCCGCGATTCTGCGATTCATCCTCGGCGTTGAGCCACGTATCAATGTGGCTTGAACGTTTTGCCGGTTTCGATCAGTGTCTTCATGCGGGAGAGGATGCGGGGCCAGCCATCGGCGGTGGCAGCATAGGCGCTATCGTCCTCCGCCCACTGGTCATGGGTGACTGAAACCTTCGTAGCCTCAGTCTCCGGCACAAGTTCTATCGTGACACGTGAGAACTTGCTGGAAGCACCCATCGCAAAGGTGTATTGCCACAACTTTGGGGGCTCAGACCGGAGCACTTCGCCGTGAACATAAGTTGTGCGCTTGCCATCGGGCGCGGTGCCGACCCATTTCATGGGGCCTCCGGGCTTCAGATCGACTTCCAGTTCGGCTCCCATAAACAAAACGCGGTTGGATTCGGGGGATACGAGACCCTCCCAGACTCTCTCCGGAGGCGCGGCGATGTAAAAGACGAAGTGCAGTGGAATTTGCTCGGCCATGACTTCTCCTTCGAGTGGTGAGGATCAGCGGAACACGCGGGTGAGTCGAGTATATTGCTGCGGTCACTTCGGCTTGGTCGCGGCTCCGTAGGCGGCGAGGACAGATCCGTCGGATTTGCGGAGGAGGATGGCGGCTCCGCGCTGCGCGGGGAGGGTGAACCGCAGCGATGCGTGGGAGACGGCGTCTTCGATGGCGACGGGCTGGTCGTCCAGAGATTCGTTGGAGAAGCTGCAGAGGACCGCGTCGTCGAGGACGGTGGGGAAGGCGAGGACTGCCGGTGAGAGGGGCGCGAGCTCGCGGAGTACGGGCGTGACTCCGGCGAATTTGAGGGCGTAGCGGTAGAGAGCGGCGGTCGGATCGTAGTCCTCGGAGAACTCGACGGGATCTCGGGCCCAGAGGATGTGTCCTGAGCCGTGCGGGACGACGTCGACGGATTTGCCGTCGGCGAAGCGCAGGACGTCGATGGGCAGCTGCTGGACCTCGGTCGGGAAGCTGACCTGAAGGGGCGGCTGGTTTTCAAGTTTCAGGTCGGACTGGCGGACGGCGAGGGTTTCGGTCTGCGCCTTGATGCTGAGGGGGGCGAGGCGATCGATGAACTGCCAATGCTCGTTACGCTGGATGGGTCCGGTGACGAGGAGTGTGCCTCCGGCGTCGACGTACTTCATGAGTGCGGTCCAGGCTTCATCGCTCAGAGCCTGGGCGGCGGGGAGAATGGCGAGCTTCGGGGAGCCGAGGTCGGCAATCCGGTTCTCGGCGATGAAGCGGAAGGGTGTGTGGTCGTAGTAGGCGAGGGCGCGGAGGGCGCGTTTTTGCGTGTCGATGGCAAGCGAGTTCATGCCGCTGTACTGCAGGGCCTGCGAGGTGACCATGGCGACCTGAGGCGGATCGATATGCGTAAAGCTGGCCGGGCTTTTCGCGGCGAAGGCGGCGAAGGCGCTAAGGATTTCAGCCTCGGGCTTCTCGGTTCCGTCGGGGCGGACGGCTCCGATAGTGATTTCGTTGTCGTTGGACATGTAGCTGTTGACGTTCCAGACCCACTCGAGCGCGCCGGCGCCCTGGGCAAAAGCGATAGCCAGCTTGCGCTCAAGCTGCCAACCTTCTTCTTCGGCGGTGAGGCGGAGGTGGTCGTCCTGTGTGAGCCGGCGCTGCTCGCCGGTTTCCTGAATCAGCATGGGCTTGCCCGGGAATTTGGCGGCGAGGGAGGCCCAGAGGATGGCGTCGAAGTCCCACCAGGTGTGATCGGCGGTGAAGTCGATCAGCTGCGAGTAGAAGGCCGGCGCGAGGCGGCCCGAAACGCCGTTTTCTTCCTGGCCGACGGTGATGAGCTGCGTGGATCCCTGGGCACGGATGAGGTCGCGGGTGCGGTGGACCCAGTCGGTGAAGATGGACTGTGTGAAAAGGAAGTAGTCGTAGACCTTGAGCGGGTTGTAGCCGGAGCGGACGGCGTCGAATCCCCAGGCGCCGGCGGCGGGAAGGGCGAAGGGGTCCTGCGCGGCGGACTCGGGTCCGGGGGTGGTGGGGTGGAACTGGAGGTTGCGGCCGATTCCAAAAGACGGCTCGGCCCAGGCGTCGAGCAGGGCAGGCTGGTCGGGAGAGCGGGCGGCGAGCCATTTGCGCCATGCGGCCTGTTCGAAGGCGTCTCCCGAGGGCTGGGTGCGCCAGAGGTTGGCGTTGGTGCTGGGCTCGTTGATGAGGTCCCAGGCGAGAAACGGGACGGCGTGGAATCTTTGTGCAATGGAGGTTACGTATTCGGCCTGCGCGTGCCAGGCGACGGGGTCGAGATAGGGGTTTTCGCCGCCGAGGTTCTCAGGCAGGAAGGCGAAGAGGTTGAACTGGACGGGCAGGTGGTTGTGGCGGGCGCACATGAGGAAGGCTTCGATGGTGCGCAGAGCGTCTTCGGTCATGGCGCCGTTGGGGCCGATGAGCGGATCCCAGCCGGTCCAGAGGCCGCTGCGGATCATATTGAGGCCTTCGCCGTGGATCTGCGCCATGTCCTGATCCCAGACCCAGGCGTTGGGTTTCGCCAGATAGAGGCGGGCGACGTCGCTCGACATATAGGTGGTGCCGACGACGGGCAGGGGCTTGCCGTCGAGCTCGAAGTAGTCGGAACCTATGGTGAGTTTGGGGCCGGAGAGCAAGTAATCCCAGTCGCGTATCCAGAAGCCGGAGCGGTAGATGCGCAGGGGCTTGCCGTCGCGCAGGAGCGTGGTTTCGACGGTGTGGAGGCCTTTTCCGACGGCGGCGCTGGCAGGGAGGATGACTGGCTGGGCGGAGTCTGCGGGGACGGTCAGGTCCATAAGCGCGGAGGGCGGCGTGGCGTTGTCTTCGGAGGTGACGTGGATTTTGAGTTGGTCGGCAGATGTCCAGCCGTTGCCGGGAGCGTAGGGTTCGAAGTTGAAGGCAAGCGACTCGCCGGGAAGAAAGAGCGGTACGCGCGGGCGGAAGGTGAAGCGGTCGGCCTTGCGGGTGGCGAGGTCGGCGAGCATCGCGAGCAGTTGGGTGTTCGAGAAGAAGGAGGCGGCGAGGTCGCAGGCGGCGAACATCCAGCGGCCTCCGACAAAGCGGTATTGGTTGTGATCGATTTCGAAAACGGGGGCGGCGAGCTTGTGTCCGTCGCGTGTGCCCCAGGCGAGGGTGGTGAGGTCGAAGTCCTCGTCTCCGGTTGAGCCGTCGCGGTTATATTTCGGGACGACGGAAAGGCGCAGGACGGGACTGAAGGCCTGTTTCCACGAGAAGGCGGGCAGAGCGGGGAGGACGTCGGGATTGGGCTCGAACTTGAGGCCATCGGAGCCGGGGGTCGGCTGGTAGTCGTGGATGAAGAGCTCGAGTGAGGCGGCGACGCTGGACGCGCGCAGGTGCCAGCCAGAAGAATCGCGCCAGGCGGCGCGAGTGAAGGGCTTGCCTCCGAGGACGAGCAGGTTGCCGCCGCGGTCGAGGTATTCGAGGATGGGCTGCCATTGGGCTTCGGGCCAGGCGGAGCCGTAGGGCATGACGAGCAGGTCGGCGTCGGCGAGGGCGGCGGGCAATTGCGAGGTGGAGGCGAAGGTGGCTCCGGCGAATGCGGCCTGCAGCTGGGGCTGTGTGGGCGCGGCGGAGTCGGCGGAGGGGAATCCGGGCTCGGAGAAGACGACCACTTTGTTGGCGGCGTGGGCGGGGAGGGTTGGAAGCAACGCAAAGAGCAGAAGCAAGGGGCGAAAGAGGATTTTCATGCGCGTCAGAAATGGCGATCGGGCGAGAACGATACCAGACTGAAGATTAACGCATGATTGCGGCGAGGGGTCGGAGCGGGCTGCTATGGCTGCTTAGGAGGGTCACCTGCGGGAGCCGGGGCGGCGGTATGTTGTTGCCCGGTCCTTTGAGCGGCCTGGGCGTCCTGCTGGGCTGTCTGTTGGGCTAGTTTGGCGGCGTGCTTTCTCTGGTAGTGGTGCACAATGTCTGGCCAGAACTCGATGACTTCTGCTCCTATGATGCCTTCGGCGGTGACGGTCAGCCCGCGGGTGATGGTGTCGCCGACGGTGCGCTCGGAAGCCGGATAGTAGACGTTGGCAATAGCCGCGCCGATCAGGTTGCCCGCAACGTTGGCGTAGTTAGGACCCCAGGTTCCGTTATCACGCCGGCACCAGACGGTGGCCGTGGTAGCCCAGAGAAAGCGACTGGCGTAGCTGCCTGTGCCCTTTTGAAAATAACGGGGATCTTCGTGCCACCAACTGGTCAGCACAGCATTGCCCCAGAAGTTGCCGATAAAGGCGTCGGTGTAGGTGGCGCCGAATCGCTTGGCATAGCCCTGCATTCCCTGGCCGTATTCGGCTGGGCTGTTGGTGGCCTGGTCAAAACCAGCGATCACTGCGGCAAGGCCGAAGGGCCAGGGGTCGGTCTGGCTCTTGAAGAAGAGCTGGAATTTCTGACCGGGAGTCAGGGGTAAGGCATCGCGATTCCGAGTGGTGTTGAAGGCTGCCATAACTCCGAGGACGCGCTGGTGCTCCTGCAACCTGAGCTGGTCTTCGGAGGAGAGCTGGCCGGGATTGGCAGGTGTTTGAGCCGGAGGTGCGGCTGGGGGCTGAGACTGGTTCGTCTGGCTCTGCTCGAGGGGAGCGGATGGATCGTCGGGGAGATCAACGGCAGGGAGGGCTGGGATGTCTACAGTGGGGAAAGCAACAGGGATATCCAGACGGGCATAGGTTGGCTGAGCGGACGCCACATGTGGAGCGAGCAGTGAGACAAATATGAGCGATGTGAACGCCAGACAACGGTTTTGCAACAATACCAATACCTCAATCCTGTGAGTAGATGCCCACTCTGGCGACGTCTCTTATTTAGACGTGAAAATTCACAGCCGGGCCAAACGGCGATCAAGAGCGCATGAAATCAGATGCATTCGGAGGTGGGATCCAGAAGGCAACAGCCCTGATACCCAGGGTGCTTGTATGATTCTACGTGATTTTGGGCGGTTTTTGGGGTAAATCACGGCTCCGAGGGTGGCCGCGGCGGGGCAGCCCGGGGCAGATATTCGGGGCACGCAATGTGCTACCATCGTCGAACATTCCACGCTAAAGCGACACCTTTATGGCGAGCAACAGTTGGATCGACAGCAGCGCACATGTCCCCGCCAGCCGTCCCCAGTTTGATCTGCGGCCGCTTTCAACGGGGGAGGTGCTGGACCGGACTTTCCAGCTCTACCGCCTGCGTTTTGCGCTGTTTGCCGGACTGGCAATACTGCCGGCCGCGGTGAGCGTGGTGACGCAGTCCATGCGGCTCTGGTACTCGGCGCACCAGAGTGTGCACGTTCACACCGGCGCAAATCTCTACAAGGTGCAGATCATCACGGCCCTGCTGACGGTCGCGTCGGCGGTGGTCTCGCTGGTGCTTTACGGGATTACACAGGCGGCGACGACCTGGAGTGTTTCGGCGGTGTACCTGGGCGAGTCGGCGACGATCAGGACGGCGTATCAGAATGCCATGACGCACTGGTTCCGCTATACGCTGATCGTGCTTCGGCAGATCTGGGCCGGCTTCTGGCTGCCGGTTCTTCTTTTTGCGTTCGGTCTGGGCCTGCAGTTTGCCCGGCGGGGATCGCCGAGCGCAAATATCACGGCGGGTCTCGTGTACATTGTCGCGTTCTTCAGTCTGGCCTACGCCGTATGGGCTTACATACGTGTGTCCCTGGCCGTTCCGGCGGCGGTGATGGAATCGCTTGGAGTGCGGGCTTCCATCAAGCGGAGCAAGCAGCTTCTTGTTGACCGCAAAGTGCGGGTTTTTCTGCTGCTGGTGTTTCTGTTCGCACTCTACCTGGTAATTGGCGCTATCCAGACGCCGCTCGCCATCATGGCGGTGCGCACGCGCGGAGCACAGGCGTTTGTAACGCATGCGATCAGCCTCGCGATCGGATTTGTGACCGGAACACTGGTGGGACCGATAGGCGCGATCGCGGTGTGCCTTTTCTACATAGATGAGCGCGTGCGCCGGGAAGGCTTCGACATCGAATGGATGATGACCAAGATTGCGCCGGTGCCTTCGTTGCCTCCGGCTGATGTGGCGACGGATGCGACGCCCTCTGCGGAGAACAGGTCCCCGAACTGAAGGGCATCGGACGCGAAGTTCCATGGCATCAGTGAGCCGAAAAATCTCTCTTGTTGCACTGCTGATCCTTGTGCTGCCGGCGGTTTCCGCGCTTGCGCTCAGGCAATCGAACATGGCGGAATACACCGCGCATCTCGAGGGCCTCCGGGCGCTCGTCGAGAGATGCCAGGCCAGCGCTACCGCATGCGACGTGGCTCAGGTGGGAGACGATGACCGGGTGACGCTGAAGTGGCTGGGATCGGGCGCTAACGTGAACGAATTTGAGGTGCGTTACGACTGGCTGAGAGCAGCGCTCAAGGCTGCAGGCGACGCCAAGGCCAGCGGTCGCGAGCGCGGTCTGAGCGCGGCTTTGAGCCGGATCGACGACGCGCTGCGAGAATCCGGAGCTCAGCCTGGTGAGAAGGGATTTGCCGAAGCGCGCCATCGCGCCGATTCAATCCTCAGCCATCAGGAATTTGTAACAGTAAAGGAACAGAGCGTCTGGGACAAGCTGATTGCGCGGTTCTTTCTGTGGCTCGACAGCCTGTTTACAGACGTGGCCAGGTTCGGCCGGCGCTCGCCGTGGATCGGCCCGCTCTTTGAATGGGGACTGATTACGCTGGCGCTGGTGGGTTTGGCCTTGTGGGCGATGCGGGCTTTGCAGCGGCAACGGCTGGCGGTTCGCGTGGAGGCAACCCGGCAGATTGAATCGTGGGAAGAAGCCTCGCGCAACTGGCGCAGCCTGGCAGAGGAACAGGCGGCACGGCACGATTGGCGCGAGGCCGTGCACTGCATCTACTGGGCGAGCATTGTGATGCTGGAAGGGCGGCGCTTCTGGAGTCCCAACCGGTCGCGCACACCGCGCGAGTACGTTGCGCTGCTGGAAACGGGCTCGCCGCGCTGGAATCTTCTGCGGCAGCAGACGCGCGGGTTTGAGCGCATCTGGTACGGGCTGAATCCTGCGGCGGAGGCCGATTACCGGCAGGCTCTCGAACTGCACGAAGGTCTGAGGTCCGGGTGAGCAAGCTTTCGGGTGATACCCGGATACTGATCTGGGTTGCTGCGGCGGTAATGGTCGTCATTGTCGCCGGAGCTTTCCTCGCGCCGGCGCGCGAGGACTCGGACTTTGCTCCGAGTACCTACAACAGCGGCACACATGGAGCCAAGGCGGCGTGGCTGCTGCTGAGCGAACTGGGATATCGGACGGATCGATGGGAGCGGCCGGCGAAGAATCTGAGCGATGCTGACGCGCCGCATACGACGCTTATTCTGGCGGATGCTAATCCGTTAGATCTTCTGAAAGAGAAGCCCGGAATTGAGGATTTTCTGAACCGGGGTGGGCGGGTTCTCGCAACCGGCGCGGTGAGCACGGCGATGTTGCCGGAGGCGAATATTGCGGCGCCGAATCACATCTACAGTGGGCTCTGCTATACCACTCCGCAAGGACTGAGCCCGATGGCGCGCGCGGGCCGTGTGGGAATGTCGGTGCCGATACGGTGGAAGTCGGACGGCGTGAGCCTGCACATTGACCAGAATTGCGGGGACGACGCGGTTGTTGTTCACTACGCGTCGGGCAAAGGCGAGGTGGTGTGGTGGAGCTCGTCGGCTCCGCTGAGCAACGGCGGGCTGAAGGAAGACCCAAGCCTCAAGCTTTTTCTGGCCAGCATTGGAGGAACGGACCGGACGGTCTTATTCGACGAGTACATTCACGGCGCCCGTCCGGATTTGTGGTCGACCGTGACAGGAACGCCGGTGCGGGCTCTCGAGTGGCAACTGGCGGCGGTTGCGGTCCTGTTGATCCTCAGCTTTGGGCGGCGCAACGGGCCGCTACGCGCGCTGGTGCGGGCTCCGCGGACTTCTCCGCTCGAATTTGCCGAATCGATGGGCGATTTGTACCGAAAGGCTGGAGCAGTGAACGTGGCTACGGGCTGTGCCGAACGGCGCCTGATGCAGTTTCTGGAGCACGAAGGCGGGATTCCGCGTGATACGCTGCGGTCGTCGCCGGAGGCCATTGCGCAGGCTGTGGCGGATCGATTCCGCTATGCTTCGGCGGATTTTGTCGAGGACCTGAAGGCAGCGCAACAGGCGGAGTTCACGAAGTACAGCGCGCGCAGCGGGCTGAGGCTGGTCAAGCGCATCGATGAACACATTTCTAAGCTGAGGGCTCTGCAAAGCTCGCCGAACTTATGAGACATTCTCAACCAGCAGGTGCAAAGGACGGAGAGACTGCGTGAGTGAACGGGCTACAGAACAGGAGCATCAACAATCGTCGTCAGTGAGCGGCGCTGCGGTTGCTCTTTTCGAGAAGGGACGCGCCGAGCTGGGCAAGGTGATCTCCGGGCAGCGGGAGATGATCGACCAGGCACTGCTGACGCTGCTGTGCGGAGGGCATGCACTGGTGGAGGGCGTGCCGGGCGTGGCGAAGACGCTGACGGTGAAGACGCTGGCGCGATTCCTGTCGCTCGATTTCCGGCGCGTGCAAGGAACTCCAGACATGATGCCGGCGGACATTCTGGGCACGAGCGTGTTTTCGCTGAAAACGAATGACTTCAGTTTTCACAAGGGACCGGTATTTACGCAGTTTCTGTTGGCGGATGAGATCAACCGCATGCCTCCGCGCACGCAGGCGGCGCTGCTGGAAAGCATGGAAGAGCGCCAGGTGACGATGGATGGCGAATGCCACGTTCTCGACGAATACTTCACCGTATTTGCGACGCAGAATCCGCTGGAGTTTGAGGGGACGTATCCGCTGCCCGAAGCGCAGCTTGACCGTTTCCTGCTGAAGATTCAGGTGGGGTATCCGTCGGCCGCGGAGGAAAGGACAGTGCTCGAGCGGCATCATGCGTCGACCGAGGTGGCACAGCTTGAGCACACTGCGATTGAGAGCGTGAGCTTTGCTGAGCTTGCTGCCGCGAGGCGGGAAGTGCGGGGCGTGCGGGTAGAGCCGGCGATGTTTGATTATCTGCTGGCGGTGGTGCGGCGGACGCGTGAGTGGCCTGCCGTCTCCTTGGGTGCGAGCCCACGTGCTGCGGCCGGATTGCTGATCGTGGCGAAGGGATATGCGGCGAGGGATGGGCGCGATTATCTGATCCCCGACGACGTGAAGGACGCGGCGCTGCCATGCCTGCGGCATCGGCTGATCCTGAAGCCGGAAGTTGAGCTTGAGGGATTCGAGCCGGACCGCGTGCTGAAGGATATTCTGGCGGCTGTGCCGTTGCCGAAGTAGACGATGATCCAGACTTTGGTCCCTGCGCCGATCCGGGCCGCCGCGCGAGGCCGACGATTCGGCTTTGCGCTTACACCGCGTGCGCTGCTCCTGCTGGTTGCGGGATGCCTGCTGGCTGTCCCCGGGTTCTTTCATCCGCGCTGGATCTGGGCGATGGTGGGGTGGGACGGGGTGGTTCTGCTGCTCGCGATTGTTGATGCGGCCACGCTGCCGGCTCCGGCGAAGATCACGGTGGAGCGGCGGTTCGAGAACTCGCCGGTGCTGGGCGAGCGGACCGAGATTATGATTGAGGTGACGCAGGAGTCGAATCAGATTCTCGAGATGCAGGTGACGGACGCGCTCGATCCGGCGGTGGATGCGATGCCGGCGGCGAAGCGCGTGCTGGCGTATCCGCGGGACGCGGCGCGGGTCATGATTGGATGCACGCCCAGCATCCGGGGAGACGTTACGCTCGGCGAGGTCTACCTGCGCTATGGCGGCGCGTTGAAGCTGGCGGAGCGGTGGGCGTCGGCGGATCTAGGGCAGAATATCCGGGTTTATCCGCCGATGGAGAGATCGCCGGAGGATACGCAACTATATCTGTTACGAATCCGGCAGATTGCGCTGCAGAAGCGGCGGCTGAGACTGCGCGGGCTGGGGCGCGAGTTCGAAAGCCTGCGGGAATATCAGAGCGGGGATGAGGTTCGGAATATCGCGTGGCCGGCGACGGCGCGACGCGGCAAGCTGATCACGCGGGAGTTCACGACGGCGCGCAGCCAGCAGGTGTGGATCGTGCTCGATGCGGGGAGACTGTCGAGGACGGCGTTTGAAGTGCGGAGAAAAGTGCCGGCGGAGAAGGCTGGGCTAATCTCAGACGAGAATTTCAGTCTCATGCTTACACAGCTTGATCAGGCGTCCGGTGCAGCGGTGGCATTGGCACAGGCGGTGATGCAGGCGGGCGACAAGGCGGCGCTGCTGGTGTACGGGCGAGGGATTCAGCAGCAGTTGTTGCCGGCGTCGGGCGCGGGGCATCTGCGGCAGTTTGTCGATTCGCTGTCGCAGGTGAGGGCAGAGGGGTCGGAGGCGAATCATCTGTCGGCGGCGGCGCGGTTGAAGCATCTGCAGCGGCGGCGCGGACTGATCCTCTGGATCACGGAGCTGGCGGACAGCGCGCGGCGTCCCGAGGTGGTGGATGCGGCTGTTGATCTTGCACGACGGCACCTGGTGCTGCTGGTGGTCCTGGGGCATCCGGAGCTGCGGGAACTGGCTGAGCGCAAGCCGGACAACGTGGAGCAGATGTTTGTGTCCACGGCAGCGACGGAGATTCTCGAGCGACGGCGGGAGATACTGGCGCGGCTACGCGCGCAGGGCGTGCTGGTGGTGGAGACGACACCGGGCACGGTGAAGGCCGATGCGATCAACGAGTATCTCGAAGTGAAGGCGCGGGGGCTGCTGTAGCTATTGGCGGCTCGCCCAGGCGAGGCCGTCGGGTTCTCCGCCGACATCGATGTGGGCCGTGACTTCTAGCGACTTGAGGTCGATGGTGACGATGTAGTTGTCGGGCGAGCAGGCGACGAAGGCTCGTGAGCCGTCGGGCTGCATCAGGATTCCCGCGGCACCGTGGCCGATAGGTATGCGCTTGATGACTTTGCGACTGGCCGCGTCGAGAACGAGGAGGTCGCCACCGCGAAGAGTGGAGATGAGGACCAGTTTGCCGTCGGGTGTGAACTTGAGGCGATTGGCTCCAACGGCGTTCACGGGCAAAGTCTCGATGACCTGCTTCTTTGCGGCGTCGATGATGGTGACATTGCCGTTCTGCGCGTCGGCAACCCAGATTTCCTTGCGGTCGGGTGAGACATCGAAACCCTCGGAGCCGACGCCGACGGGGATGACGGTCTCATTCCAGTCACCGCCCGGCGGCAGGATGAGCGGCGGTGGTCCGTTCGGTGCGCCGGCGGGTGGGGGTCCGGGCGGCGGACCGGGACGGCCTTCGACTTTCTCGATGATGCTGGCGGTTCCGGAGTTGACGTTGGTGGTGACGATCCATTTGGCGTCCGGCGCAACGAAGATCATGTGGGTGCGGTTCTGTCCGGTGCCGAGGATCCAGTCGATTTTCTGCGTGGCGGGATCATAGCTGCCAATGGCTTTCGCGGCTTCGGCGGTGAACCAGACTTTGCCGTCAACGAAGGTCAGGCCATGAGGACCGCGGAGGGCTCCGAGATCGATGGAGGGCAAAGGCTTTTGCCCGATCAGGTCGACGACGGCGAGGGTGTGATAGGCGCCGAATCCATAGTTGGAGACGTAGGCGGTTTTGCCGTCAGATGAGGCGAGGACCTCGTGGGGATCGTTGCCTATGGCCACTTTCGCGAGGACCTTCAAGGTGGCGGGGTCGACGATGGCGAGGGTGTGGCCCTTTTTCGAGAGAGCGAGGAGCGCGTTGGGTGGAGTGTCCTGAGCGGAAAGCGCGGCCGGGCAAAACAGGATTGCGAGGGTGAGCGTCAGAACGAATCTTGCTTTCATGGGGTGGGCGCCTCCGGACGTTTCCATCTTAACCGTGATGGGTTTACGGCGGTTGGTCACATCTTTCCAGCGCTCTGCTCACATGTACTGTCCCGCCCCGTCTCACTGCTGACCTCGCCGTGATCTCGCATGCGCGGGCGGGAACTCCGGGGGCTTCCAATCCGTATAGGTAACTAACGCATGCAGAGTCTGGGCGATACCTTCGGGCAGGTCTTCCGCGCCATCTGGGCAAACAAGCTGCGTTCGTTTCTGACCATGTTCGGCATCGCGTGGGGCGTCGGCTCGATGCTGCTGCTGATCTCAGTCGGCGAGGGCTTCCGGTCGGGGAACCATCGGCAGCTGGCCAGCTTCGGCAACGACATCATCATGATGTGGAGCGGGACGATTCCCGCGGTGCCGAATCAACATACGGGCATGCGGCCCTACAACCTGACGCTGAGCGACGCAGAGGCGATTCGGACGCAGGCGCCGGATGTGCGGGCCGCGGTGGCAATGATCGACCGCGACGACATCAAGCAGCAGAGCCAGTATCAGACCGCAGGCGGCGACGTCGTCGGGACGGAGCCGAACTATGACACCATCCGCTTTCTGCCGATTGCGCAGGGGCGGTTTCTGAATCTCGATGATATGACCAGCCGGAATCACGTAGTCGTGCTCGGGCAGAAGAGCGCGCAGCTGCTGTTTCCGGGGCGGCCGGCGATGGGCGAGATTGTGACGCTGAACGGTACCCGGTTCACAGTGGTAGGAGTGGCGGACAAGTTCGGGCACGGGAACAACGACAGCGAGAACCAGAAGGTTTATATCCCGCTGTCGGTCATGCTGGAAATGTTTCCGATCAAGGGCGAGAACATTCCGGCCGATTCGGTGACCTCGATCCAGTACCAGCCGCGGGTTAGCAGCGACAACCTGATTGCCAAGAAGCAGGTGCATCAGATCATTGCGCGGCGGCACGGCTTCGATCCTGAGGCTCCGGAAGCCTTCAACGAATGGGACACGATTCGGACCGAGCAGATGGTGGGTAAGATTTTCACGGCGATGGATGTGTTTCTGGGCGGCGTGGGAATCGTGACACTGGCGCTAGGTGCGGTGGGGATCATCAACATCATGCTGGTCTCGGTGAGCGAACGGACGCGGGAGATCGGACTGCGGAAGGCGATCGGCGCGACGAGCCGCAGCATTCTCTTTCAGTTCTTCCTCGAGGGGCTGATTCTTACCGGCGTGAGCG
>Ga0210398_10001466_pt1 | contig 24377 bp, 18 predicted proteins | sample IncBWC4OmetaG_FD_161047 | JGI IMG/M metagenome (GOLD analysis project Ga0210398, IMG submission 161047) | Forest soil microbial communities from Barre Woods Harvard Forest LTER site, Petersham, Massachusetts, United States - Inc-BW-C-4-O | ecosystem: Environmental > Terrestrial > Soil >...
CATGATGTAGGATCGGCTGCTGCGGCCGCCAATGGCTCGGTTATCGACGTTGATCTTGCTCGTGTCGAAGAGATCAACCAGAGGTTCTCCCCAGCCCCATTGACCGCCGGCCCCGTCGGCGTGGCCATTTCGCACCGTGGAGTCGCCGACCAGGAAGAGCGTGGGAAGCTTCGGGTTAGCCGGTGGCTTGAGACCGATCTTCGCGTGGGTCGCCGGATCCGTAGTCGAACCCTCCATGGGAAGGGATTTGGCAGGGTCCTGCGCGAAGACCACCATAGAGGCTGCGGCGATGAGGAGCAAAGAGAAAAACAGCGGCAGTGTGGTTCGCGAGAGAGTTCGTGGAGGCGGTAGTTTCATCATTGAAACTGTTTACGCTTTGGGCGGCTAGCACGTCAAGAGCATTCTGCACGCATTGTGACGTCCGCAGTTTCGTTGCAGAGGCGAGTTATAATCGAGATAGTTCTTTGAGTGCCAATGCAATGTTGGTGCCAGCTCCAAATGGGGGCGTCACGGCTTCGACGGGATTGCTTGTGGCAGAGAGGCATGCCGGGGTGTGGACACCCGTAATCGCTCACAAAACTATAAGTGCCGATAACAACCTGGCTCTTGCTGCTTAATAATTAAGTAGCCGATCGCTCAAGCTTCGCCTACGGGCCTGTACCGATCGTCGCACAGTAGGCTGGTCTTCCCTGCTCCGTCTGAGCGGGTCGGACGAGACTGATCAGACTGGTCGTCGCCGCATCTTCGTCCGTTCTAAGTGTCGATGACGAGACAAAAACGATACGGAAAAAGCATGAATGCTCTCTGTTGGAAGTTTTTTCGGACGTGGGTTCGACTCCCACCGCCTCCACCATTTTCTTTAATCTCCTCATTTTTTTTTGCGTGGCCCGAAGTGTGTTTTTTCAGGGGTTTCTACGAAAAGTGGGTGTTTTGTGATGGTTTTTTGTGGTGTTTTCGTGGTCGATTTGTGGTGTTTTCGTGGTCCTTAGAGACACGTGTTCCTGTCTTCAAAATTTTCCACTTTTTGAAAATATTTTTCTCCGGTTACCGATGTGCGGCGCTTGCCTGCTGCGCTCGCGGAGGCCCCAGCGTGAATTCTGCGAGCCGCTTCCATTTAGCTGCCCCCCCATTCTCGATTGAAGAGAAGTAAAATTGGTCGGACAACTTGTGGTCGACGTTTGGAAGTACCCGAACTTTAGCGTTTTCCGCAACAGGAGCTCTCCCGATGAAACAGCTATTGGCCTTTTTGAGCATATTCTGGCTCGGGCCTTTCCTTGCCGCGCAGGACGCCCGAACGGTGACCGAGCCAGTGCTGCCGCCGGTTTGCCGCTCACTCGACGCACAGCTCAGTGTCAACGGTCAAGGCCTCGCACAGGCGGACGAGGCCAAACTGGACACAGCGCGAATTCAGCAGGCCCTCGATTCTTGCGGCAAAGGCCACGGGGTCATTTTGCGGTCCCATGGAGCAGCGAATGCGTTCCTGAGTGGGCCGCTGGAGCTGCGCGAAGGTGTCACCCTCATCGTCGATCAGGGCGCGACTCTGTTTGCGTCTCGCGATCCGGCTGTCTACGAAAGGACTCCGGGCAGTTGTGGGTTGGTGAATGAATTGGGCAGCGGATGTAAACCATTGATCTCGGCCCAGCACGTATCCGGAGCGGGCGTGATGGGCGACGGCGTGATCGATGGTCGCGGCGGTGAAAAGCTTCTTGGCAAGGACATCACCTGGTGGGACCTCGCGGAGCAGGCCCGGGCAGGCGGCCGCCAGCAGGTGCCGCGCCTGATTGTCACTGACGGTGCCGACAATTTCAGTGTCTACCGGATCACGCTGAAGAACTCGCCCAACTTCCACATTGTCTATAACCATGGCGATGGCTTCACAGTATGGGGACTGAAGATCGACACCCCGAAGCGTCTTGCCCGCAACACCGATGGGGTCGATCCCGGAGCAGGGTCGAAGAACATCACGATAACGCAGAGCTACATTCGCACCGGCGACGACAACGTGGCGATCAAAGGCGGCACCGGCGGCGTTACCAATATGACGGTCAGCCACAACCATTTTTATTGGGGCCACGGAATGTCGATCGGGAGCGAGACTAATGGTGGTGTCAGCAAGATTCGCGTCTTCGATCTCTCGCTGGATGGCCCCGACAACGGAATCCGCATCAAGTCAAACGGGTCGCGCGGCGGTTTAGTGCATGACGTTATTTACGACGACGTCTGTATACGCGACTCTCCGAATCCAATCACGCTGGACACCGGTTATACCGCGGCCGGCACGGTCGAGGGAAACTCACCGCCGACTATGCGCGATATCAAACTGCATAATGTTCGTGTGTCGGGCGGCGGCAAGATTTCGTTCAACGGATACGCGACGGACTACCGCGTCGGGGTCACTCTCGACGATGTCCTGCTGACAGATTCGGCAGCCTATTCTTACTCGATCCACCATGCCGATATTGTCCTGGGGCCGGGTCCGGCAAATCTGACGGTCTCTGGTGGTGTCGACTCGACGCTACAGGGGACGCCGGGCAACGGATCGGCAAGGTCATGCACGGATAGGTTCGTTCCCTTCCCGCAATAGTGACCGTCTGTCACAGGGTCGGCAGGGTGAAGAGGACTACGCTCTACGGCACTACTTCCGTCGCGCTGGCAAAGCTGAGCTGGTGGATGGCCATCCACGTTTGGGAGTAGGCGCTCAGCGCGTCTGAGGTAACCGCACGTGCTTCCCGCAGTGCATCGAGATAGTCGATCAGTGCCAGACCACCGTGTTCGTAACTGAACTTTGAGATGTCCAGAACGTCCTTCGCTTCGTCGAGATAGTGCCCGTTGTACCGGTCCGAGAGTATCTTCGCGTTGGCGTAGCCGATCCAGGCCTCATCGACATCGGCGATAACCTGGTTGCGCACTGCAAGCTCAGTGAAGCGACTGCCCTGCGCGACGTATTTGCTCGTCTCCTTGTTGCCCTGATTGCGGTCGAAGAAACGCAGAGGAAGGTTGAAGCTGAAGGCGGCAGTGTTGTCCGGGCCGTTGCGAGCATAGTCGGCTTCGATGGTTGGGTCGGCGGTGCCGTTCGCGTAGGCGAGCTTCACGTTTGCGTCGGCAACGGCCACGCCAAGATGGGCCGCATGATAATCGGGCCGCGCAGCGATGGCCTTCTGCTCCAGGTCTTCCATCGTGCCGGAAACAACTGGGGGGACGACATCGCCAACCACATCGAAGTCCTGGCGCGGCTTGTCGTAGCCAAGCAGTACCTGGAGTTGGACGCTTGCCTGTTGTGCGTTGGTGATCGCGTTCGATTCATCGGATTCGAACTGTGCCAGTTGAAGGTCCAGCCGCTCGAAGTCCAGTTTGGCAAGGTCCCCTGCCTTAAAGCGTTCCCGGCCAATATCGAGCTCTTTCCTGAAGTCGTTCAGGTTATCGTCAGCAAGCTTCTTCGCCGCCTTGGCGATGACGAAGTTGGTGAACGCCTGACGCACCGAGAGGATGGTCTGCTGTTCCTGGGCATGATACTGAGCGTCGGTTTGGGCTGTTGTGGAATGTGCGCTGTCGAGGCGCCAGCGGCGCTTCTCTCCGCGCTCAAACAGACGGGAGACGCCCACGCTGTAGTAGTAGGGATTATTGGCGTACTCGCCGAGTGTGACGTCCGAACCAGTGACGACCAGGTTCGGGTTTTGCCTCACGCCTGCCTGGAGCTCCTGTGCTTTGACGGAGAGTAGGTTCTGCTGGGCCGAAAGCAGAACCGGGTTCTTTACGCGAGCCAGGTCAACTGCCTGCTGCATGGTGATGGGCACGTAGGCCGGGGAAGGCTGGTTCTGACCATATCCAACCCAGGGGAACAGCAGGACGCAGGCCCCAGCCAGGACGATTCGACGACTTTTTTTCGTCACTGAATCTCCTTTCGCTTGGATGGAAGCGGTTAAATTTCGGCCTGTGCGCGCGAACAGCATTAGTTCTCAAACTCCGTCTCAGGTGTGGGAAGGACATCGTCCGGTCTCGCGACCCAGACGTAGAGGGTTGGCAAAAGAAAGACGCTGATTAAGAGAGCGCCAATGAGGCCGCCGACGATGACGATGGCAAACGGTCGCTGCGAATCGGAGCCAATGCCATGCGATGTGGCGGCCGGCAGGAGGCCCAGGGTCGCGACAAGCATCGTCATCATGATAGGGCGAAGCCGGAGAACAGCGCCCTCGATGGCGGCCTCTTCGATCGAATGACCTCTAACCCGCATCTGGTTGATGTATTCGAGCATGATGACGCCGACCTGCACCGACACGCCAAACAAAGCGAGAAAGCCGACGCCGGAGGAGACGGAAAAGTGGGTTCCGGTAAAGAACAGAGCAAGCAGTCCGCCGAGCGGTGCCATGGACACATTTAGAAGGATGAGCAACGCCCACTTGCCGGAGTGAAACATGGTGTAGAGGATGACGAAGATGATCAGGATGGTGATAGGCAAAACCAGCATCAACCTTCGGGACGATCGCTTCTGACTCGCGTACTCGCCAGCCCAATCGATCTTGTAGCCCGGGGGGAGTTTGACCTGGGCGTCGACCTTACGGATGGCCTCTTCGACGGTCGAGCCGAGGTCGCGATTTCGGACGCTGTATTTGATGGCGACGTAGCGCTGGCCGCCTTCACGGTACACCTCTTCTGCCCCGTCTTCGGTCTTGATGGTCGTGAGTTGGGCGAGGGAGACACGCTCGCCCGAGGGGGCGAGTAGGCGGATGTCGTCGATCGCCTCCTGGGTGTTGCGGTACTGCGGAAGGTAGCGGACGACGACGTCATAGCGGGCCTCACCCCGGAGGACCTGAGTGACTGCGTTGCCGCCGACGGCGGTCTGGATGGCGTCCTGAACGTCGGCCACGTTAATGCCAAAGCGGGCGGCGGCTTCGCGGTTGACACTGTAGTCGAGGTTTGGTTGACCGATAACGCGGAACAGGCCGAGGTCCTGGACACCCTGGATTTTGCCCATGACGGAGACGATCTGGTCGCCCTTTTCTTCGAGGGTCCTCAGGTCGTCGCCGTAGATCTTCACGGCAAGCTCGCCTTTGACGCCGCTGACGGCCTCTTCGACGTTGTCAGAGATAGGCTGGGAGAAGTTCCAGAGGACGCCGGGGGTTTTTTCGAGTTCGCGGTCCATGGCGGCGATGAGCTCCTCTTTATTTTCCTTAAAGACGGGGCGCCACTGGTCCTTGGGCTTGAGGTCGACGAAGTATTCGGTGTTGAAGAAGCCGGTAGTGTCGGTGCCGTCATCGGGTCGTCCGGTCTGGCTAACGACCTTGAGGACCTCCGGGAAGGCCGAGAGCTTGAGACGGGCTTCGTTCATGATGCGGAGACTCTCAGTGGGGCCGGTCGAGGGCGCTAACGTGCCTCGGACCCAGATGGAGCCTTCATCGAGGTGAGGGAGAAACTCGGAGCCGATGACGCCGCTGAACATGAGGAAGCCGGCGAGGAGCAGCGCCAGTCCCGCAAGACCGACAGTGAAGAAGTGATGTTCGATCGCCCACTTGACGGCGTGGCGATAGCGACTGGTGAGCCATGCCATTACCGGGTTCTCCCACTCGCTGGCGCCCTTGGGGAAGAGCAGGCTCGCCAGCACTGGGGCAAGCAGCAGCGAGAAAACCAAGGCGCCGAGCAGAGCGAAGCTCACCATCCATGCCATTGGCTTGAAGAGGCGCCCTTCCACCGACTGCAGCGTAAAGATTGGTAGGTACGCGGTGATGATCATTGCACGCGCGAAGAAGACCGGGCGCTGCACCTCGTGCGTGGCCTCGCGGATCTGCTGTGTCGGGGTAACACCCTCCTTGCGGCCATGGCTGAGGTGTCGGACGATGTTTTCCACGATCACCACGGAGCCGTCCACCACCATGCCGAAGTCCAGCGCGCCAAGCGAGAGCAGGTTCGCCGGAATACCGCGCAGATTCAGGCAGATTGCGGCGAAAAGCAGCGCAAACGGCATGGTCAGGGCAACAATGATCGCGCCACGCACATTGCCAAGAAAGAGGAACAAGATGACCACGACGAGAATGATGCCTTCGGTCAGGTTGTGCAGTACCGTGTGGGTCGTGTAGTGGAGAAGCTCGCTGCGATCGAGGAACGGGACGATCTTGACGCCGGGAGGAAGGACACGGCTATTGAGTTCGTCGACCTTCTGGTGGATACCCTCAAGCGTGGCGTCGGAGTTATCGCCTTTTTGCATCAGGACGATGCCTTCGACGACGTCGTCGTTGTCGATGAGCCTTCCGTCCTCGTGATGGATGGCCTGCTTGCTGCCGGGTTTGTCCGTGTGATCCACGCACGGGTCAGTTGCGCTGAAGGAAGCTCCCGACTCCGCGGGCGGGGTAGTACCGAAGCGGCAGGTCTTGCCGATCTGGCCGAGGCGTATCTTAGGGCCCTGGACGACTGTGGCGATGTCTTTGACCCGCAAGGCAGTGCCGGACTGGGTCTTGAGGACGGTGTCCTCGATGTCCTTGACGTTCTTGTAGAGGCCGACCTCGCGGACATTGACCTGCTGCTGGCCCTGCTCGATAAAGCTGCCGCCGGCGTTAGTGTTGTTGTTGGTGAGTTGTTGCTCGAGCTGGCCGATGCTGAGACCGTAGGCGACGAGCTTATTCGGATCCACGCGGACCTGGTACTCGCGCGTGACACCACCAAAGCTGGAGACGTCGACGACCCCGGGAACGGACTTGAACTCTTTTTCAAGCTTCCAATCCTGCAGGGACTTGAGCTCCATGCTGTCGTAGGCGGGGTTGGTGGAGCGCAGCGTGTACCAGTAGATCTGGCCGACCGGACTCCAGTCCGTGCCCATCTGGGGCTGGAGGCCGGCAGGAAGCGTGACCAGCCCAAGCCGCTGGAAGACCTGGTCGCGATTGTCCTTGTTGACTGAATCGTCGTCAAAGATCATGGTGACGCTGGAGAGGCCGGCGAGCGAGGTCGACCGCAGATGGGTCATGTGCGGAATGCCGGCCATCTGGATTTCGATCGGCGTGGTGACCTGCTGCTCGACCTCTTCGGCGGCGCGGCCAGGCCACTGCGTGATGACCTGAACATAGTTGTTAGCGACGTCGGGGTAGGCCTCCACGGGAAGGTTATGGAAAGAGACGACTCCCCAGCCGAAGAGCATGATCGAAAGACCGACGACCAGCCACCGGTTGTCCAACGCAAAATCGACGAGACCTCGAATCATTACTGGTCCGCCGTATTCTGCAGCGCCAGCACGTTTGAGACGACTTGCTGACCCACGTCGATGCCGGAGAGTATCTCCTGCATGTTGCCCGGCAAACTGCCGCCGCCACGCACCGACACACGGCGGAACTTACCGTCGCTTGCAGGGACATAGACCCAGTCGCGGTCATGCAGGTGCAACACCGCGCTCGCAGGCACCTGTACATGCGTCTGGAGAGTTTTGCCATGGATCGTAGCTGTGGCAAACATTCCCACACGCATCAACATATCGGGATTATCGACTTGGATGCGTACCTTTGCGGTGCGGATCTGCGGATCGAGGACCGCGCCGATGTCACTGATCACGCCAGTCAGCACGCGGTCCGGATAGGCCGTAAGACGAATCTCCGCCTTCTGGCCGAGATGCACCATGGGGAGATCGTTCTCGTAAACATCGCAGACGATCCAGACGTGTGACAGGTCTGCGATAGTAAAGGCATTGGCCGAACCGGCGTAAGTAACGCCAGCAACACCGGCAGTAGTCACATTCTGCGCGACGATGTACCCCGAGGCCGGAGCATAGACCTTCACCATCGCCGCAGGATGGTTCTTATCGACACCGAGCACACGCAACTGCTCTTCCGAGGCAGAAAGCGCTGCCTTGGCGTCGTCCTCTGCATTCTGTGCAATCTCGACCTGACTGTTTGGAATCGCTCCCTTTTCGTTGAGTATCTTGGCGCGGTCGAGCTGGACTTGGGCGAGACGCTCGTCATTGACGGCCTTTAGGTATTGACCAAACGCGCCGGATACGTCACTGCTCTGTACGTCCATGAGCAGCTGCCCTTTTTTGACGAAGTCGCCGATGCGGGCGTAGACCTGAACCGCTCGGCCGGAGGCGATGGAGATGACGGGAATGGTGCGGGAGACGTCGGGATTGACCGTGCCGGTGACCTGGATCGTCGGAGTCGCCGCATAACTCGTCGCAGCCACCAGTGTGAACTGTTCCGGGTGGTCCACGCGCACCAGGTTCACGTCCGTGTCGGCCTGGACAATCGCGGCCGGGGGAGCTTCATTTTTGGGATCGGAGGGCTTACCGTTGCAGCCTGCCAACAGATAGGTGCCGAAACAAAACACAATCAAGGCATGACGCCCGAAACAGATTGAACTCATCGCGTAAACTCGTTGTCCCTCATTGACCCAAGCTAGTCTGTTACTTATTAGAGATTATCCGACACGCGACCGGAGATGACGGTCCCAACTGGCTAATCATGGAAGGGCATATCATGAGAGTGCGTCTCTCTGATGACGAGATCGTCACATCAAAAGTTTACCGTTTGGCCGCCTGTTGCGCGCTATTTTTTGATTATGCAGAAGTTACATGGTTAGCCATTTGTCCTAAAGACCCTTGAATATAACTGAAGTTGCTCAATTGCTTGTAAAGATTTGGCGTTGACCGTTCCGATGCAAGCAGCTCGTGCGCTGGCTCGCATAACTTGAGGGCCGCGCTTCAGTACAAATCATTGGCAGTTATTTTTTTCTAGCCGACCAGCACAAGGAGGAACGATGCCTAAGCTTCCCGAGAATGGAATGGTTCACTTGAACAGCCCTCACTCGGTGACGGAGACCCTGGCACGGTTGGAGATGATCATTCAATCAAAAGGGATCGCGGTCCTCGCACGGATCGACCACAGCGGCGATGCCGCCAAGGCAGGTTTGGAGATGCACCCGACAAAACTGCTCATCTTTGGCAACGCGAAATCGGGCACGCCTTTGATGATCGCATCGCCGACCGTTGCCATTGACCTGCCCCTCAAGGCACTCGTCTGGGAGGACGCGGACGGCAAGGTCTGGCTCTCGTACAACAGCCCCGCCTACCTCAAGCAGCGGCACGGCATCCCGGACGACCTGCTGCAAAACATCGCAGGCATCGTACCAATCTGCGCGGAAGCTGTGCGCCAGGGCGACAACATGCTTGACTCACCAACATCACAGTTTGTGCCGAGATGACGCGTAGCGCTTCATGACCGGGACCTGATGTTTTTACGAAGGAAGACCGTCGCCTGCGGATTGTCGTTATAGCGTTCGCATGAAACGTACCCACGCTTCCGATACAGAGCAATGGCAGCCTTCAGATCATCATAACTATCAAGGTAGATCCAACGCAGACCCTTGCTGCGGGCGAAGTCCTCTTGTGCGTCCAGCAACCTGTCTGCAATGCGATGCCCTCGCGCCATAGGTTGTACATAGAGGCGCTTACATTCCCCGGCGAATGGAATGGAGGCGAGCTTTCTCAGGACGACACACCCAACGGCTTTTTCATCCAGATAGGAGAGCCACACGCCTGAACCGGGGTCGTCGATGATCTTCTGGATCGCTTCGGGAGTGTCCCGCTGGACAACGCTCACCGCCTCGTAATACTCCCCCAGTAATCGAATGGCGTCATCATTGGATTTAGACAACCGAACGATTCGAATGGAAGACCGCTTAGGTCCATTCAGAATGGAGCGGACCTTCGAAAGCGAGTCAAGCAGGGCCGTGCGGTCCGTTGAATTGACATTAGCCAGCAGCCCTTTTATCTGCAGTGCTGATTGTTCATTCAGCCAGGCTACAGCGCTCTCTCCCGCAGGCGAGAGCGTAAGCAACTTCTCACGGCCGTCCTGCTTTGATGGTGCCTGCCGCACCAGCTTTCGTTTGGTTAAGAGTGCCAGACTTCGACTGATGTATCCAGCATTCAGGCAAAGCGTCTCTTGTAAGGTGGAAGCCGTCAGCCTGGGACAGGCCCCGATCTCATACAAGATACGAGCTTCTGTGAGCGAAAGGTCCCCGTTGAGGTGACGTTTGCGCAACAAGCCTAATCGCGCCGTGTAGAAGCGATTGAACTCCCGCACTGCAGAGATTTCTTCCTCTTCCTCCATGTTGCCGACCGCCATGGAGAAAGTCTAAATGTTTATAGTTGCTAAAAGCAACTATTTTGGACGCCAGAAGGTATTGTCTACGGTAGCTAGAGAAGTATTCCGAATAGCTGTCAAAAATCGTCCTGACGATCAATCAACCCTCCACGTTCGGCTATCCGAAGAAATGTCGCAGCAGTGCAGCTGAGCTGACGCCGATCGCGACTGTAGGAAGCATCGGGAGGCGTGTGGCTGCGAGGACCGTTAGTCCGAGAGCGACTAGATTCGAGGGACGCGACGTCGCGAAGACCGGAGCAATGACGCAGATCAGGACACATCCTGGTGCCGCTTCAAGGACGATAGTCGCCTTCTCACCCAAAGTATGTCTTCGCAATACCCAAAATCCCAGTACGCGTGTCAAATATGTGACGAACGCCATCCCCAGGATGGTCAATAGGTCCCAGCGTCTTAGCATTCTTTTTGCCCTGGAAACAGATAGGCGACGGTCAGTCCAGCCACAGTCCCACCAGCCACGTACCAAGAGCCTGAGATGGAGAGATGCAGCGCCACTGCTACGGCCAGACTGACTACCCACGGTATTGCGGCCTTGTGGCCCTTCCAAAGACCTTTCAGGATTACCAGAAATACCGCAGGAAACGCCATGTCCAGTCCGAGGACCTGGGGATTGCCGACCCTTGGGCCGACTAGAGCACCGACTGTCGTCGAGATAAGCCAGGTCCCATAGAGGCCTGCAGCCAGGCCAGCGTAGTAAGGCAATGAAAGCTGCCCCGTCGCGTACTCCTGGTCTCTGGAGCGGGCCTCTTCCAATCCGAAGGCCCAGATTTCATCTGCCATGAAGAAGAGGGTCAGAGAGGCCCTGCGGGCAGAAAGCGTGCGCATTCGTGGCGCTAGAGTCGCACCCATTAGAAGATGGCGACTATTTACCAGAAAGGTCATACCCACAATAAGGAACAATAGTGGTGGGTTTCGCCATAGCTCAATCGCTACAAATTCGGAGCCGCCGGCGAAGTTGAGACCACACATGAGCGCGACCTCTACGACACTTAGTCCCTTCTGCCCGGCCTGAGCGCCTAAGACCAACCCAAACGGCGCGACCCCAATCAGAAGGGGGGCTATCCGGAGTGCGCCGCGCCGGACCTCACTTAGCGGACCGCTCAAAGATTTGGCGGTCCGTGGCTTCGAACGCTCTGGTCCCTCGCTGGTTAAAGCGTTCATCTCGAATTGACCAAAATTGACGGCACGCTCAGCAGGCTCCGTCTTGTCGCGCAGATTCCGCATAAATGGGAGTTTGCGGGTGTGCACAGTCTTCGTCTTGACGAATCTTGTTGCCTCGGATGTATTGTCCAGGCGTGACCCCAACGTAGCGCTTGAAGCGGCGTGTCAGGTGGCTCTGATCCGCATACCCTACGGATAACGCGGTCGAGACAATGGAAGCGCCCTTAGCGAGTCGCTCCCGCGCTCGTCTTATACGCACCCCTTCGAGATAGGCATGAGGGGGCACCCCTACTTCGCTCTCAAATACCCGAGCAAAGTAATAGGGGCTAAGAGAAGCGACCGATGCCAGATCAATCAAAGAAACATCATGATTGAAGTGGGCCTCAATGTACTCACGTGTCCTCTTTACCGCCAGGCGTTCCCTGCCAATGCGTCTGCCTGTCACTTGGGAATCAGCATGTTGCGCAGTGAGATACGCCAGCACCTCGAATAGATACGATTGCCGTTCAATCTTAGGAGCATTCGCGGCCAGGCACCCGTGGAAGCGGGACAGCAGTGAGGTCAGGCAGGGGTCGTTTAGCACTGCGTTCGTGAAGAAAGATACGTTGGCTCTCCTGTCGAAGTCGTCGAAGATCCGGGCCAGAATGGCTCCATCAAAATAGAGATTGCGGCAAACGTAACCTTCGGGGGTGGCCGGCTCTCCGGTGTGAGGCTCGCCGGGATTGGTCACTAACGTTTGACCGGCAGATATCACTCGCGTAGAACCCCGGTGGAAGCAGTATTCTGAACCTGCTTCGACGAGACCGACGACAAAATAGTCGTGCACGTGACGAGGAAATCGATGCGTTACAAAACGTGCGTGCAGGGCCCCGGTTGAGTCGAACTCATCGAGGCGGTAGTATCGCGACCATTCTGGCTTCTGCATTTTTTCCATAGTTAATCATCAAAAGACTTACGGCGGCACGCTTAACTCGATACGAATCGATCTGCGATTTTGTTCCGGACCGCTACGTTGACAGGTTCAGCCCGAGGATACGGGGTAGTCAGTCACAGTGCTAATGCGATATCAGTCTTCGCTTCATCGAATCTTCCTTATATACGCGATTCCGGATCGTTCCTTCTAGAAAATGAACGGAGCGAGCGCTTTAACTTGATGACAATATTGCAGGTACTCCTCACCAAATCTCTGGACCATAAATTGCTCTTCTGCCCGAGTCTTCAGCCAAAACGAGAGCCCGCAGATCACAATGCCGACGAAGCTTCGGATCTCGCCTCGCTGCAGCGCCGAGCCAATCATCCCCAGTAGTATGCCGCTGTAGATTGGGTGACGGACTATGCGATAGGGGCCCCTCCGCACAAGCGTGTGGTCCTCCTTCACTGTGACAGAATTGCTCCAATTGCCGCCAAGCATCACCCGGGCCCAAATGCTGAACACAACACCCATCAGCACGGTGACCAGACCCACGAGCGCGATAGGAATACCCACCAAGACTAATTGACGGTCAAGCCATGAAATCCCAGTCCCCTTGGCAAAGATCAGATACACACCAACTACCAGGATTGCAGTGTAGAGGAGCTGTGAGGCGCTTGATTGGCGCTGTATTGTTCGCTTGGTGCGCAGCGCGCTCACTAACCACACGAGAACAAGGGCCATCCAGAGAAACCCTGCCACTTGACGAAGCTGTTCCATCAGAGCTGCTTGATTCATGTCCCCCTCCCCGTTCCGGCCATTGGATATTGGCCTATAAAGTCCTCTCGCTGTTTCTTCAGATCTTTCGCGACAGACTTCGCAATTTCATCAGCGACGTCCAGGCTATCTGAGTCCCCTCTCTCCGACGCCCTCAGATCTTTGCCCGCGAGTTTCTTGCCCATAGGGTCACTTAGTTCCAAATGGACCTGCAGACTCGTAACTCCTACGAACACCCCGACCGGTCCGGTGGCGGCCCTGAGGACCGCATTTCCCTTGTTGAATGCCGTTAATTTTACTCGAATCACAAGTTCTGGACAGGCCGCTGCGTGAGAGGTTACATATGCAAGAGGCGTTCTAAAGGTCGGAGGTTGGGACCACACATGAGGGCGATTTCCGGGGGAATTCATCCCTTTTGGGGCGTCTCAGCACCGGGAACCAACTCGAACGGAACGGCCCCTACCAACAGCGAAGCAATCCGTATCGCGTCGCGACGAGACTCGGGCAATATACCGGTGATGAACTCCGAAACCAGCACTGCCGGGACAGGCAATGCTGGTTTCGCTGCGGAATTCATCTCTACTGGCTCGCTCGGTATGCCAACTTCGTCAGGTTCTATGTCATCCGGGAGATTCCGCATGACTAGCAGTTTTTCGCGTCGCCAGCGTTTCAGTCTTGTCGAATCTTGCTCCCTCGTAAGTATTGTCCAGGAGAAAACCCAGGATAGCCATTATCGCCTGGCGATCGCCTAACGCCATCGACTCGGTCAAGGCGGAGATAGACTTCACGACCAGTGCCCCGAGAACCCAACTTTCGTCTTGCACCTAAAGACTTGGCCGCTTGGCGTCGCCATCTTATCGTTTTGATTTGTGATCTTGCTGCCCATCGCCGAACTTCTTTATTCACCAGAAATATGCGGCCTCAATCTTCGGAGTGCCCGGTTCGCCATCGATAATCTGAGTGCTCAATACAATCTCCATGTTCTCTTTGTTGCCAGCGGCCCGCATGGCGCGTTCCAGTACCGCAAGGTCAGTTGGGTTAGTAACAAATTCGCCTGCGGCAATAGTGCCGCCTCGGCTAATGCCGGCGACGACTACAGCTACGCGTCCAGTAACTCCGTCGGTGAAGCGTGCCACGACAGCGTAGTCGCTATAGATGTTGGTCGCCATCTGTTGCGAGCGATCCACCGCCCAATGCGTCGATGCGGTGGAGTTGCTGTCCACAATCTGGAACGTGGTCATGTCCGCATTATTGGCAAAGTGGTAGCGGAGGTCCTTGGTTAGCCTTAGTGTCCACGCGTTATCAAATGCCCCGATGAAGACCGTCGGGCCGCTTCGCAGATCCATGAGACTGGTAGCATTTTCTCCGCGCAGACTATACTTCTTCCCATCCGCCTGCAGAATTCCTGCGATGCGAACAATCGCATCGAGATCGTCGATTACAACGGCGTTCAAGTTGTCGCGGAGGGTTATCTGGTGAGTGGGGTCGATGGCGTCGCGCAACGAAATAGCTGCGTACTGACTTTGATCGGCGATGCAGAAGAGCACCGGATCGTTGGTCTTCAACACAGGTCCCCAAAAAAAGTTGAAGGCTGTACGCGGCCTTGCGTTCCAGAAGATCATCCCCGCAACGGTCGAGACCGCCAGCACTGAGCAGAGAGCGATAAAGGCTACACGCCAACCCCTGCCCGAGGTGTGAGCAGACAACTCCGAAGGAAGTAGGACCGGCGCTTCGGGCGGGTGCGGTCCCGGCAAAACGGCAGCCTCAGGGTCGTCCGCACTCTCCTTCCTTCCGTTTTGTGGCCAATGAAACTGCGGAATATATGAACCCGGAACCAGCGAAATGCGCAGCTCGTTCTCGTGGCCAGGGTCTTGATAATATTGCGCAATGCGTTTGCGGATCTCGGTTGCTGTGACCCTGACGATCGGGTCCGATGCCGTATCGTAGTCCGCGTTCTTGCCGAATATCTCTACACCGAGCGTTCTCTCCTTAAGAACATCGGCACGTCCCGATATCGTGTGATCGACAACGAAGCGCAAAAATGAAGGAAATCGACGGCTATGGCTGAAGTGGGGATTCGCCACCAGCCGCTCCATCTGGAGATGGATCGCGCTCTTTTCTTCCTCGCTGAAACTTGGGGGAGCACCTACTACAGGATCAACCAGCATTCGCTACCTTCCACAGAAGGAGGATTATAGCGTAACCAACCATCGCTGATTCAAAAGCTATTTATCCATCTAAACCTAGCCGGATGAATCGGTTACGACAAGAATTTACATGTAAAGTATCTTCCGCTTGCCGCAAAGACCTTACTTATTGCAATTTCAGGACACTATAACTCGCCTCGATCTACATTCTTGAATTCCTAGGTTCGCACCCAAAGGCCGTTAACGCCATTGATTGCGTCGAGGGTTCTGCTTCTGGAGGCATTCCTTGAAACGACACAACTTATATTGGTATGGAATTTTGGTTCTATTTACCGCCCCACTGTGCAGCGGTTCCGTTGGGCTGGCGCAGCTGGCCGTAACTACGGCGACACTGAGCGGAACGGTGACCGATTCCACAACCGCCCTTGTACCCCAGGCGTCGGTCCAACTTGCAAGCCAGGAAAATGGCATCAAGCGCGCCCTCACGACCGATGCCAGCGGACATTACTCGTTTACACAGTTGCCGCCTGCGACCTATACCTTGGTCGTGCAAGCGAAGGGATTTAAAGAGTACAAGCAAAACGGGATTTTATTGGATGCATCGAAGTCCGCTACCCAGAACGTTGCGCTGACCGTAGGGTCTGAGGGGCAAGAGGTGGTGGTCACCTCCCAGGCGTCCCTGCTAAATACGGAGAATGCGAATATCGCGGCGGACATCGACGCCAAACAGGTGGTGGAGCTGCCGCTCAACCTGCGGAATGTGTATGGTCTGGCGACGCTGAATTCGTCGGTGAACAACACGTCCGAGGGGCAGATGCTATTGGGCGGGGGTGGTCCGAGCACGGACAATGCGGACCAGGACATCTCGTTCCTGAATTTTGCCGGTGGCTTCTTTGGGACGTCGGCGTTCCTGCTCGACGGCGTTTGGGACACGGACCCTGAGTGGGGGGCGGTCATCTATGTTCCATCCGTGGATTCGGTGTCAGAGTTCAAGGTGCAGAACAACTCCTTCACAGCGCAATACGGATGGAGTACAGGGAATGTGGTGAACGTCGTTTCGAAGTCAGGTACGAGCCGGTTTCATGGCTCCGCCTACGAGTTCTATCGAAATGATGCTCTGGACGCGAACCTGTGGTTCAACAATCACAACGGAATCCCACGCCAGAACTTCAACCGTAATCAGTATGGTGTCTCCGCGGGGGGACCGCTTTATATCCCTGGCGTGTATAAGCAGCATAACAAGACCTTCATCTTCGGTCTCTATGAGCGTCTTACGCTGGCCACTCCAACCTTTAGTCAGTTCACCGTTCCCACGCCTGCCTTCCGGGCAGGTAACTTCGGGGCGCTTTTGGGCTCGCAAGGCGTGAACTCCTCGGGGAGCCCTGTCTTTGACGCGCTCGGGCGCCCAGTGCTGGTTGGCCAGATCTATAATCCGCGAAGCACACGCGCCATTACTCAAGGCCAGGTGGATCCGACGACCGGTCTGGTTGCAACTCAAACCGGCTATATTCGTGATCCGATTCCCGGCAACAATATATTAAATGTAGGCTCGATCAATCCCATCGCTGCAACTCTGGTGAATTATTATCCGGCAGCTGCAAACGGCAACCTGACCAATAACTTCTCGGCCTCCGGAACGGCCCCCGCACGCTCGAACGAGTACCTCATCCGGGTCGACCATAATATCAACGATTCTGCCAGGGTCTACTTCCGTTATTCCTATAAGCAAGAGTTCAAGACCGGTACGCCCGATTATTGGGGCTCGAGTAATGAAGCTGGCCCTGGTAATGCAAGGCCGAATAATCGCTACAACATGGTTGCCGGGTACAGCCAGGTCTTTAGCCCCACGCTGACCATGAACCTGACGGCAGGCGTTTCCCTATGGCACGAAACCTCCACGAACCAATCGAGAGGATTCCAACCGTCCAGTCTGGGCCTTCCTACTTATCTGGACACGAACAGTCCTGAATTTCCAATCGTTAATATCGCTGGCGAGTCGCCTCTAGGTCCGCTCACGAATGAGACTGTTACCAATCACGGTCCGGTCGGTAGTGTCTCATTGGATTTCATCAAGGCACTTGGGCGCCACACCATCAACACCGGATTCATGTTTGCCGAGCTTGAGGATGACCAGGCGAACTTCTTCCAATCAGCGTTGGATTCAGGAGGCACCTTCACCTCCGGACCTGACCCCAATAACGCGGTCCCTTTTACTACTGGAAACGGCCTGGCGCAGTTACTTCTTGGTGTTCTTGACAACACAGGCGGCACACCGACGTCTACAGGGACTACTTACAATCCAGCGGTAGCTACTCATTATTACGGTTGGTATGTGCAGGACGACTGGAAGGCGACTCCCAAACTTACGCTGAACCTCGGCTTACGCTATGAAATCCAGACTGCACCCACCTATCGTCATAACGTCGCATCGACCTTCAATCCAACGGCAGCGAACCCAATTGGTACATTGATTGGCGCGACTGTTCCGGGCGCACTGGAGTTTCTTTCCTCCAGCCAACGCGGCGTTTATAACACCAACTACGGCAACGCTGCTCCGCGAATAGGCTTCTCATATCAGGCGCCTGGCAACCTCATCATTCACGGCGGATATGGAATCTTCTATCCACCGTCGATTACGTGCTGCTTCCCGGGAGAGAGCGCCGGGTTTGCCAGCGAGACCGTCTCCCCAGTGACCCTTAACTCCATCTCACCTAATCCGGCCGTTACTCTGGCCAATCCCTTCCCCAATGGTTATGTCCCCATCACCGGCAATTCTCTCGGAGCTCTCCAGCAGGTCGGCAACGCTGTTGGCAGCGCCTTCATCAGCCGCAAATCCAGCTATGTGCAGCAGTACATGTTCGGCTGGCAATGGGGCATAACGTCCAACGACTCGTTGGAAGTGGACTATGTCGGCAATCACGGCCTTCACATGATCAATTCGAACCTGAACAGAGCTCAGTTGAACCCCACCTACCTTTCGATGGGAGCAGCTGCTCTGAACACTCTGGTACCTAATCCATTCTTCGGGGCCATTCCGGCCGGTACCAGCAGCTGCGCTCTCGATCAGGCGATGATCGTTCGATCGCATCTGTTGTCGCCGTACCCGCAGTACTGCAATGTAACCGAAAATGACCCACCCGCAGGCTTCTCGAACTATAACGCTCTGCAGGTGTCCTACAACCATCGCTTAAGCAAGGGACTTACTGCGTTGGTTTCATACACGTACTCCAAGTTCCTCGACAATGTTGAAGGCAACAACTCGTGGTCTTACTCGAGCAACCCCGGCCCCGCAAACAACTACAACCTGGCGGCGGAGAAGAGCGTGGATGGCTCGGATACACCTCACAGTTTGGTGGCCAACTATGTCTATACCTTGCCGATCGGCCGTGGCAAGGCGGTCGGCAAAAATATGAATCGTCTTGAAGATGCAGTGATTGGCGGCTGGGAGGTCTCTCAGATCGCTACCTTCAAGACGGGTATTCCTTTGAGTATCAGCGGATCGAATTACAACTCCTACGGCGGCAATCCTAGACCGGACTTGATCGCAGATCCTCACGTAGCGCACCCAACGATTCACGAGTGGTTCAACACGGGCGCCTTTGCGTATGCTCCTTATGGGACCTTCGGGACTACACCACGCTTTTTCTCGTACCTCCGTGGTCCCGGATATCAGAACTGGGACACATCTCTCATGAAGAATTGGTACTTCTCAGAATCGATGCGTCTCCAGTTCCGCGCGGAGATGTACAACACGTTCAACCACGCGCAGTTCTACGCTCCCCAAGGAGGCGGAGCGACTTATACGGGTTGCGATCCGAATGAAAACTCAACCTGCCAGTCAGGTTTGGGACAAATCACAAACGCATTTCCAGCACGGACCGTTCAATTCGCAGGAAAATTCTATTGGTGATTCTTCCATGAGCAGTTACTTCGCGCTCCTTCTCCCGCTTCTGCTGGTCATTCCCACACCTGGGCGTGGCCAGCAGAGTCAGGACGAACTCTTCACGTCTCTGGTATCAGCAGCCCAAAGGGCCCAGCGCGTCAATGACTATGACGCAGCCGCCAATAGCTACAAACAAGCCGTAAGACTTCGCCAGAACATTCCAGAGCTGTGGGCGGACCTCGGATTGATGCAGCATGAATCTCATGACTTCGCCGGTTCCGTGAGCAGTTTTCAGCAGGCGCTCCGGCTCAAACCTTCGCTATATGTGCCTCACCTGTTTCTTGGATTGGATTGCATGCGAATGGGAAATGCCAACGAAGCAATTCCATATCTATTGAAGGCTGAGACAATGAACCACACCGATCCGCTGGTGCCTCTTACCCTCGGACGCGCCTACTCGTCGCAAAGAAAATTTAAGGCAGCGGCACTGGCATACGAGCGAGCCATTGCGCTCGACTCTGGAAAAAGCTCTGCTTGGTTCGGTCTTGGGATCGCCCGACTTAATGAAGTAGAAGAAGATGCACGCCGCATCACCGAAGAAGATCAGAACTCTTCATACGCCAAAATCCTATACGCGGAATCGCTAGCAAAACAGGCCCGCTACACCGAAGCTATCGATATGTACAGAACTGTTCCAGCGGCACAACCTCAGCCTCCATGCACCCACGCCCAGCTTGGATTTCTTCTACTCAAACAGCGAGACGCCGCAGGCGCTGCAGCGGCATTTCAGGTGGAACGCCAGACGGACCCCGGCTGTTCTCTCACCGTCCTCGGGCAAGCGCGACTGCAACTTGATGTCGGCTCGGACGATGACGCTCTCGCTCTTCTCGAAGATCTATGGAACAGAGATCGAGGGTTCTTCACCTCGAACGCGTCTGCGCTTGTCGATGGTTTGGGTCAGGCACGTATTTCGGCCTTCCAGCAGTTTCTCGGGCAGCAGGGCAAGGTGAAAGCACTCTCTCCTGACTTCTCAGCTTTTCTGGCGAACCTCTTGAACGGCCAGTCGCCGCCGCCACAGACATCTCTCCCGTTATCCGATCCAATTTTGCGAACCGCGAAGGAAGACTACTCGTCCGGCCGATACGCGCAATGTGCCTCCCGTTCAAACAATAGCCTGAGGACGAAAAATGTGGTCGGTCTGCAACTCTTGGCAACGTGCGCCTATTTCACTGGCGACTATAAGCTTGCCTCGAATGCCTCCGAGGCACTTGCAGCCGCCGCACCGCATTCGCTGGCGGCGGTGTATTGGTCTATCAAAGCGAATGAGCATCTGGCGTTCATCGCTCTCGATAGGTTTCAGCAGCTCGAGCCCGATTCGTCCAGGACCCACCTTTTACTGGGTGATATCTACCGCCAGCGAATGCGCTTTGAAGACGCTCAGGCCGAGTATCAGAGAGCACTGGCCATTAGTCCGGGGGACCCGGCGGCGCTGATTGGCCTTGCCTCCGCATATTTCGGCGACGGGAATAATGGAGAGGCGATAGAGACCGCTCAGCTAGCATTGAATCTGACGCCAGATGATCCAGAGCTTAACCTTCTTATGGCTGAGGCGTTGATAGCGAATCAGGAAATGGCGCCCGCTGAACAGTATCTGCAGAAGGCGCTGAATGCAAAACCGCAGATGCTTCCGCATGTTCATGCGCTGCTGGGTGAGGTCTATGCCGATGCCGGCAAGACGCAGCAGGCCATCGATCAGCTTGTTCTCGGTATCAAGAGCGATGAGGACGGCAGCCTGCATTATCAACTCGCGCGGCTCTACCGAAAGATAGGCGACTCGAAAGATGCAGACGCTGCAATGGAGCAGACGAAGGTGATGAAGCAGTTACGCCGGCAGCAGCGCGCGGTAGCCGCCGTACGTGACTCGGGCCCCTCAACTCCGGATTCGTGGCCGTAGCTTTCACACCTCGCACAGCAAACGTCGAAGCCATCAAAGGCTGTCCTGCAAGCCTGTCGTAATCTAACCGAGCCGCTACCAAATTATTCAATTCAGGAAGAACGATGCCGCGCTTTCACTCTCTCTTTTTCAGAATTTGGACGTGTTTTTTCTTTGCCGTCCAGTATCCTGCCGTTCTGCATGGACAGGCGGTGACATCCTCGGGACCGTTCGTATTCGAACATGCGACTGTGTTCTCCGCCCTGCCGAATGGCGTGGAGATAGGCGATGGCACCGCGAGCGAGGAGATCACCGCGCTTCGTGACGACGTTCTTCGAATTCGCATCGCACGTCAAAGGCCGTTGCCCGAAGACGCATCGTGGGCCGTGCTCGCCCAGGCGCGTCACAGTTCCGTCGTGGTCGCGCCTGATAATACTGAAGAACACTATGGATTTCGCACGCGTTCCCTCATTGTTGAAATAGACAAGAAAACGTTACGCTTAGCAATTCGCGACCTGGCCGGAAACATTCTGCAGCAAGATGCACAGGCCGTTCGTTTTGATGGGGCCTCTTTTCGCATTTCCAAAATCATGCCTCTTAATGAGCACTATTTTGGTCTCGGCGACAAGACCGGTCCCCTCGATCGCCGTGATCAGGCCTTCGACCTCTGGAATACAGATGCCTATCGTTTTCAGGAATCTACCGATCCAATCTATAAAAGCATTCCTTTTTTTCTGACATATAAAGCCGGAGTAACCTTGGGAGTCCTTCTCGATAACACCTGGCGCAGCAGCTTCGACTTTGGCAGAGAGTCTCCCGACGTTTACTCTTTCGGAGCTGCTGACGGTCCGCTCAACTATTACGTTCTCTATGGGCCATCGCCCAAACAGGTGGTGGAAGACTATGCATGGCTGACCGGTAAACCATCGCTTCCGCCCATGTGGGCGCTTGGTTTCCAGCAATCGCGTTACAGCTATACGCCGGAGTCAAGGGTGTTGGAGGTCGCGCAACGCTTCAGAACGGACCACATTCCGGCTGATGCGATCTATCTTGATATTGGATTTCAAGAAAAGAACCGTCCCTTTACAGTCGACCGAAAGCTGTTTCCAGATTTTGCGGGAATGGTGGCATGTCTGAAGGAGAACAACTTTCATGTCGTTGCCATCACAGACCTGCACATCGCCAAGGTGGCCGATCAAAACTATTCTCCCTATGACAGTGGGATGGCAGGCGACCATTTTGTCAAAAACGCCGACGGTTCCGTTTATACCGGCCGTGTCTGGCCGGGCCCAAGCGTCTTTCCGGACTTCACCCGGCAGCAGACGCGCGCCTGGTGGGGGACGCTGTATCGCGAATTCCATGATGTTGGCATCGAAGGCTTCTGGAACGACATGAGCGAACCCTCCGTCTTCGATTCCCCCACAAAGACTATGCCCTTGAATGTCCTTCATCGAATCGACGAACCCGGTTTCACGAAACGTACCGCGACTCATGCTGAGATCCACGACGTCTACGGCATGGAAAACTCGCGCGCGACGTTCGATGGCTTGCTGACGATCTCTCCCGACATACGCCCTTTTGTTCTTACGCGCGCCACGTATGCAGGTGGTCAGCGATACGCCGCCACCTGGACAGGAGACAACAGCAGCACCTGGAACCATCTACGCCTCGCAACTCCTATGCTTGAAAACCTTGGCCTTAGCGGTTTCGCCTTTGCAGGAGCCGATGTAGGCGGCTACGCCGGTACTCCTTCTCCGGAACTGCTCACAAAGTGGCTGGAAGTCGCGAGCTTTCAGCCCATTGATCGGGATCACAGCGAACTGGGAACAGGTGACCAAGAACCCTGGGTCGGTGGCCCTCTACAGGAATCAATCCGTCGCCGCTTTATTGAGGAACGCTATCACCTGATGCCCTACCTCTACACGCTCGCTGAGGAAGCGAGCCGCACAGGCCTTCCGCTAGTGCGTCCGTTGTTTCTCGAGTTTCCAGATGCAGCGTCCGACTATCATCCAATTGATGTGGACCTTCCCTCGTCGGCGGAATTTCTGCTTGGCCCCAATCTATTGATTGCACCCTCCCCATGGCCAGAACAACTTGATGACTACTTCGCCGAGCTTCCCAAGACAAATTGGTACGACTACTGGACTGGAAAAAGGATCGAGACGTCGACTGGACCCCTAAACCTCGCGCAACCGGCAACTTCATCTCTGCAACAACCGGTCGCGGTACGGCTTCATCCCGAGCTCGCGTCGCTGCCCGTCTTTGTCCGCGGAGGCGCGATCTTACCTATTGCGCCCCTGGTGCAAAGCACGAATGAGAAACCACAGGGCCCTCTCACTCTTCGAATTTATCGAGGCAGACAAGCTGATGCATGCACAGGAAGTATTTATCTCGACGACGGGAAGACCTATGCCTATCGGAACGGTGCCTTTCTACGCGTCGTATTCACCTGCGACACTGACGAAGATGGATTTCATCTTCACATTTCACCACACGAAGGTTCGTACCCGGCGTGGTGGAAAGAGATTCGTGTCGAGATTTACGGATGGAATCAGTTACACGATCAAGTTCTCATTAACGGCAAAGCCGAGACTCAGACGACCATAGTTCCGTTACCCCACGGCATTAGCGTGACCTTTGTCGATGAGGGAAAGGGAGAAAATTTGCAAGTTCGTTAGCATTGGATTCGGCTCGTCAGCCTGCCCAAACATTGGAAGATCACTTCCGGATAGTGCGTGACTCGGGAGGCGAACTGGAAGAGAGGAGCCACGGTGCTAGTAGTTCTCCCGGCAGCTCGAGGGTGGCAAGATCAACACTGTGGCTTCAGAAAAGATTTCCGGCTACCTGTTCAGCTGCCCGCTCCACAATGTCTCTCTGCTTGTTATGCGAAATTCCCGGATTCGCCGCCCCTTGAATCTTCAGGCTGACGGTGAAATACAATCTGCGAACGCGGCTGCTCACAATTTCTATTGCGTCATTCGGTGATCGCTGCAGTCTGCATGCAACAGCCTCGTTACCGATTCCCAATAGCTTCTGGCTTGCCGGAGGGCAGGCTGTCCGTGGCGTGCTCTCGACGACGACTTCCAATGAATACGTCGCGGCCCCCTGCTGGAGGGAAAATACGCATGATCCTTCACCATGTGGAGTGAGTTTGATGACCGAGGCAAAGCCTCAGACTAACATGGCGGCCGCACTTCCCTGTGTCAGCCATGAGCACACAGGTTCTGCATGCAACGCGCTGGTGAAGAGAACGGACGATAGGAGAAACAAGAGACGGAGCTTCATTTTTGTGATGCCTCTATGCCTTCGTTTTTTGCTGATTTAGGTGGACCGAACTTGAGGATCTTTCCACCCTCCTGAATGACATAGAGCTGGTTCACATCGAGATCCTTGAGTTGGTCCACCTGGCCGCTCAGCCACCTTATCTCCAGCATGT
>Ga0210398_10001468_pt1 | contig 24349 bp, 22 predicted proteins | sample IncBWC4OmetaG_FD_161047 | JGI IMG/M metagenome (GOLD analysis project Ga0210398, IMG submission 161047) | Forest soil microbial communities from Barre Woods Harvard Forest LTER site, Petersham, Massachusetts, United States - Inc-BW-C-4-O | ecosystem: Environmental > Terrestrial > Soil >...
AGCCGGACTTCACCTCAGGAGAAGCTGCTTTTACTCCCGATGAGGGTAGCACTTGGGTTCCCATACCCGGAGCGAGTGGCTACTGGGCCGTCGCTTTTGCGAATCAGCATGCGGGCTGGTTCGTAGGCAATAACGGTCAGATCCTGAAGATCAGCTTTTAACCAAGCCGACGGATCGTTTTGCCTGCGTGGCCGCCAAACTGCAGAAGCGGCGTTAGGCGATCGAAACCCTTCGGCAGCGGAAAATTTATTCCGCGCGCTTGCTCGCTGAGCCAAAACAGAAGACCTAGCCACTTGCGGCCGGGTGTGGGCTGCGGTCAACATGCTACAGCGCCTCCGAATTGCACTTTGCTCGACTCGCCAAATACCAGGATTACCGATTCGTTCTCATGTACTGGCTCCAGATGCGGGCCAAAGTCCTCGTTCGTGAGGACTTTGCTCGTATGGGGTGCCTGAGACTTCTCGGTACGCGCCGCGCGCGCCACGTCTCCCAACGGAACGTCCTGCGCAGCCGACACGCTCGCAAAAATCAAAATCGGCGCTAACGGCGAGGCGATCGCTCGCATTCTAGGTGCCCATGAACGGGGGGAATTGATACCACCCGAGCAATCGGAAACTGAGCCATTGCCCGACGCTGGCGAGCAGCGCCCCATCGGGTTGCCGCCGGTACATTCAAACCGATAGAATGGCTGCATGAGAGACGATACCGGACGCACGCGGCTTCACGGTCGGATTCTTCTGGCGTTCGCAGCGGTCCTGATTCTGGCGCTTGTTGCCGCTCGCCCCGGGCGCACGCAAACGGATGCGGGCAAAACCGCACCGCACGCGGGCAAGGGCGCTGGCCCCGCCGATCCGCCGCTGATTGACCTCCCCGGCTACCGTCAACTTCTTGCAAAATATAAAGGGAAGCCGCTGGTGGTGAATTTCTGGGCCACGTGGTGCGAGCCGTGCCGCGATGAATACCCCATGATTGTGGAGCTGGCCAAGGAATTCAAACCGCAAGGCGTCAGCGTGATTGGCGTGGACATGGACGACGAATCGGATATGAACCTGGTGCGCCGATTCATCGCGCGCACGCAGCCGCAATTCCCCAACTACCGCCAGAAGCCCGGGATTGATCTGGACGCATTCTACGAGGGCGTGAACCCGGAGTGGAAAGGCACCATGCCGCAGACAATTTTCTACGGCCGCGACGGACAGATCCTGGGATTCTTCCTGGGCACGCGGCCGCAAGCCGTTTTCGAGCAAGCGTTCCGCGCGACGCTCGGCCCGGCAGGCGCCGCAGGCGATACCGGGCACGGCGGCACGCAGTAATTCGCAACGTTTTCGGCCAATCGTAAAAATAGGAGGCACGCACGAATGCTTCACACCCGCGGCAATAAACTCACCTGGCTGGGGCACGCGGCATTTCGCATTGACACTCCCAGCGGCAAAGTAATTCTGGTGGATCCCTGGATTCTCACGAACCCGCTCTGCCCTGAAGCGCAAAAGAAATTCGAGCATGTGGACACCATGTTCATCACCCACGGACATTTCGATCACATCGCCGACGCCGTGGACTTTGGGAAGCGATTCAAACCGCAAGTCGTAGGGATTTATGAGCTGTGCGCGTGGCTGGAATCAAAAGGCGTGCAGAACACTAACGCGATGAATAAAGGTGGCACGCAGAAAGTCGGCGAAATCGAAGTGACCATGGTCAACGCCGTGCATTCCTGCGGCATACTCGACGGCGATCACATCGTCTATGGCGGCGAAGCTTGCGGCTACGTGCTGCGGCTTCCCGGCGGCCTAACGATATATCACTCCGGCGACACTGCACTGTTCAGCGACATGAAGCTGATCGCGGAGCTGTACGCGCCGGATGTGGCGCTGCTGCCGATCGGTGATCACTTCACCATGGGCCCGCGCGAAGCCGCCATGGCGATTCGTTTCTTGAACGTGCGCCACGTGATCCCCATGCACTTCGGAACGTTTCCGCAGCTGGTGGGCCGGCCCGAACAGGTTCGCCAGCTCACACAAGACATCAGCGGCCTGGAAATACACGTTCTGAAGCCCGGTGAATCCATCGGAGAAACCAGCTCGCACTTCACTGCGCAGACCTAGGGGCGAAAATGCCGGGAATTCTGGAACCGCAAGTCGAAAAATATCTGTCGAGCCTGCTGCCGGAGCGCGATGAAGTGCTAGCGGATATCGAAAAGTACGCGCAGGAGCGCGACATCCCCATCATCGGGCCGGATTGCGGGCGGCTGCTTGCGCTGATGGCCAAGATTTCCGGAGCGAAGCGAATCTTTGAGATGGGTTCGGCCATCGGATATTCGGCGATCTGGTTCGCGCGCGCGGCCGGAGCGGGCGCGGAAATTTACTGCACCGATGGCGACCCGGCAAACGCGGAACTGGCGCGTAAGAACTTCGAACGCGCCGGCGTGAGCAAGAAGGTCCGATTTATGACCGGAGAAGCGGTCGATTTGATTGACACTACCGACGGCACGTTCGACATCATCCTGATAGACGTTTACAAACATCAATATCCCGCGGCGCTGAAGAAGGCTTTGCCTCGGCTGAAGAGCGGAGGCCTGGTGATCACGGACAACGTGCTGTGGTCCGGCCGCGTCACCCAGCCGCCCCAGGATGACAATACGCGCGGCATTCTGGAATTTAACCGCGCGGTCTACAGTTCGCCGGAACTTTTTCCCGTGATCGTCCCGCTGCGTGATGGCGTCGCCATCTGCCGCAAGTCGTAGCGCAAAACGAGTCTCCGGATTATGCCGCGTCTTAGGTAGTGGGTACCCTTCGGGCCGTTTCCTGGGCCCGCGCTCAGCCTGTTAATTCTGTCCCCTCCGGGGTAGATTAAAGGAATGAACCCAGCTGAATATACCCCGGCGCAAGCTTCGGCCGTTGCGAACCTGTCCCTCCCCGCTGTTCATAAGCTTATCGAGCGTCGCCTCATTCGGCCGCGACGCCGCCGCGCTGGCCGTTCCATCCAACGAATGCTCAGTCGCGGGCAAGTGCTTTATCTCCGGCTTGAAGCCGAAGGCGTGCGGCTCTTGCCACTCGCTGCGCGCCGTGCGATCGGCAGCAAGATTGAGTCCTCCCCCGAAGTTGACGCGGTGGTTCTTCCGGAAGGTTCAGCCGTGGTGATTCAAGTCAAGCCAGTGCGGTTGGAACTCGAGTTGGACCTGAGGAAGCTTGAGCGTGCGGAGAACATGATCGTTTCCGATCCTGGGATCATGCGCGGTGCGCCTGTCTATCGCGGGACACGTATTCCCGTCGCATTGATTGCCGAGATGTTGAATCGCGGAGCGAAGAAGGAGGAGATTCTGGATGGCTACCCAGCTCTGGATCAAGAGAAAATCGAACTCGCTCCGCTTTACGTTCAAGCCTTCCCGCGGCGAGGGCGTCCTGCTTCCCGCCCTGGGGCAAAACGAGGGCCGATTCGTCCGACCCGGGATGGCCGCGCCCTGGCGGGGTGACAGTGCAGTTCTTGATCGATGAATGCCTGCACACATCCTTGGTCGAGGTCGCGCACGCCGCGGGCCACTTGGCAGATCCTGTCAATTATCTCGGGCTCGGCCGTTCCAAAGATTGGCAACCTATCGCGACAATCCGCGCACAGGACTACGCGTTTGTAACCAACGATCGGTCCGATTGCCTCGCCTTGCACGGATAGGGACCGTGGCACGCCGGTGTAATCATTATTGTTCCCGGCGCGACGCCAGTCCGTCAGCGGGACCTGTTTAGCGCGGCGCTCAAACATATCGGCCCGAGAGATCCGACGAATACCGTGGTTGAGGTCAAATATGCGGGAAAGGCGATCGTGTGTTCCGCGTGTGACCTACCAAAACTACGACAACGACGCCAGGAACGGTCCCGCGCCCAAAGGATCATGAGCCCGACGAAGAGCGTGCGTTGCTCTTCTCTGAGGAACGCGGCAGCAGATTGCGCAGGAAGAATGTCACATTGGCGGGCCGCTCAGCCAAGCGGCGCATGAAGTAAGGAAACCAGTCCACGCCGAACGGGATATACACGCGCACGCGGAATCCGCCGCGCACCAATTTCTGCTGTAAATCGGTGCGGATGCCGTAAAGCATCTGAAATTCGAAGCGGTCGCGCTTGATATTTTGTTCGCGCACAAAATCCAGCGTGGCGCGAATCATGGCGGGATCGTGCGTAGCGATGCCGTGATAAAACCCGCTTGCCAAAAGTATTTTCATCAGCTTCACGTAGTTGGCGTCCACGTCGGCCTTCTTCGGGAACGCCACCTCGGGCGGCTCCTGGTAAGCTCCCTTGCAAAGCCGCAGCCGGCAACCCACGGCAAGTAAATCCTGCACGTCCTTCTCGGCGCGATAGAGATACGCCTGCATCACGGTGCCCACGTTCGTGTGCACGGAGCGCACACGCTTCACCATCTCGACGGTGCGCTGCGTATAGGCCGAGCCTTCCATATCCACGCGCACGAAATTCGATTGGCTGGCGGCGTGCGCGACGATTTTTTCCAGGAGTTCCTGGCAGAGCGCTTCGTTCAGGTCGAGGCCGAGCTGCGTCAGCTTTAACGAAATATTCGCGTCCAGGTGTTCCTGCGCGATGCGGTCGAAGATCGCAATATATTCGTCGGCGGCACGCCGCGCGCCGGCTTCGTCCGATACGTTTTCGCCGAGCAAATCCAGGCTGGCGAGCTGCAGCGCGCGATTCACTTCCCGCGCGGCTACCAGGGCGTCGTCCAGAGTTTCACCGGCTACGAAGCGGCGAGCGACGCGGCGGCTCACACTACTGCGCATCATCAGCGGCGCGAGGCGCTTGCTCTCCGATAGACGCAGCAGGAGCGCGCGCATCAGAAAAGGCCGAGCCTCATGAATTGGGATTGGAACAACTGGTGCAGTTGTGACGGCATGAACTCTGCATTATGCAGCAAATGAGACAGCTGCGTCAGCCTCTGTGCCTTTCCAGGAAACGTTCCGCTTCGATAGCGGCCATGCAACCGGAACCGGCCGCGGTGATGGCCTGGCGATAGTGATGATCTTGCACATCTCCCGCGGCGAAAACGCCTTCGATGTTGGTTTTCGGGCCGTCATGAGTGATCAGGTAGCCGTTTTCGTCCATAGCGAGCTGGCCCTTGAATAACTTGGTGTTCGGATCGTGGCCGATGGCGACGAAAACGCCGGAGGTCTCGATTTCGCTGGTCACGTTCGTGTCGGTGTTGCGGATTCTCACTTTTTCCACGGATTTGCTGTTCACGTCGTGAACTTCCTCGATGACGTAAGGCGTGAGGAACTCGATTTTTTCGTTGGCGTGCGCCCGATCCAACATGATTTTGGTGGCGCGGAATTCGTTGCGGCGATGGAGCAGCGTGACTTTCTTCGCGAATTTCGTAAGGAACGTGGCCTCTTCCATTGCGGTGTCTCCGCCGCCCACCACGATGATGTCTTTCCCGCGAAAGAAGAAACCGTCGCACGTCGCGCAGGTGGAAACTCCGTGTCCCAGCAGGTGCCGCTCCGATTCGATGCCCAGCATCCTCGCCGACGCACCCGCTGCAATGATCAGGCTCTGGGTTTCGTACGTCTCTTTTCCGGCAACCACGGTGAACGGCGTGCGGCTCAGGTCCACAGAGGTGACCGCGCCGGACTGAAACTCAGTGCCGAAGCGTTGCGCTTGCTTGCGCGAATTCTCGATCAATTCCGGCCCCAAAATGCCGTCAGGAAACCCTGGGAAATTTTCCACCATGGTCGTCAACGACAATTGGCCGCCCGGCTCGTAGCCATCCAGCACCAACGGATGCAAATCCGCGCGGGCCGCATAGATCGCCGCAGTCAGCCCGGCGCAACCACTGCCGATGATAATTACCTTGTGCACTGAATTTTCTCCCAGGTATTTGGATGATGCAAACCGGCGCGGCGAACCAAACTAAACACCTATTGTATCATTGCGCGCCCGACCCGCCAGCGCCCGCTCCTGCACCACCGGCTGGCAGGGCGATCACACGGCACCCGATTGCGTCGGTCGGCGGCTTGTCTGATAATGGCGCGCGGACTGAACACGTGCATGGCGACACCGAGCAATCTTTTTCGACTTCTCAGCGAATTCATTGTGCTGCTGCTGGGCGCGCTGCTGATCTTGCTGGCCGCGACGGGCCGGATTGGGCTGCCCGCGCGCCCCGGAGGCGTGGTGGCGCTGGGTGCGATCTTCATATTTTGGGGCGTGCGGGCGGCCACGCGGCCCGAAGCGAAAGCCGCGCGCCTGGAGACCATGATTCGCGCCGGTTCGCTCGCGCTGGTGGGCATCTTTATTCTCGCCGTGCCGTTCGTCCCCGCGCGTCATGCGTCGCAGTTGTTTGTCCTGGCCGGCGGCGTACTTGTCTTGCGCGGGGTGCTCGCGGCGGCGATTTCGGTCGCGCGGCGTTGATTTCCCGGCACCCCACAAAAAAGAAAGCGATCCCATTCGCGCTTGCCAGCCGTGCGCGTTCCGGATAACCTCCGCCGCAGCAGCACGGGATGCGGAGCAAGCACGGCTCACCCCATGGCACGGAGCCGGTTGCTCATTGCGGCGCGCAATAAGATGCGAGGAGAACAACCATGCTGAAAGCGTTCAAAGAATTTGCGATGAAGGGAAACGTGTTGGACCTGGCCGTTGGTTTCATCATCGGCGCCGCGTTCGGGAAAATCGTCACGTCGTTGGTGGCGGACATCATCATGCCGCCGATCGGCCTGATCGTTGGAAAGATTGATTTTGCCGGCTTATTCCTGAATCTCTCTGGCAAATCCTACGCCACGCTGGCCGAAGCGAAAGCCGCTGGAGCGCCCACGCTCAATTACGGACTTTTTCTGAACAACGTGGTGGACTTCCTGATCGTAGCGTTCGCCGTATTCCTGGTGGTGAGAATGGTGAACCGCTGGAACAAACCGGCGCCTGCTCCCGTGGCGGCCACGAAGGAATGCCCGTACTGCGCTTCTTCGATTTCACTCAAGGCGACGCGCTGCCCGAACTGCACGTCGGAACTGCGCGCGTAGGCGATTGCGGCTTTCGATTGCGGTCTTTGGATTGCGCGTTTCGGCGACTGAGAGGCAAGAACGAGGTTCGGGCGCGGACTCAGCTTTCTGGCAATTTCTTAGGCGCGTCGCCTGTCTCCAGCCGGCGGTCGCCAATTTCATGCACGTGCTGGCGCAGCCGCTCGAGCACGGCGTCCGTTTCGCCCTGCGCCATCTCCCGCTCGACTTCTCCCAGCGCGAAATGAATGATGTCGTGGTGATGAATTTCCTCGCCAGGCAGTTTGTCGCTTAATTCCAGCCAGACTCTGTGCAGCAAATCAATTTCCTTGGGTGTCAGCCGCGGCGCGTGCGGACCCAGATAGAAAATCTGCTCCTGGCCGGAGGGCGTGAAAATTTCCAGGGTGACGCGCGGGCGCGGCTCGGGCATGCGCTCCCAGGCGAGTCCGATTTCGCGCGCCTGCTCCGTCACTGGCATTTTCGATGAGCTGCCCGCCACGATGGTGCTCGACTGCAAGTTCATGGAGGTGCGCAGAATGCCTTCCCACAAATCGTTCGCCGCGGCCACGGCCAGCCGCACCGGTTTGCCTTCTTTTTCCGCCAGCGCCAGCACTTTCGTGAAAAGCAATTGCTCGATGGTGCTGAAAAGCTGGTCCGGAGCTAGATCGTATTCGCCGGAGGCGGCGCGGCGCAACATGCGCACGTGCAGCACCACGATCTCTGCTTGCTTCTGACGAACTCGCCGCAGCGCCGCTTCCAGGTGGTACAGCGCGTAGTAAGTGCTTACCGGAACCAGAATGCTTCCCGGCGCGACGCCGACACTGGTGGGAGTCAATTCCGCTTCTTGCGCCAGATTGAACTGATCGAGCTCCACGTGCGCGGCGCCCGCGGCGTGCATGCGCATGCGATGCTCAGAAATCTCGAAAACCGTGAACAGCACCACCGTGAAAATGATGCCTGCGATCGTCGCTTGCGGTTTCGTAAAGAGGTTGATAATCGCGATCGTCACCAGGACGAGCGTGATCACGCCCAGGCCGATGGGAATTTCCTTGCCGAAAATTACCGGGTTGAGCGGCACGCGGTATTCGCGATCCTGTGGATGCGTGTAACGCAGCACCAGGACCGCGATGCCCTTCATCGAAAAACTCCAGATCACGCCAAAGGCATACAGGTTGCCGAGAAATGTTACGTCGCCGCGGCTGACTATGATGGTGACGATCTGAAACGCCACCACCAAATTAATGATGCGGTGCGTCGTGCCAAAGCGCGGATGCGGATGGCGGAACCAATCAGTGAGCACTCCATCTTCGGAAACGCGATTCAGCACGCCGTTGGAACCGACGATCGCGGTGTTCACCGCTCCGGCAAGAATCAGCGTGCCGACCACCACAACGAATACGTGGAAAGTCAGCCGCACCGGAAAACTTCCGACCAGGTGCATCGCCAGGCCGCCGATCAGGTTCTCGGTAAAGTTTCCGCGCACGCTGTCCGGAATGATCATCACCGCGAAGAAGGAAACCAGCGAAGTGAACACCAGGCTGTAGATGAAAATCACCAGCCCCGCTTTTTTCAGGTTCTTCAGCTTGGGATGCTCGATTTCGCGATACACCTGCGCGAGGGATTCTTCGCCGCTCATCGCCAGCACCGAATGACCCAGGCCGACGAAGATAATGATCAAGGTAATCGTGTGCGCCCAGTGATAGCGGTCCAGCCAGCCGAGCGAGCCGCCGTCGAGCTTCATGTTATGCGCGTTGGGCAACGGAGGCAGACTCCAGCCACTGCGCACCCACAGCGTGTAAAAGCACCAGCTGATTAGGACCACCACCATGATGGTCGTGAGTTGCATGATGCGCAGAGCTTTGCCGCTGGATTCCGGAACGCCTTTGATGTTCTCCCACCAGAAATAGAGCGTGATGACGATCGCCACGGTCGCGGCCGTCGCGTCCACGTTCAAATGCATCGTCGACCTGGCATGGTGGAAAAGTTCGTTGATCACACCGACCAGATATTGCCCCGCAGAAACGCCGCTGATCGGGCCGGTGAGCACGTAATCGAACATCAGCGCGGAAACGGAGAATTTCGCGAGCGTCCCGCCCAGCGCTTCCTTCACCACGCGGTACACGCCGCCGCGCACGAACATGCTGCAGCTTTCCACGTAGATCGCGCGCACCGCATACGAGAACAGCATGATGCCCAGGATGAACCACGGCGCCGTCTTGCCTATGAACTGCTCGGCCTCGCCGCCGGCGTAATAAGCGGAAGAAGCCAGGTCGTTCAGCACGATGGCCGCCGCGCGCCAAAACGATATGAAAGCCAGCATGGCCGTAGTGGCCACCAAGACTTTCGTTACGGGACGGGCGCGACCCGGCGTGAATGTGGGACCTGTGGAATTGGAAACCATACGCGATTGAGTGTGGACAGGAACTATACGTTGAAAAGCGGCCAAAAAGGAAGTCTCGCGGCGGAAGCGCCACTGCTAAAGGTAACTACTCGCCGGTTTTTCAACCGTGTGCCATGCGCCCGGTTGTTGCGCGCGGCGCAAACGGCGCATTACGCAGTCGTTTCTTTTGCCGCCGAACGAAAATCGCGCTCGCAGGCTTCGCAGGGACAAATCTCGCGTAGGTGCTCAAAGCTGAAAATTCCCGTCGCGTGACTGTCGGAAAATTGGATCTGCAGCGCGTAGTTCCCCACCGCGTTGGCGCTCTTGGCCGTGACGCGCGGCTTGTACATGGGAAGCAACGCCGAGCTGCTGCTGGCGCCGCTCTTGGCTTTCTTCTCGCGCTCGTCGTTGCACAGCGCGCAAGGACAATGATCCCGCAAGTACGGAAAATCGTAGCGGCTGGTGTGCATGTCCGACCAGGCGATTTCCACGCCTTCGCCCGTCGAGACGTGTACTTTGATGCTCAGCGGTTTTTTTCGTGCGTCTTGTGCGATTGGCATTGAAAGTCTAGCCCGCGATTTGGAAATCTACCCTGTTGGCTTCCGTGACGCGTCGCGCAGCATCGAGGATTTCCATCGAAACCAGATCTCCCTGACCATCGTAGTCGAGTATGATGCCGGGCTTTCCCTCATCGCTTTCGGTAACGGAGGCATTTTCCTTGAAAATGAAGCTGAGCGTGTCCGTCTTCGTGTCGTAGTTAACTTTCACTTGCGCCACCGTTGATTCTCGAACGGTCGGGTCTCCAATAACATAGTGTGCCATAGTTGCGCCCGGTCACGCGGTCAGGCGAGTTCAGGTTTCAAAGACGCCACGGCAGCTTGCACCAAATGCCCATGCGCGAATTCGATGCGGCGGTCGGCAAGGCGGCCGATGGACGGAGCGTGCGTCACCATCAGGATCGTGTGGCCTTCGTTGTGCAGTTCGCGCAGCAGGCTGAGCACGATTTCCTCGTTTGCCTCGTCGAGGTTTCCGGTGGGCTCGTCCGCCAAAATCAGTTTGGGATGATTGATCAGCGCGCGGGCCACCGCAACGCGCTGCTGCTCGCCGCCGGAAAGCTGCGAAGGCAGGTGCTCGATGCGGTCGCCCAGGCCCACGCGCTCCAGCGATTGCTGCGCTTCCTTCTCGTCCGTGGTGCTGTGAAAATACTGCGCGAGCATCACGTTTTCCACCGCCGTCAGATATGGCACCAGATGGAATTGCTGGAAGATGAAGCCGATTTTTTCGGCGCGGAAACGCGTCAGCCCTGCTTCGTCGAGGCGCGCCACGTCGGTGCCGTCCACAACCGCTTGCCCAGCCGTCGGCGTATCCAGCCCGCCAAGAATATTGATGAGCGTGGTCTTGCCCGAGCCCGATGGCCCCATGATGGCGATCCATTCGCCGGCATCCACGCGGAAAGAAACTCCGTCGAGCGCGCGCACGTTTCCGAATTCCTTGCGCAGATTTTCCACCTGGACGAGCGTCGCCACGTTCCTCTATTCCCCTCGCAAAATTTCCGCCGGCTTCACGTTGCCCAGCATGCGCAACGGAAGCGCGCCCGCCAGCGTCACCACAATCATCAGCGCGATCGTCGCCGGGAAAACTTCCCAGCGCGGCGAAATCGCTGTGCCAAATACGCGCAGACCCATCCAGTACGCGAGAGCCGCGCCTAAAATTGTGCCGAGCAGTCCGCCGACGGCGCCCAGCACGCCCACCTCGGCGAGAAAGATTCCCACAATGCGCGAGATCGAGCCACCCAGCGATTTCATCAGGCCCACATCTTTGCGCCTTTCCATCGCCAGCGCGGCCATCGTGCCCAGCACGCACAGCGCCGTGAGAATCAGGATTAGCAGCACCATGGAAACGATCAGGAGACGAATGCGGCCGAGCAACGCGCCCTCCGCTTCGGTCACCTGGCGGATGGGCCGTACTTGATATTGCGGCAGCGCGGCGGCCAAGCGTGCGGCGTAATCAGCCACGATCTGCGCTGTGCCCGTCACGCTTAGTTGCGCAACGCCGATCTGCCCCGGCAAGTTTGCAAGCGATTGCACCGCGCTTAGGCTCGCGAAAACTTGATTGTCTTCGGCGCCGCCCGCATCCACGATGCCCGCGACCCTGCATTGCGCGCTGCGGTCCATGTAATGCAGCTCGAGCGGATTTCCCAGCGCGAGCTGCATTCGCCGCGCGACGTTGCGGCCCACGAGACACTGCGATTGATCCTCGCGCGACCGAACCCAGTTCCCTTCCAGCTTCCACGTGGCGTCGAGCTTCTGCGCCTGATCCGGCCAAGTGCCCGCCACCACGACCCGAATATTTTGCGCGCGCGCAACAATATAGAGATACGGCGCGGCAGCGGACACCTGCGCCGATGGCAGCTGTTGCAGCGCCGCCAGCACATCGCGCTCCGGCATCAAGCTGGGCACTTCAGCTCCGCTGATCTGCGCTGGCGCGCCACTTGCCGGAGATATCACAATGTTCGCTCCGAGCGTGCGGAACTCCTGCGTCAATTTATTCTGGACGCCGAGATCCAGATTCAGCAGCGCGGAGATTACCGCTGCTCCGCTGACAATCGCGAGTATCGCGACGCCCAGCCGTCCGCGGCTCCCGCGCAAAAGTTGAAATACCAGCCGCCAGAACATCACTCGCCCCTCAGAATCACGGCGGGACGAAAATGCGCCGCGCGCCGCAACGGAACCAGGCTGCCGATCATCGCGATGACCGCCGCAAGCGCCAGCACCACTGGAAACAGAATCAGACGCGGCGCAGCAGGCGTCCCAAAGACACTTTCGCCCAAAAATCGCGCCAGACCCGCGCCCACAAAAAACCCGATGGCTCCGCCGGCAATCGCCAGCAGCACTTGTTCGGCGAGGAAAATCCCTCCCACCAAAGCGTTGCTCGCGCCCAGCGCCTTCATCACGCCGATTTCCGCCCGCCGTTCGAGTACCGTAGTCGCGGAGGTCGCGGCGATGGCCAGAGCAGCCGCGCCCAGCGCCGCCAGCGTCACAATCCACAGCAGCGTCCCGACGCGCGTGAGGATGCGGCCTTCGGTTTCCGCCACGCGCCGAATGGCATGCACGTCGGTCCCCGGCAGCACAGTTCTAATCTGAAAACCGATGGACGAAATATAGGGCGAGCAGAACCAGCGGTCATACTCCGTGGGGGTGAGTTGAATATTCTTATCCGTCTGCGCGCGCTCGCCGCGTTCCGCCAGCGCATCGGCGGGCTTGGTCAACGCGCTAACGAAGAGTTGCCGGAATTTGCCGGGATGACCGGAAATTTCCTGCGCCACGGGCAACGGTAGCAACACCGCGTTGTCTTCCGCGTCGCCAGTGGAAATAATTCCGGTGACAACCAGCGGGCGGCCGTCGCCCGAAACTTGGTTCTGCGTCAAGTGGATGGTCTTTCCGATCGCAAAGGCCGCAGGATATTTCTCGGCCAAGCCCGCTCCCACGACGCATTCATCAGCACCATCCTGAAACCACCGTCCTTGTACCTTCCACCAGGGATGAGTAGCACTCGCACCAGTCTCGAACTTCGTTCCGTCAGGCACCGGCACTTCGTGCTTGTACCACGTGCCGATCAAGGTCGTTGCGCCACCGGTCTCCGAAACATACGCAGGAACATCGAGGAACGGCGTGAATCCCAGAATATTGTGCCGCCAGAAAATTGTTTTCAGCTTGCCGAGGTCTGCTTCGTTCAGATACGCGCCTTCATCCACGGGCCGATAATCCACGCCGCCAATTTCCACCGGCAAAGTATCCGATTCCGGCGTGACCAGAAGGTTCGCGCCCAGGCTGCGGAATTCGCGCGCGAGCCGATCGCCCACTTCCAGGGCAATTGTCAGCGTAGCCGTGGCGACGGCCATGCCGATCACCAAGGCCGCAGCCGTCAGCACTTTTCGCCGCGGATTGCGCGCGAAGGATTCTCCAAGCAGGCGGGCAAACATTGCGTCAGGAGTGAATCTTGGAGGCGGCTTCGCCCAGCGCCGACAGGTCCACGATCACTTCGCCTCCTTCCACGCGGGACTTCACGCTGATGGGATTGCAGCCGCCGGATTGGCCGATGGAGGGAATATAAATCGCAGCGCCGCAATTCCGGCAGATCACGCTCTGGCCTTCCTGGCGGTAGCCGGCCGTGCCGCAGATCTGGCAGGCATCCAGCGCGGCGGCGTAATCGCCGCTCAGCTTGTGAATCACCAGAAAGCGAATCACGCTGCCGTCCACGTCCGCCGTGTAGAAGTGCAGGCTGGAATCGACAAGGTCGGAAAGTGGGATGTGAACTTGATTGTCCTCGACGGTCAGCATTCGGGCCGGCGAAGGCGCCGCGGCAACGCGCCCGTACACATAGTCCCCGGCAAACGAAACCACCACGCCGACACACAAGATCGCCGCGGCGAAACTCCAGCGCCGCTGCCGGCGGAACTCATATTCGCGCATGCGTCGCGCCGCGGGATTCGCGGCTTCATCCGCCGCCGGTTGCTTTGCGCCGAACCACTCGCGCAGAGCCACCAGCGCCGCAGCGCCCAGAATCAAAACAAAGAAGAATACTTCGTTGCGCACGATCGGCCCGATGGTGGACATTTCGAGCTTGCTGGAAGGAATCCACAGGGCTTCGCTGAGCTCGTGCACGCCGGTCAGCGCCAACTGAAACGCCACGACCATCAGAATCACGCTGGTGGCTCTGAAGAAACGCTGCAAAGGAATTCGCAGCGTGCCTTGAAAGAAGAACAGACCCACAGCCACGGCGATCGCAATTCCAATCGCCGTGCCGATCCAAACCTGCACTCCGGCGCTGGAAAGTTCCACGGCGCGAAGAACCAGCACAAGCTCCGCGCCTTCCCGAACCACCATCATGAAAACAAATGCGCCGATCGCCCATCCGCCGGCGCGCGTGGACTTCTGCGCGTACCCTTCCACGCGCTCTTCGATGTGTTTCTTCAGATGGCGCGCCGCGCGGTTCATCCACACGATCATGGAAACCACCAGCGCAGACGCCACCAGCATCAGCAGGCCTTCAAAGCCATCTTCACTCACCTGCCAACGATCCAGCAGCACCGCAGCGGCGAAACTGGCCAGCACAGCCAGCATCACGCCGCCCCAAACGTACCGGGTAAGCGCGCGGCGGCCCGTGCGATTCAGGTACACCAGGACGATGCCGACAACCAGAGCGGCTTCGACGCCTTCGCGCAGAGCTAGCAGGAGTGCGGAGAGCATAAAGTTTCCAGTTGTAAACCAGTTGCAACTGGAAATTTAAGTCTAGCGCTGGGGTGCCCCGAAATCAAGCAAATTCAATGCACTTAATCCCTTGCTCACGTTTCCCTGTAGAATAGCATCTTATAACTGAATGACTTCTCCGCACCATTCCCACACGCGGCCACAAAGCCGCGCGAAAACCGGGCCGAGTTCACGGGAGTGGGCCGTGGTGCTCGCAATTGCCTTGTTTTTTTCACTGGCGGCCACGCTGGCCCTACCGTCTTTGAATGCTGCTCCGCAATCCGCCGCGAAATCCTCGGCTGCGACGCAACAGACTCAAACTCCTGCAGCGCCGAACGGCAATTCGGCGCGCGAACAAAAGCTTCCCTCGCCTCCCCGCAAACAGGACGTGAAGAAGGGCAAAGAAGCCTACAAACAAGGCCTGAAACTCGAGCAGAACGGCGATTGGCAGGCCGCTTACGACGCCTACTCCGACGCCGTGGAATGGGACCCCAGCAGCCGCGAATATCTGGTGCGGCAGGCCGTCGCCAAGGGCCAGGTGGTGCAAATGAAAGTTGACCTCGCCGAACGCGAGGCGGTTGCCGGCCATTTCGCAAATGCGCTGCATGCCTTGCGCGATGCGATGCAGCTCGATCCTTCGAACCGCACGATCCGCGAACGCCTGACCGAACTGGAAGCGCTGGACCCCAGTCGCGCGCGCCAAATCATCGCCGAGCCTGTACTGGTGCCGGCCGTTCAGCTCGACCATCGTCCTGGCACGCAATCCTTTCCGTTGCGCGGACAAACGCAAGCCGCATATCAGGAAATCGCGCAACGCTTCGGCGTCGAAGTCGCCTTTGATGTGGACGTGCGCGAGGTCCCGGTGCATCTGGATTTGCAGGATGTGGATTTTGCGACAGCCACGCGCGTTCTGGGAAGCGCGACCAACACTTTTTGGAGGCCGTTGACGAAGCGCTTGTTTTTTGTGGCGCCCGACACGACGCAGAAGCGCAAGGACTACGAAGTCTCGATTGTGCGCACGGTGCCGCTGGCTTCCTCGGAAACGAACGAGCAGATGACCGAGCTGTCGCGGCTCGTCCGCGAAATCGCCGGCATTACTCGCACGGACTTGGACACCAAGAGCCGCACGCTGACGATGCGCGCTTCGCCGCAAGCCATCGCGGTGGCCAGCGGCATCATCGAAGATCTACAACGCCCGCCCGACGAACTGATCTTGGAAATCGAAGTGATGGAAGTGGATCGCAATCACAACGTGGATTTCGGGATCACCGGCCCGCAAACCGCGAAAATTTATTCGATTCCCTCGAACGCCGCGCAGCTTGTACAACAGGGCGGCGCCACGGCCCTGAATGCTTTGCTGACGCAGGTTTTTGGATCGGCCTCTTCGATTCCGCCGGTGTTGGCATTCGGCGGTGGCAAGACGACCTTCTTCTACACACTGCCCGGGGCCACCACCACGCTTTCGAATTTTCTTTCGACCGTGCACTCCGGCCGGCGGGTTCTGCTGCGCGCCGAGGATGGCCAGCCTGCGACGTTCTTTGTCGGCGAGCGCTTTCCCGTTTCGCTGGCGCAGTTTTCTTCGAGCCTGGTTGGTAACGCCAATTCCGTGGCTACGCAGACGCCGACGGCATCCGCCCCCAACTCGGCTTTGCCCGTGATCACGGTCAGCACCGGAACGAATCCCGACTTCGTCGCAACTGCCGATTTTAATAACGACAATTTTCAGGATTTCGTCGTCGCGAATTTCACCGACGGGACGCTATCACTCTACGACGGCAATCCCACTACTCCTGGTACATTCTTGACTCCCACCACGATCCCCGTCGGAGCAGGTCCCACCTGGATCTCTACTGGTTTTTTCAACACCAAGACGGACACCAGCAACACGATCGTAGATCTCGCCGTCGCCAACCAGACTGCGGGCACCGTTTCCATCCTGCACGGAAATGGGAACGGCACATTCACAGTGGAACCAACCTTGACCCTGCCCGCTGGAGCGGGACCCACCGCCATCGCGGTTGCTGATTTCAATGGTGACGGTTTCTCGGATCTGGCCGTGGTAAACAAGAACGCGAATACTGTGAGCATTTTTCTTGGAAATGGTGATGAGACCTTTCAGACCCCTACGACGCTCACCACTGGCAACACTCCAACCTCCATCGTGGCCCAGGCCTTCAATCCGAATGCGCCGACAATCATTGACCTGGCCGTCACCAATTCCAGCGACAACACGCTGCAAATCTTCATCGGCAACGGAAAGGGAGCGTTCACCAACGGCATCACCTACGATACCGGCGTAACCCCCGTCTACGTCGGATCCGCTGACGTGAATCTGGACGGCAATTTGGATTTGGTGGTGGCGGATAGCGGCGCTGCCACTAGCGCGAATTCCGTGGGCAATAGCGTTTCCGTTTTCCTCGGCAATGGCGACGGCACTTTCATCCTGCCGGGCGGCACCAGAATGGACTTTCCCGCCGGCACCACGCCAACATCTTTTGTCATCGCCGATTTCAACGATGACGGTATTCCCGATCTGCTCGTCACCGCCAGCGGCGACAATGCCGCTGCGCTGCTGCTCGGCGCCGGTGGCGGCTTTTTCAATGGGGCCATCGAAGTGCCGGTGGGCACGACACCCGATTCCATCGCCACCGCCGACTTCAATGGTGATGGACTGCCCGACGCCGTCCTTACGAATTTCGGATCAAACACGGCATCGGTGATTCTGGACTCGTCCTCGCTGATCAGCCTGCTTTCCGGCAGTGCAACGGGCACGCAGTTCCCCAACGCGGAGTACATTGACATCGGCTTGAAGGTGAAAGCCACTCCGCGTGTGCACGAGAACGGCGATGTCTCCTTGCAATTTGAATTCACGCAGAGCAGCCTGGCGGGCAACAGCCTCAACAACATTCCGGTGGTGAATAATCAGGAAATTCATCAGAGCGTGCGCGTGCACGCCGATGAGTCCGCGTTGCTGGCGGGCTATCTGGCGCCGCAATACATGACTACGCTGAATGGCACGCCGGGAATCGCAAACCTGCCGTTGAGCGGAATCGTCGGAGGGGCCACGTCAAACCAGTTTTCGAATACGGAGGTATTGATTCTGGTGACGCCGCGGATTGTGGACTCCGCAACGCGCAACAAAGATCATTTGATCTACGCAGGACGCGGCCAACTCGGCGGCCCCGGCGCGCTAGGCCCCACGATTCAAGAACGCCGTAATAGTGGATTCGTGAATCCTGCTGCGCAACCGACGGAGCCAGCCGCCGCGCCGCCACAACCGGGACCCACGCCGCAGCCGGCGCCCCCGCCAGTGCAAACGCCGCCGGAGCAGCCGCCATCCGTTCCGCCGCAACAACAGCAGCCGGACAACACTCCGCGGCAGTAACGGCGGCGCGCCACGTCTTCGCGCTGGTACCGCGCGCAGCGGATTGGCGCTATGGCGTAGCTTCCAGCACCACCACCGGCTGATATGTGCGCGGGACCACCGGCTCGGCAATCGCGATCAATTGTCCTTGCTGGCTGAAAACGCGCAGCCGCGCCGGCTTCCAATCGCCGGAATCAAGCTGGGCCGGCGCGTTCTGCGCCACGTTGGTTTGGCCCGGCTGAATCTGCGCGAGCGTCAGATTGAATTTCGCGCCGTGGCGCACGCGCTTCTCGATCACCGGCAGTATGGTCGTGCGCGGCAAGTCCGTGAGCAATTTCTCCAGAGGAATCACGCGCTCGAGCAACCGCCCGGCCCTGGCATCCTGCGCCAGATCGTCCAGCGAGACGGCCTGATCCAGCGTGAATTCACCGACGGCCGTGCGCGTAATCCCCGCCAAGTGCGCGCCGCTTCCCTGCAGCTTTCCCAATTCATGTGCCAGTGAACGAATGTATGTGCCTGCGCCACACTCGACTACAAATCGCGCGGCAAAACCTTCCACTGCCGTCAGCCGAAATTCGAATACTTCCACTTCCACGGGCTGCAGATTCACGGGCTTATTTTTCCGCGCGAGCTCGTGCGCGGGGCGCCCCAGTATTTTTTTCGCGGAATACGCCGGCGGAGTCTGCTGGATCTTCCCGAGAAAGCGCGCCGCATATGCCGCAATTTCGTCGGCGTTCAATGCGGGGGCCAGGTCCGGACCCAACGCTTCTCCATCGGCGTCGTAGGTATCGGTCTCAAATCCGAAGCGCACCGCGCAGGTGTAACGCTTGCGGCGTCCGGTGTAAAAACGCGCCAGGCGCGTGGCGCGGCCCAGCGCCAGCACCAGCACGCCCGTGGCCTGCGGATCGAGCGTGCCCAAATGGCCGATGCCGCGAAATCCCGCGAGCTGGCGCACGGATTCCACCACGTCGTGCGAAGTTTTTCCCGACGGCTTGTCTATAACCAGGATTCCATCAACCGGAGGTTGCTTGGGTGTGCGAGACATGAATGGTTTGGTGGCGCAGCCGCTACCGCGGCCACTTCCGCCCGCGGGCGCGCTCAATTTTGCGCGCCGATTGCGAAAGCGAAGGCCGGCTTCGGCCTGCGGCGGAGTATCGCTGCGTTACGAACTATGCTCCTCGGGATTCCTGGCCTTACGCAACAGATTCTCGATGCGATTACCGTACTCCTCCGTCTCATCGAGAATGAACAGCACTTCCGGCGCGCGCCGCATGTGCAGGCGTTCCACCAATTCATGCCGCACGTAGCCTTTAGCGGCCTGCAGTCCTTCCAGCGTCGTGGCGCGTTCCGCCTCGTCGCCCGCCAGGCTCACAAACACGCGCACCGTGCGCATGCCCGCGCCCAGGCGCACTTCCGTGACCATGACCGGAGCAGCCAGCCGCGGATCCTTCAATTCTCCGGCGAGCATCAGGCTCACTTCATTGCGAATTTCTTCGGCGATGCGTTCGGAGCGGTGTCCTTGGATCGTCATGCGCCTTCCTCGTCCTGGTCTTCGAAATATTCCACGTTCTGCGAAAGCAAATCGCGCCCCAACAGCCGTTCCGATTCCGCCGCGATTTCCGCCAGCGTTTTTTCCAGATACCCCGTGTCGCTGGAAATCGTCACCACGCCCACTCGCGAGCGCTGCCAGGTTTCCTGATGTTCCAGTTCCGCCACGGCCACATTGTAGTGAGCGCGCAGCCGGTCTTTCAAGCTGCGCAAGACTTGCCGCTTGTCCTTGAGGGACTGCGCATCCAGTATATGGATTTCCAGGGTAAGGAGGCCGATCGGCATTTCCGTGTGGCGCAACAACTCCCGTTGCGCTGGTGAAGCTTATACCATCAAGAAATTCTGCGCGCTCGAGTCAAAATCGCAGCTCGATAGTCTTGGTGGGTCGTGGCTTCAGCCACGACATTCTCTTTCCGAATACCGGGCGGCCTTAGCCGCTGCGGTACCTTCTTGCGGCGGCTCGTTACGCGCTCTCCTGCCGTGGCGCACGCGGACGCGGCGGAGGTGGCGGGGGCAGCGCCGCGATCTTCTCAACCGTGAAACATTCCAGACTGTCGCCCACCTTCACGTCCGCGAAATTCGCAATCCCGATGCCGCATTCAAAACCCTGGCGTACTTCCTTCGCGTCGTCCTTGAAGCGCTTCAGCGAATTGATCCGTCCGGTGAACAGCACCGCCGCCTCGCGAATCACGCGCACTTCCGCGTCGCGCCGGATAATTCCTTCCACCACCGAACAGCCCGCAATCGTGCCCACGCCCTTGACGCGGAACGTATCGCGCACTTCGGCGCGGCCCAGATGCTGTTCCTTGATGATCGGCGCCAGCAATCCAGCCACGGCCTTCTGCAATTCGTCCAGCAATTCGTAAATGATCGTGTAGCTGCGAATGTCCACGCCTTCGCGCTGCGCCAGTTCCGCAGCTTTGCGCTCGGGCTTCACGTTGAAGGCCACGACCACCGCGCCGGAAGTGGAAGCCAGCAGCACGTCGCTTTCGTTCACCGCGCCCACGTTTGCCAGAATGACTTTCAGCTTCACTTGATCGTTCGAAAGCTTGGGCAGCATTTCGTTCAGCACTTCCACCGAGCCTTGCACGTCGGCCTTGACGACCACCGGCAATTCCTTCACTTCGCCGATTTTCAATTGTTCGTGCAATTGGTCCAGCGTCAAGCGGCCACTAGAGGATTTCGCCAGAGTCGCTTCGCGCGCCTTGCCCTGACGATACTCAACGATATGCCGCGCCTTGGCTTCGTCCGCCACCTGGAATTGATCGCCCGCTTCGGGCACGCCCTGCAGACCGAGAACTTCCACGGGCGTCGAAGGCCCTGCCTGTTTGATCGCGCCGCCGCGATCGTCAAACATCGCGCGCACCTTGCCATAAACCGCGCCCACGATAAACACATCGCCCACGTGCAACGTGCCGTTCTGCACGATCATCGTGGCCACAGGGCCGCGGCCCTTATCCACGCGCGATTCCAGCACAGTTCCCTTCGCCGGAACGTCGGGATCGGCTTTCAATTCGCGCATGTCACCGACCAGCAGAATCATTTCCAGCAGCTTGGGAATATTCTTCTTGGTTTTGGCGGAAACTTCCACCATTACCGTGTCGCCGCCCCAATCTTCGGGCATCAGACCTTTTTCGGAAAGCTGGCGCTTCACTCGCTCCACTTGCGCGTCCGGCTTATCCACTTTGTTGATCGCGACGATGATCGGCACACCCGCAGCGCGCGCGTGCGAAATCGCTTCTTCGGTCTGTGGCATCATGCCGTCATCGGCCGCCACCACCAGCACCACGATGTCCGTTACCTTCGCGCCGCGGGCGCGCATGCGCGTGAACGCTTCGTGACCCGGCGTATCCACGAACACGATGCGCTTGCCCTGCACGTGCGCTTCGTAGGCGCCGATGTGTTGCGTGATTCCGCCCGCTTCGCCGCCCGCCACGTCTGCTTCACGAATGGCGTCCAGCAAACTCGTCTTGCCGTGATCTACGTGGCCCATCACGGTTACCACCGGAGCGCGCGGCACCTCGTTGCCGGTGCGCTCTTCCTTTACTTTCTCTTCCTGCACCAGTTGCTCTTCGAAGGTTACGACTTGCACCACACCGTTGAACGCCTCGGCCAGGTTCGTCGCCGTTGGCACGTCCAGCGCCTGATTGATGCTCGCAAATACGCCGCGGTCGAGTAAAGTCTTCAGCAGGTCTTTGGCACGGATGTCCAACTTCTCCGCCAGCTCGCGTACGGTAATTCCTTCCGTTACGGTCAGCGCGCGCGGCTCACGCTTTACCGGCGCGACTGGTTCGACGGCTGTGGCGCGTCCGCCTGGACCTGCGCCAGCGCGTGGACGAACTGGATGCAACTTGCGCTCGCCTTCGGCGTAGCGCTTCTCGATCAGCGGCCGCCCGCGCGCTGCCGGCTTACGCGCATAAAGCGGCTTGCCTGGCTCCGCCTTGGGGACTCCCGCGCCGGGGCGCTGCGTGCCGACTGGTCCTTTATTATCGCGACCGCCTGGTCCGCCGCCGCTGCCAGGACGCTGCGGGAATCGCGAAGCGGGTCCACCCGGACGCTGCCCTGGCGCACCACCAGGACGACTCTGCGGCGCGCTGCTGGGACGATATGTCTGAGGGGCGCCAGCCGGGCGCATGCTTTGCGGCGCACCAGGACGAGCTTGCCCAGGCCCCGAAGTAGGCGCGCCGGGACGTGATGGATAACGTTGCAATGTTGACGGTGCGCCGGCAGGACGTGGCGCGCCAGGCGCTTCCGCTGCGGGACGTGCCCCTCCGGGCGCGCCCGGTGCTGCAGCAGGCCGCAGCGGAACGCCGGGACGCGGCGCAGATGATCCGAGAGGAACGCCAGGTCGCCCAGCCGTAGCTGAAGCAGGAGACGCGGGTGCGGATGCAGCAGGCTTCGCAGCGGCAGGCGCTGCGCCAGTCGCGTGCGTCGCTGGATGAGCAGTCGAACCAGCAGGCGCAGCAGGACGCGCAACGCCTGGAGCCGCAGATCCAGTCGCGGGAGCGTGTGCCCCAACACCAGGCCTTGCGGCAGGCGCCGGAGCAGCAGGCGCCACACCAGCAGCAGGCTTCGCGCCCACAGCGGCCGGCGCTGCCGCGGCGGGCTTCGCCGCCGGTCTCTTCGCCGCCGAAGCTTTCGCGGCCTTTTCCGCCGCTTCAGCTTCTTCAGCAGCCGCCAAGCCGCGGAAGTGCTTGCGCACCAGCTCAGCGTGCTTCAGGTCAATCGAACTCGAGTGGGTCTTTTTTTCCGTGACGCCGGCTTCCGGGAGGTAATCGATCAGGACTTTCGCCTTGATCTCCAGTTCCCTGGCCAGCTCATTAATTCGGACTTGATTGGAATCTGCCATTCGCCTCTTTTCAGCAGCGCCAGCACTCGTGCCCGCGCTCTGCAGCCATTACAAAATCGTGCCAACAACAAACTACCCGCCAAAATCCCGTTACTGTTCGGCGCCTTCTTCCGATGTGCCGATCTCTTCTTCTCTTACTTCCTCGGTCGCTTCTTCGGTCGCTTCATCCACTGCCTCCGCTTCAGCTTCCAGGTTTGGAGGAGGTGCATCGGGTGTAGCTTCGCCTTCGCCCGCCGCAATTTCTTCGGTGGCTTCCTCGGTGGCTTCATCCACCAGCGCTGCTTCTTCGCCTGCCGCGGCGGCGGCTTCTTCCGTCACCACGCCATCGCCTTCGGCGACGGCTGCTGCCTCCGGCGCGGCGGTCGCTGCCGTTTCCAGCGCTTCAAAATACGCGGCGACGGATTGGTGAATCTTCTCCACCATTTTCTCGCCGATGCCGGGAATTTCTACCAGCTGTTCGGGCGTCATGTCCGCCAGTTTTTCGATCGAAGTCACACCCGCTGCTTCCAGCTTCTCGATCGTCTTCGGACCTACGCCGGCAAGTTGTGTCAGCGCGGTTCCTGGCGCGGTGAGCGCAGCCATCTGCGCTTCGATTTCGCGGCGCTTCTCTTCCTCGCTCTTAATATCAATGTTCCAGCCAATCAATTTGCTGGCGAGGCGGACGTTCTGGCCTTTTTTCCCGATGGCCAGCGAAAGCTGCGTATCTTCCACAATCACTTCCAGCCGCTTTTCTTCCGGGTCAATAATCTGCACGCGTGTGACCTTCGCAGGGCTGAGCGCCTTCTGCGCGAACGCGACGGTCTCTTCATTGAAGGGAATAATGTCAATCTTCTCGCCGCGCAGCTCGCGAATGATGGACTGCACGCGCATGCCCTTCATGCCCACGCACGCGCCCACCGGGTCCACGTCCTTGTCGCGGCTTTCCACTGCGATCTTGGTGCGCTCGCCGGCTTCGCGCGCCACGGCGCGAATTTGCACCGTGCCGTCGTAAATTTCCGGCACTTCCATTTCGAATAAGCGCTGCACCAGGGCGGGATCGGCGCGCGAAACCACCACCTGCGGCCCTTTCGCAGCCCGTTCCACCGCGCGAATCGTCACGCGCAGGCGGTCGCCCACGTTGTACGCTTCCAGGCGCGATTGCTCGCGCTTGGGCAGTCGCGCTTCCGTGCGGCCCATGTCCACGATAATGTCCGGGCCTTCCATGCGCTTCACGACGCTATTGATCAGCTCGCCCACGCGCGTGTGGAATTCGTTGTAAATAGTGTCGCGCTCGGCCTCGCGCACTTTCTGTAAGATCACTTGCTTGGCGGTCTGCGCGGCGATGCGGCCCAGCACGTCGGTCGGCTTGGTCTGCGTGATTTCGCCGCCCACTTCCACGTCCGGCTGCCGCTTGCGCGCGTCGTTCAAGGAAATCTCGCGCACCGGGTCGGCCACTTCCTCCACAACCGTGTGCACCGAATACACGTCCACCTGCCCCGTCGTG
>Ga0210398_10001469_pt1 | contig 24347 bp, 18 predicted proteins | sample IncBWC4OmetaG_FD_161047 | JGI IMG/M metagenome (GOLD analysis project Ga0210398, IMG submission 161047) | Forest soil microbial communities from Barre Woods Harvard Forest LTER site, Petersham, Massachusetts, United States - Inc-BW-C-4-O | ecosystem: Environmental > Terrestrial > Soil >...
ATCCCCAGATAGATGAGTGACACCAAGTACGGATCAACAAACGCCGACTTCGATTTCTCGCGCAACTCCGCGATCTCCCGCTGCGCCTCGCTCGTCTTGCCCTCCCGCCCCAAGGCATAGCCGATCTCGGCCGTCAGTAGAGGAGGCTCAAACCCATTCGCCGGCTTGAACTGTCGCATTACCTTCACCGCTTGACCATATTTACCCTGCAGCGACAGCGTCTTCTCCAAGCCCAATACGGTACCGGCGAGTGCGGATCCTTCACCATCGCCTCGCGATAGTTCCGCATCGCATTCTCGTAGTCGCTGCGGTAGTAGTCGATATATCCCAACTCGCCGATCAGTTGCGCCGACTGCGGATCGTACCCCGACATCCAGTGCACCATCTCATCGGCGTCGCTTGTCTGCGTCTGCGCCATCAGGTGTATTCTTTCGCTGGCCAAATTGGAGAGAGCTTCCCCGACTCCGTTGTGAGAGATGCGTTCGCTATTAAAGGCTGGCGAGCGGGTCCGAATCGCTCGTCTGGGAGATCAGGTCAAGTCCGTAGTTTGCAAGAAGAATACGCTGCCTCGGCGTAGGGCAGCACCCCATGTCAGACCTATCGCTCTTTCCCGACGGGGGAGCAAAGAAGAAGGCGGAGCGCGAAAGAGCGTTTGTCAGGACTAATTTAAAATTTGGTTTGTTGAAACGGCGCTTGGAGGATCCCTTAGGGAGTGATCGCAATGACCAGTCCCTCTGACCCTTGGAGTTCAACGAGATTGTTGACCCTCTCCATGTTGCGACGTGAATCGGTCCCTGTGATCACGATTCCGGCCTCCGTCGCTGCCTGAACGGGACCGTTACCGAAATTTAGAAGAATCAGTAACCGTTCCTTATCCGCGGCCCGTTCGAAGCTTAGAAGATTTCCGTAGACCGTGAGCGAGCGCAACACTCCAACCACCAGGACCGAGTGCGCGCGTCTGAGAGCGATCAATCTGCGATACAGATTCAAGACCGATGCTTCATTGCCTTGCTCAACTTCAACATTGAGAGTCCAATGGTCCTCACCGAGAGGCAACCAAGGCCGGCCGCGTGTGAACCCCGCGGTAATGGAACGATCCCACACCATCGGAGAGCGCTCTGGATCTCGCCCCATTCCAATTCCCGGCTGATTCTTTTCGGCCGGATCCTGCATATCCTCTGGTGGGATCAACACATTGGTCATGCCGATCTCTTCGCCGTAGTAGATCGTCAGTGTTCCCGGAAGCGTGAACAGCAGCATAGCCGCTATCGCGGCTTGCAGGACGCCGACCCGGGTCGCAATGCGAGCATTGTCGTGATTCCCGAGGACCCAGTTTGGCCACGCTCCCGGCGGCAACACTCCCATATATTCGGAGATAACCTGGGCGACGGCTTGCGCGTTCCATGGAGTTTGGAGCAGCAGGAAGTTGAAGGGCAGATTTGCGCCTTTCAAGTCCTGTCCGTAATAGGTCATCAGGTCCTTCAGAGGAAGGTATATCTCACCGATGAGGACGCGTCCGGGGTAGCTGTCGATTAGGGCGCGCATCTCTGCCACGAGGTCGTGAACCTCCGGACGATTGGAGTTATATACCGGCAGGAAGCTGTTGCCAGAGGATTGTCCCAGTCCGTATTGAGGATTGGGCGGATTGTCGCGATATTGATCATCCTTGATGAGCAGCCACATGACGTCGACGCGAAATCCGTCCACACCTTTGTCCAGCCAGAACCGGAGCGCATCATACATAGCCGTCCGAACCTCGGGGTTGCGCCAGTTTAGGTCCGGTTGCTCTTTCAAAAAAGAGTGATAATAATACTGCTTCGTCCGTTCATCCCACTCCCACCCCGAACCACCGAAGTTGCTCATCCAATTATTCGGTTCATCGCGCCACAGGTACCAATCTCGTTTGGAATTTTCACGCGAAGATCGACTCTCGATAAACCAGGGATGCTGATCGGAGGAATGATTGGGAACGAAATCGAGAATCAATTTTAGATCTCGACGGTGAGCCTCCTCGAGGAGGCGATCGAAATCCCGCATGGTTCCGAAGATTGGATCGACGCTGCAATAATCGGCGACGTCATATCCGAAATCGGCCATAGGAGATCGATAGATGGGCGCCACCCAAATCGCGTCGACACCGAGTTTCACCAGATAGTCCAGTCGCTGGACAATGCCATCTAAGTCTCCGATGCCGTCTCCGTTGCTGTCTTGAAACGACCGCGGATATACCTCATAGATCACTGCGGGCTGCCACCAGGCGAGATTACGCATCTAACTTGCTCCTGGAAAAAATCTGGAACCGAAAGATTGCTTGCATGATCAATGACCTCTGGTACAAGAACGCAGTCATCTATTGTCTTTCAGTCGCAACTTATATGGATGCAAACGGAGACGGCAGCGGCGATTTTCAAGGATTGATGCGCCGCCTGGACTATCTGCAAGGATTGGGCGTTACTGCGATATGGCTGATGCCGTTTCAACCGTCTCCGTGTAAGGATGACGGCTATGATGTGGCAGACTACTACGGCGTCGACCCCCGCTATGGGACCCTTGGCGACTTTGTCGAGTTCACTCGTGGCTGCAAACAGCGTGGACTGCGCGTACTGATTGACTTGGTGGTCAACCACACCTCCAACGAACATCCATGGTTCCAGGCCGCCCGTCGCGATTCGCAATCCAAGTATCGCGACTGGTATGTGTGGTCCAAGAAGAAGCCAAAGAATGCTGCCTCCGGAGTAGTGTTCCCCGGCGTACAGAAGTCGACGTGGGACTACGACGAGGTTGCCAAGGCCTTCTACTTCCATCGCTTTTACGATTTTCAACCGGACCTTAATACTTCCAATCCTGAAGTTCAGGCTGAGATCCTCAAGATCATGGGCTTCTGGTTGCAGCTTGGAGTCTCGGGCTTTCGCATGGACGCCGTTCCATTTGTCATTTCGCAGAAGGGAGCAAAGGTGGCCAGAGCAGAAGAGCAATACGATATGCTGCGAACCTTCAGCCAGTTTCTGACCTGGAGAGAAGGAGAAGCAATCATCCTGGCCGAAGCGAACGTGCTTCCAGGTACCGACATGAAATACTTCGGCTCCGCTGGTGAACGCTTGCAGATGATGTTCAACTTCGAGGTGAACCAGCATCTCTTTTATGCGCTCGCTACCAGCGATTCTCGACCACTCGTCAAGGCAATGCGGTTAACGAAATCAAGGCCAGCTACGGCGCAGTGGGGGCATTTCCTTAGAAATCATGATGAACTCGACCTCGGACGCTTAGAAGTCAAACAGAGAAAGGCCGTCTTTAGTAAATTTGGTCCCGATCCGGACATGCAGCTGTACCAACGCGGCATCCGACGTCGACTAGCTCCAATGCTGCAAGGCGATCGTCGCCGACTAGAACTCGCCTACAGTTTGATGATGACCTTACCCGGCACACCAGTGATTCGTTATGGCGACGAGATTGGCATGGGGGACAATCTCGCTCTGCCCGAACGAAACTGTGCTCGAACGCCGATGCAATGGTCAACAGAGCCGCAGGCGGGCTTCACGAAAAGTGATCAGCCGGTGCTGCCTGTTATCAGCGATGGCCCCTACGGGTTTCAGCATGTCAACGTCGCTGATCAGCGACGGGATCCGAACTCACTTCTCAACTGGATGGAACGCATTATCCGCATGCGAAAAGAAATTCCCGAGATTGGCTGGGGCGACTTTTCTTTTGTGTCGGCGGGTACTCCAGAGGTCTTGGTGATGCAGTACAGGTGGCGTAATAACTCCGTACTATGTGTACATAATCTCAGCGGCGAGCCGCGAGAGATTCGATTCTCAATTCAAGACGAAGAAAAACAATGCACACTGGCCAATCTCTTATCCGACGATCATAGTCAACCTGGTCCCGGTGGCCGACACTCGATGCTGCTCGAACCGTACGGCTATCGCTGGTTTAGGGTTTGCGGCTTGGACTACCTGCTCAAGCGATCGGACAGTTGAGGAGCCGTTGTCATCGCATCTCGAGTTAAGAGCCCGTAGCGTGATCATTGAGTGGCTCAGCGATTAGCGCCAGCCGAGTGCAGGGGCGACCGCGGTCAAAATTGCCTCCATGATGTGCACATTGTAGGCAACGCCGAGTTGGTTTGGGATAGTCAGCAATAGCGTGTCGGCCTCCTCGATTGCCTCGTCTTTTCTAAGCTGTTCGATGAGGACATCTGGCTCAGAGGCGTAGCCACGACCGAAAATTGCCCGTGTGTTTTCGTCAAGGAAACCGATTTTGTCCTGTTCCTGAGAGCTTCGTGCGAAGTAGGCATGATCACGGTCATCGATCAGCGCGAAGATACTGCGGCTGACAGAAACTCTTGGAGTGCGGACGTGGCCAGCCTCCTTCCATGCTTTACGAAATGCGCGAATCTGGGCGGCTTGCTGGATGTGAAACGGCTCACCTGTCTCGTCGAATTTCAGCGTTGAGGATTGCAGGTTCATTCCGAGCTTGGCAGCCCAAACAGCTGTCGCATTGGTAGCCGCTCCCCACCAGATTCGATCACGCAAGTCTTCGGAGTATGGTTCAAGACGCAACAGCCCCGGCGGATTGGGAAACATGGGACGAGGATTAGGTTGAGCAAAGCCCTTGCCGCTCAGTAGTTCAAGAAATGCTTTCACATGTCGGCGGCCCATGTCTGCATCGTTCTCGCCTTCAGCCGGGTGGTAGCCGAAATAGCGCCAACCGTCGATCACCTGCTCGGGAGAACCGCGGCTGACTCCCAACTGCAGTCGGCCACCGGAGATGAGATCCGCAGCCCCAGCGTCCTCCGCCATGTGATGAGGATTTTCATACCGCATGTCGATCACCGCGGTGCCAATCTCAATGCTTCGCGTCTTCGCACCAACTGCCGCAAGCAACGGGAATGGCGAGGCCAGTTGCTGCGCAAAGTGATGAACACGGAAGTAGGCTCCGTCCATTCCCAGGCGCTCGGCCTCGAGGGCAAGGTCTATAGACTGCAGAAGCGCGTCAGCTGCCGATCGGGTTAGTGACTGCGGTGAGGGTGTCCAATGACCGAAGGAGAGGAAGCCAATTTTCTTCATGCAATACGAGTCTACTTTCCCTGTATGAGTTATGGCTATTTCCCGGTAGACTTAACCCCTCGGCGGTCGTGCCTTCTCGCCTTGTGAAGACAAGCAGAGTCGGTGGTTTGCGCTCGACAGAGCGCGAAAGGATCTTCGCATCGAGTAGACTCCTCTGCTTGATCCGCCAAACCATCAATTCGCCGATGACCAGCAGAACTTCTTCGCCTGGCGCGCTGACACCCCTCCTCCTGTGCAGAGAACAGAAAAGACTACCTCCACATCGCTCTGAAGGTTGTTCGATCCCACACCCACGAGACCGAAGAACTGACTTGGTCAAAAGGTATTGGGCTGTTGGGCAACATCTAGACGCGGGTGTCGGATCCTACTCAACGCGCTAGATCATCTGCTTGTACGGTGATCTTTAGGTCTTGGCAGGAGAGAGAATGCCCACTGCGGCCCAGAGGTCGTCGAAAAGATCGTAATTCTGCAGTTTCAGAGACAATTGAAGTACAAAGCGGGCAGTGTTTCCCTAACGACAGAAGTCGAGGAAGTCGGGTCGGCCAGTTCAAACGCCATGAGTTCATATTGCCTCTTCCGTGTATCCGCCAAACTGCGTCGTTAACGATCCGAAGCCGGAGACGTCAACAAACGGAGACGCATTTCGGTTCCGACTCCTGACTGAGTTCTTACGGTGATACTTCCCCCGTTCCTATCGATGATCTCTTTGGAAATGTACAGCCCAAGGCCATTTCCAAGGTCGCCTCTTGTACTAAAGAAAGGTTGAAAGAGGTTTCGACGGGTTTCATCACTCATTCCATGCCCGTCGTCTCGAACACTAATCTCCATCGTGTCTCCGTATCCGGTGGCACTTAGCCAGATTCGTCCTCCAAGAGGCACTGCTTGGAGAGCATTGGATACGAGGTTTGCCATGACTTGTCCCAGTTGGCCAACTATCCCGTAGAAGCGAACATCTTCTCCGCCTTCAATCGTGACTTTGACTTGTCTATTTTTTATCTTCCCCGCGAAGAGTTGCAAGACATCCTTAAATAGAACTCCGGCAGTGCAATATTCGGCTTTTTGAATGCTCTCCTTTGACCAACGCAAGGTCTGCTTTGTGATTCCGGAGATTCGTTGCAATTCGCTTTCTGCCGATCCGATGTAACTGCCAGCCACTTCGTCCTCTTTCACCCTGTCGGCTAGCAGGTACAGCAAATTGACAATCGCCTCGAGTGGATTATTGATTTCATGTGCGATAACACTGGTCATCCTTCCTGTGAGGGCGAGTTTTTCTGTCATCCGAAGTGCTGCTTCCCGCTGGCGTCGATCCGTAAGATCGGTGCAGGTTCCCGCCCACCCTGCTCGATCGCCATTTGCGCGAAAGTAGGGAATTGCTCGGATCAGGTTCCACCGCTCCAATTGTTCGGATGGGCGGAAGCGGACTTCAAGTTCGAGCGGCACTCCTTCGACGACCGCCGTCGTCCATGCGTCCTTACTCCGGCGCCGGTCCTCCAGTACCAGACGATCCTGCTCATACCAACGTCCGCTGTCCCCCAGGCCCATATCTATCCATTTCTGATTGACATAAGTGAGTTCGCCATCATCACTCGCAGTCCACACCGGATGAGGCAAAGCATTAGTAAGCTGCAGGAATCGAGCTTCACCTAGCTGCACGGCTTCTTCAGCACGCTTCAAGCTGATTGTCACTATCGCAGCACGAAACTCCGTAGCCGACTCGATCTCCATCTCTGTCCATGGATCGCTTCGGCCTCGTACGAGTTCCTTCCACATCTCGAACGATCGTCTGGGATTGAGATCATGGTCCGTATCTTGCCGTGTCTTTGGCTCGCCTGCCCACTTCACAGTGCGCACAACTTCCGGTCGAAACCACATAAGATAACTTTGCCGAATATGAGAGATTCGGACCGCCAACAGACCGCTCGCCACCCCACTAAACTTTTCTGCCCAGTCGATGCGCTTGCTCAGGTGTCGGCTTTCGAATACCTCGAGTTCGGGCATCTCGTCCATCCAGCTAGTGAGTTTGCTGATGTCCTCGTTTTCGGGGGTCTGCCCGAATACCTGGCATTTTCCGTCCGTTACAAAGGCGACGCCGCGCGCGTCAGTGATCCTCAGGAGTTCTTCGATCTGATCGGCCATCGCCCCGAGGTAGTCATTTTCCGCTGCCATTTGCGTCAGCATTCGGCGCTGAACCGCATGGAAATGAACCATTTTCTTCAGATTCGCTGAGGTGCGAAAGCTCATCAACTGGCTACAAACGAGTTTGGTCAACAGGTCACATGCGCTGCGCACTAAGTAGGGAACCATGCGCGGTTCTGTATGATGAGCGCTGACTAAGCCCCAAAGTCTTCCTTCGCAGACCAGGGAGATCGACATGGAAGACATCGTGCCCATGTTCTTCATGTACTCAATGTGAAATGGGGACACGCTCCGAAGGATCGACATGGAAAGATCCAGCGTTGCCGCCGGTCGATGGCTTGTCCCTCGTAGCCGGGAGGGCACATACATCGCGTCAGGAATAATCCGAATCGTATTGAGTACATAGAGATCTCGCGCTTGCGGTGGAATATCGGAGGCTGGAAATCTCAAGTCAAGATACCTCGGTAGAATCCCATCATTCTCTTCACAAAGTACGGTGCCGTGGCCGAATTCATCGAAACGATAGAGAAGAATCCGATTGAAGCCGGTCAGGTGCTGGATCTGTTCTGTGAGAGCCTGGCAAAGCTCTCTTTCATCGCGAAGACTGTTCAGCTTGCTGACAAAATTTGTGAATACCTGATTGGTTAGCTCCGAACTAATCAATTGTTCAAGGCGCTCAAACTCTAAAACGCGCTCGCTTCCCAGTCGATGGGTGACGACACTGTACAACCTGCCGCGCATCTGGAAAGCACCCAGGTACAGCTGCGATTCTGCAGCCTCGGTGGAATTGGTTAGCGATCTAAGTGCGCCAAGGACCTCTCGCTCCAGAATAGTTTCCACTGCCGTTCCTAATATCAATGCCAACGGAACTTCTAAAAATTCTTCTGTATTTTCGCTGGCCGCCACAACATGTTTATCCCCTTCATCGAGTAGCAAGAGAAAGCCATGAGGCTGAATGCTTCCTGGAACACGGATTTGCTCGTCTTCGCAGTTTTGGATTGACACTCTGGCGAGGTCCGCGGAGGTGAGGGGGGTGTTCGTGTGTTCCGTGGGGTTAACTGCCATCCCTGGCCGATTTCTCCTGCATCCAGCCTCCAAACGCAGCAAACATCCGCTTGGCGGAAGCCACGACAGCATCAGTCTGGTCGTCCCCGATTCGAATCGTCAACATCTCACAGAACTCCTTCCACATTGCACCTGTCTGTGCTCCATGACCGCGGAAGTAAGCGTCGCCCCTACCTTCGCCCAAATGCAACTTCAATTCTAGGTGCCGAGCAATCAGCTGTCCGCCTAGTGTCGATCCTTCCATGACATACATTGCTCCAAGCAAACTTGGTAGGCCATTCATCTCGGGCAAACGTGGACGTGCGTCATCCCGCTCTGCCACCCCAAACCATGCCAAGTCAAGGTCTAACAGGTGCTTGCGCTGTCGTATCTCAACAGCATTCCGCATCCACTTCGGCGCCAATTCCGCTGCGCGTTCTTCCCACGCAGTCACAATCCCATACATTCGTTGAAGACAGAGGACATACTGCGCTGTATCAAGTTCCTCGTGCATCAGAGGAAGGCTATCTTCGACAGCGCGATGGTCAGCCTCGGTTTCCCGTCTCAATCTTTGTATGTCCAAGTCGCTTCGCCCCTCAAACATATAGATGCGGGTGGACTACTTATACGCTTATTTTTGATTCTGTACTACGCAGATGCCTTTACGCACTCCGATCTACGACTCTGCAGCTCCGGAGGCCATCATCCCCGAAAATCTCGCATGGACCGCGGAAGTCCTGTTCAACCCTCAGAATAGGTCTGTTGTTCAATCCTCCTCGCAGTAATCCTCGCGCACAGGACTCCGACGGTCATGCGGGGAGGCCGCCATCGCCCCTTGGGATCTCCATCGCGGTGGCGACTGAACTAGTGCGCGTAGTCCCACGCGAGACCAAGTCGGGTCAGACGGAGGACCACAACGTGATCCATCGCCGGTCTATGTTGACTCCGTCGCCATAATCGCGAATGCCCCCGGCCATCTGTCGCCAATCAAACTCAAAGACATTGCCTGTCGCCTTTTTGGGCGTGACGATGAGAACCTGGTTAAAGACAAGCTCTAAATTGTGACAGCTTTTTTTGCACTGCGGGGGAACTCGGGGTTGGTATCGAGTATGGTGGTCTCGCCCAAATCTCTTTGGTCTAGAACCGAGGTTCGGGTCTTCGCGGCTATATGTTTCATTACCTCATTCAAGCTCACTTGAAGACGATTCCCTTCGGTGACTTTTAATCGTCGAGCAGCTTTTTCAAGGTCTCCTTCAAAATTCCACAAGCAAATGACAATATCCAGTTTTGCGTGTTTGGATCTTAGTTGTTGATAGAGATTTCTTGCGTGATCGATCGCGAATGGCGGTAGCGCAGAAATGCAGACGACATCTGGGTTCATGCCGGCCACGGCGGACCATGCATCTGACGCCAGTCCAAGGGGAAGAATTTGGCTATTGTAGCCATTGCGTTGCAGCAACTGAGAAAGCAATAGCGCCACAATTTCGTCCGCCTCATCTCTGGCCGGGATGCAAAGAACATCGAGAGATCGAGGAATCGGTAGGGATTCCCCGATCGTTACGGCATCCTCGACGGGCACTTCATCCAGTTCTTCAATCAGCTCACGCGTGCTCTGCATAATAAAGCTTTGGGTCGCCTCATCAAGTTCATTGCGATGTCTGTCCTGCTCAATGAGACCCATCGCCGGAATCAGGACTTCGCTGTACAAGTCAGTAAGAGGCTTTTCTTCGAGATATTGTTCCAGGACCTGCCGCGCCTCATTTTGATCCAAGGCGAGAAGACGCTGGTAATACAAGCTAGACCGCGATATTTCCGGTTGATCGCCCAAGAGAATCCTTAGGAAGTTCAAACTTGGCACGTATCGCCCCATCACAACTAGGGTAACCGTCAAGGGCGTAGATAAAATGAGTCCGGGGAAACCCCAGATGAGTGTCCAAAAGACAGCCGCGACCAGTATGGCCAGCGCTGAGAGACCGACGTGGGCTCCGTAGAGAAGTGGTTCGATAAAATTAGACACGGTGAGTTCGAGAACGAAGAAGAAAACCATCGTTCCCCATGTGTGGTTCCATCCGGGAAAGATTGCCAAAGAGAGCAAAATCGGGATAAATGCGGCAAGTGGAGCTCCCACATAAGGCAAGAATCGGAGAATTGCAGCGAACAAGCCCCATAACCAAGCGTCAGGTATCCCAATGAGGTAAAGCGCGATTCCAACAATGGCTCCGAATCCAACGTTGATTGCTGACTGTAGGAAGAGATAGCGTTGGATGCGGTTAGCTGCTTCCTCCAGTGCCTGCGTCATGACTGTCAGACGTCCCCCGCTCGCCAAGTGAATGAACCGGTTGCGAAGGTCTTCTCGGCCGATAAGTATGAAGATCGTAAAGACCCCGACCATTCCAACGGCTCCCATGGGGCCGAGTATGGTTTCGAGGGAAGCAAGAGTGTCCGAGGGCGGAACCACTTCCACGGCCATCGGTCGAGCGATTGAGGAACCCGGAGCCGGAGCTTTTCTTAAATGACTTTGCTCAGGGAGTTCCGACTTAGTTAGTTCCTTCTCCAGATCGCTAACGGCCTCTGAGACTTTGCTGAAATTCGAGCTTCTCAATCCGCTCAGAACTTTGATCTTCCCCTCGAGGGTTTCCTTGTAGATCGGTAGCTGATTGGCCAAGTCGGTAAATTCTGTAGACGCCTTCCAGCCAAGGCCACCCGCCAGGGCGCATAGAGCGGCGACGACGAGGAATATCGCCATCAAGCGAGGCACACGGATGCGACCGAGAAAGTCCATTACCGGAGTCAGCAGGAGAGAGAGAAGCAGAGCGAGTGCCAAAGGTATAAAGACAGTTCGGCCAACGTACAAAGCTGCCACGACAACTACTGCCGTGACGACCCGGAGGAGTTGAGCAGTTTCAGTGGATCCAGACTTTCGGGTCATCGTTGATTCCTAACGTACGGGCGGACAAGCATAGCTCAATACTTCCATTTGAGAAAGCGATTCTGATGTCACCAACATTGAGATGCAATCAATGCTTATCATGTTTGTATCTATAGACAACTCACGCTGCTCGGATCCCATCAGACCCCAATATGGACTGAGCATAAGATCGTCACCGCCAGTTCGGTACCTCGGAACTTCGTTCTCCGAGAAAGGGTTCACACAATGCTTTTATCTCATTTTCGAATCGTGGCCGTGGCCGCGATAGCCGTCCTAGGCCTAAACGGAAGCTTCCCAGCTACGCGCGTGGCGGCGCAGTCGCCAAGCGCGCAAGCGCCAGACAATTCGAGCCAGAACAAGAACACCGGACAAACGGCGGACAATCAAGCGAATGCGAAAGGAGACCGTCAGACTACCGCTAAGATCCGCAAGGCGATCGTCGGCGATAAGGATCTCTCTACATACGCTCACAACGTCAAGATCATTACGGTAAACGGTGAAGTTACACTGAAGGGCCCGGTGCAGACCGATGAAGAAAAACAGAAGGTCGCCTCCCTCGCGTCGAATGTTGTTCCGGCTGACAAAATCGTCAACGAGCTAACCGTCAAGCAATAAGCATTTCGCCCTGACCAAGATCACGCAAAAAACAGTAAAGGAGTATTACCATGTCTAGCAAAAACACAGCAGTCTTCGGTATCTATGCGACACCAGGCACTGCAGAAGCCGCAGTGGATCATCTGCTTTCAAAGGGCTTCTCTAACGCCGCAATCTCGGTCCTGTTGCCAGACGACGAAAGTACGCGCGCTTTCGCTCACGAGAAAAACACGAAGGCTCCCGAAGGTGCGACGGCTGGCGTGACGACCGGCGGAGTTATTGGTGGCACTCTGGGTTTACTAGCGGGCATTGGCGCTCTTGCAATCCCTGGCGTCGGTCCTCTCATCGCCGCCGGTCCCATTATGGCAACGCTGGCGGGAGTAGGGGTTGGCGGTGCTGTAGGGGGCCTCGTGGGAGCGTTAGTGGGCATGGGAATTCCGGAATACGAAGCAAAACGCTACGAAGGGGCCGTGAAGGATGGCGGGACGCTTCTGTCAGTTCACTGTGATACGTCCGAACAGGTCGATGCGGCTAAAGCTGCGTTGAAAGACACAGGAGCGCGTGATATATCCTCCTCGAGCGAGGCGGGTTCGAATAATAAGTCCGGCGGTCGCGAAACCTTCGGGGACATCTCCGAAGGGGCGCCTCTCATAACTCGCACTGTGGATCAGGAGGCTGTCAGCTCCGATCGGAACGTCGTCGTCGAGGAGCCAGTAATTACCAGGCATTAACTCGGCGCGGTCAGGTCGATCTGACGTGGGCCTACTCCACTTCGAGTAGGCCCAATTATTTTTTGCTCATGATGGACCGCAACCAGTTTCAAATCGGTGGGCCACTCGTCGAGAAATCGCCCACCGCAGAAACCAATGTGAGGAGCATTACAACGGTGAAACATCACATCTGCATCACACGCTCAAGATTCCGGCCGCTGAACAGAAATTATCGAAACGCAAACATTCGCAGTCATTGGGAAGAGTGTCGAAACTGAGATCGAAGTAAAAAAGAAGGCAAGTTGCGCAGTGGCAAGAGTTGTAAGAAAGTCACAAGAAAAAACGAGCCATTGTTATTGTGCTCTCCAAAGCCTGCAAGGCGGGCAAGAAGGTGCCGAAGAAGACACGAGAAATCCGAATTTTGCCGATGAAGCGGTCCATTTGGCAATCAGGATGAGTCGCGCGCTTAGCGAGATAAGCCGGACATTAACAGCAAGAGGCCAACGAAGTGCCGAGAAGAGTCCCTGAAGTGGAAACTCATCCTCCCCAGAATCGCGGGGTGCAGGGATTTCTCGAAGAGTTGGGTCCCGGCTTGATCACGGGAGCTGCCGACGATGATCCATCTGGCATATCAACCTATTCGGTTGCCGGGGCGTCATTCGGATATGCCACGCTCTGGACAGCACTTCTATCTTTCCCATTGATGGCAGCGATCCAGCTGATGTGCGCACGCCTTGGTATGGTGACTGGGTGCGGACTCGCCAGTGTCATTCGAGCTCGGTACTCCCGATGGGTGCTATGGCTTGCGTGTGGGCTCGTCGCGATCGCCAATGTTTTCAATATTGGTGCCGATCTCGGAGGGATGGCCGAAGCAACCGAGATGATGACTGGCATCAGCGCGTATTACTGGGCGCCGTGTTTTGCGGCATTGATCTTAGGCTTATTGCTTTGGACCTCGTATCGGACGATGGCCCGGATCTTTAAATGGTTGACGATGGTTCTCTTCGCCTATGTCATCACAGCATTTCTGGCGCATCCGGATTGGCGCGCAGTAATCCAGGCTACCTTCGTACCGCACATTGAATACAGCAAAGACTATCTGGCCGTATTGGTCGGCATTCTCGGAACTACTATCTCTCCTTACCTGTTCTTTTGGCAAGCGGCCCAAGAGGTGGAGGAGGATCGTGATCGCGGCAAGACCACGGTTGCGAAACGACGGGGTGCCACGAACAGAGAGCTCGCTGCAGCCAAACGAGACGTCATCACTGGAATGCTGCTTTCAAACACCGTCATGTATTTCCTCATTCTGACCACTGCGGCGACCCTCCACGCACACGGAACCACAGACATCCAAACGGCCAGACAAGCGGCTGAGGCTTTAAAGCCACTCGCCGGACAAGGTGCTTACTGGCTCTTTACTTTGGGGCTGATTGGGACGGGCATGCTTGCGGTTCCGGTCTTAGCTGGTTCTTGCGCTTATGTCGTCGCTGAGGCGTCGAGGTGGCGTTCCGCCTCCCTCAATCTAAAACCAGGCCTGGCGACTAAGTTTTATATAGTCATCGGAATCTCAATAGTGGTCGGACTTGTCTTCGATTATTCCGGCCTGAATGCAGTGAAAATGCTCTTTTGGTCGGCTATTTTGAATGGTCTGTTAGCCCCTCCGCTGGTTGTGATTGTTGTTCTCCTCACAAGCGACAAAAAAGTGATGGGTCACTGTGTCAATTCAATTGGAATGAAGATATTGGGATGGGCCTGCGCCATCGTCATGAGCGCAGCAGCGGCCGGGCTCTTGGCTACTCTCCGCTAGGGCTTGCTTTGTCAATTCTCGGATTGATAGGAGTTAGTCGCCGTCGGCAATGAAACCTGCATCAAAGAGATTTCGTGGAGGATATATGAAAACTGAGACACCGTCTGAAGATCGAAGCTCTCTACAAAAGGTAATTTTATTGGCGATGGTTGTTTCAGGGTGCGTGGCAGCCTATTTGATGTATCGCCGCGGTGAATCTTTAGGGTCGATCGCGAAAGAAACAATTGCCAATCCTGTCGGTTCGTTGGTTTCGGAAGTGAAGATTCGGCATAGCGTTTAGATAACCTTAAACCGCAAAAGAATAAGCCCAATGCCAAGAATCAAGCTGAGGCCCTCGGCTCTGAGACCAGTTGCCCCAAACTTAGTTGGAGCGAAACGTCGGGAAAAAATGGGAAGTTCCCATCGCGCTCTTGGCAATCGGGAACGGGTGGATGGTTAGTGATCGCCGGGCTTTTACTTGCGAATACCATAGCTGAGACATACAACTAACTTGGATAGTTCTATGTCTCACTACTGAAGTACCCCAAGGGAGCAGGTGAAAACATGAGCGTAGGAACTCTAGAAGAATTACTCGTCGATGAATTGAAGGACCTATATTCCGCGGAAAAGCAGATAGTCCGTGCATTACCTAAAATCATCAAAGCCGTTTCGACCCCCAAGCTTCAACAGGGACTTTCGAACCATTTGGCCGAGACGAAGGAGCAGGTTGTTCGTCTCGAAAAAATAGGGGAGATCCTTGGGAAAAAGATGAGCGGGAAAACCTGCGTCGGCATGAAGGGAGTGTTGGAAGAGGGTTCAGAGGTTCTGGAAGACACCGACAAGGGAATTGTTCGTGACGCAGCACTAATCTCGGCTTGCCAGCGCGTCGAACATTATGAGATGGCAGGCTACGGCTCCGCAAGAGACTTTGCCAAGCAGCTTGGTCAGAGTGAGATCGCTTCGCTGTTGGATGAAACGTTGGAGGAGGAAAAGAACGCTGATAAGACGCTGACGGGAGCCTCCAAACAAATCAACGCGCAGGCGCAACAGGAAGGTTGAGGATTGGCAGGAAGTTCGGAAGGCCGCGCGACAATCCAGGAGAATCGGATGCAATGCCTCTCACGCGCGTGTCGACCGTTTGATTGCCTGGTGATGAAATCGATGGTGTTTTTGGGGCTCTGAGAGCGACTAAGCTCGTAAAAGCTTCTTTGCTTCAACCGCACAAGTTTCTGGGGACCGCTTCGTTGACATCCGACGAAGCCTTTTTTTGGGAGGACGCCGTGCTGAGACCGCTTGAAATCTAGTGCCTGAATTAGAGAGAAGATCTTGAGACTGGGAACCACTCAAACGGGTACTTCTGGGTCGTCAGCGTGGTCATTTCAGCAACTAATGGCGCACATACGACTTTTCGCGATCACGCGCTCAGGTGGCCAGCGGCCTATCGCAGACCATCAACAAGGGTTTTCATTCGGCTATGTCGATCCTCATCGGTCCGGGCCCGCAAGATGGCGGAGGATGCAAGGTAGCCAATGGTGGGTGGGAATCCTTCGGCTTCCTGAACTTGCCCATGCGATTGTGTAGTCTTAGATCCCGAGCTCAGCAAGGACTCCGCTGCAACCGCGCCAAGACAGGACTGTAGCGTCATATTTTGCGCTAGTAGCCTATCTTCCCCCGGATTCAGGCTGGAACTCTGCGCATCGGGCTTGCTAAGCGAACGACGCTCACCTCGAACGCTGGCTCCCGAGTCGCGCTCGGCATCTGCGCAGGAAGGGTCGCCGAAAGCCCAGCCACCGCTACGATCGGACAACAGAGTGCCGCCGGCCTCAAAACAACTGCAAGGTGCATAGTTCTTTGTCAGATTCCCGTAGAGTCACGTTTTCGGCAGGTTCGACCCCCGAAGTTTGCGAGTAAACTCCAAGCCGCTGTTGCATCGACCAGTTGAGACCGCCGGGGGCTTTCGGAAACTGCCGCAACCAAATTGCACCATACGGTATTCATACCAGTCAGATCTACGCGTACACTCAATCCAGGAATGATCAACGCGCCAAAGATCCGAGGATGGAAGGCATTCGCCCTCCTGGCAGCCCTACTCGCTGTCGTACTCCTTCTGCTCCCCCAAGCAACCGTTCATCACAACGCTGCTCTCCTCCTCCTCATCCCAATCTTTCTCTTTATCGAGCCGGTCCAAGCAAGCGCCCCTTACCAACCGCGCACGAAGCACATTGTCGCACCGAACCACCACGTCAGGTCCACACTCTTCCAGCGTCCCCCTCCTTCGCAAGCCTGATTCCGACACAATCAGAAACATCGCCGCAGCCATAATCGGCGCGCCGATCCACGCCTGTGATTCATCACCACAAAGGGACGCCCATGAACTTCGAACTGCTGCTTCTCGGCACTTTCCTGGCCGCTTTTGCGCTCTTCACTCTTGTGTTCTTGTTGCAACGAGCGCGCTATAAATACAGAAAGCGTCGCGGAAAAAAGCATCTCGGCTTTTACCCCTCCACCGCCGCGGTCAGCATTATGATTCTCAGTCTCCAGACCATCGCTCAACCCGATCTCATCCACACTCTCGAACAACGTCAAACCGAAGCGGCCGACGACGACGACGAGGGCGACCCAGACGATCCCGCCGCCCAACTCAACCGCCAACTCAAACGCATCCGCAACGGAGAACCCATAGGTACCCTCAAAGTCCCCCTTTGTAAGCGCAGCTAGGCACTTTTGTCCTCCCTCAGTTGGCCATCGAGAACTACAAGAAGTCGCTGGAAGAGGACCCAATTAACGACAATGCTAGGCAGAAGCTGAAGGATCTGGAAGGGAAGCGCTCCAGCAGCAAAGTAACGTGAGATGTCGCGGAACTTATCTTCATAGACTCGATTCTCTCCGCCTATCGTGAAGTAGGAAGAAGACGTTCATGGTCTCGGCGTCGGGTCTTACCCCGACTTCGAGCGGCATTTCGCCGCCGACGAAGGAGAACCCGGGCTAAGGCTCCAGGAGGAAGTGAGGCGACGCTCGAGCTCCCGCTCTCCCGCGGTCGAACTCAGAGTCGAAAACTCAAGCGAATATGGGACCCTGCATTATGTCTTTGTTTTCTCAAAGATCCCCGCGATTCTGTCGGCGGGGCCACCCAGTTCGTCCCGGTACTTTGCTGAAAACCCGAGTTTGGAGGAGGTTCGACTGAGAAGTCGGGAGCGTAGCGTATGCCGATCAGTCAATACCGCTGAGGGGGCGATGTACCGGCTGTACGGCAGGACCACCGGCCGGCTTCAGGGCTGTTGGATCTCAACCTTGTAGAGCAGCTTGCCCGGTACGAAGTCGGTGGCGACGCCGAAGAGGGCGCCGAGGAGGCCGCCGACCGGGGCCAGGCCCCGGGTGAACTTGGCGTTATTAGTAGTATTGGGGTTCTTGATGGTGGAGTCGACGATGGACCCTATGCCAAGACCGATGCCGGTGCCTATGACGGTTCCTGCGATCACCGATCCGGTCGCGTTGCGGGCGCGGATCTGCTCGATGCCGGCTCTGGGGAGCGAGATCGAGCGATCGACTCCAGCCTGTCTCCGGTGACAGACCAGACCGTCGTCGTCGGCGGAGTCGAACGCACAGAAAATCTTCTGTTTGTGCAGCGTGATCCGGATGGGGGCGCCGGCCTTGAGGGCCTCTACGCCGTTCCAGTCTTTCGTCGGCTGCTGCGCAAGCCCTGCTGCCGGAGCAGCGAAGAGCAGGGTAAAGAAGAGGAGACGGTTCAGCAGGCAGGTGCGGATTGGGACTACCCCCTAGATCAGGCTCACTATAACCTTCCCCCGAGGGCCGGACAAGCATTGAACTGGCCGGTTTGGGTTACCGGATCGATACCTGGGTTGAGTACCCCGTTAGTATCGTTGCTTTTGGTTAGCCCGTCGGGTACCCTCTGCCTGTCTGCAGTCTCATGTCTTCCGACGCTGAAACCATGCTTCCCCAACCTTTCGGAGTTCCAGTTGACCCTCCCCTGCCATAGCAGCCTCCACCGCGGTTCACTTGTTAGGACTATCGGAGTCTTTCTTCTAGCGGGCGTGGGGGTGTGCTTTGCAAGTTCCCCTGAAGGCGTTGGAGCCAGTGAGCCGAAGGTGGTGGGCCCGGTTGAAGCGAGAGTGCTGGTCGATTCACTTCCCGATGCTCCGATACCGAACCTGGTTCTGATGGCGGATGTGTCTGGCTCAAGCTCTAGCGATGAAGCCGAGGGTGACTCGGCGGTTAAGTTGATTCCGAGTGCGCTGATGGTCATCGACCCAGACGCCGGAAGCACGAAGGTGACACCGGCCGATCGGGTGATGGCCCGGGAGCAGCTGAACGAAGGCTGCGAGACTGGCAGGATCCGGGGAAAGGCGTGTAAGGTGCACTGGCTGCCGATCTTGTGGCAATCGTTCGAGTGGCTTACGGCGCAGCACTCGGGGAATATTCTACTGGACTGGGACACTCGGCACGACCTAACAGCAAATCCTTTCTGGGCCACGTATGTGTTCAGCGTCGAGCATTATCGCTGGTATCAGTGGTCGGACGACACGCCGTTCATCGTGCATGACATCGGGCACCCGATGATGGGCGCTATTGTAAGCGGCATCTTTGAGCAGAACGACCCGAAGGGGCGGGCGTTGGTTTTCGAGAACAATGGCAACTACTGGCGCAGCCGGCTGAAGGCGATGGCGTACTCCGCGGTGTACAGTGCGCAATGGAAAGTCGGGCCGGTGAGCGAGGCTTCGATCGGCAACAGCGGGTGGGCCACGTATTATGTCCCCCATCTCGGGCGCACAACCAATGAGACAGGGTTTCAAGATTTCGTGATCACGCCGGTGTACGGGTTCGGTTGGAATGTTGGCGAAGATGCGATCGACCGATATATCATGCCGAAGATCCATGCGCATGTAAAAAACCGCTTCTACCTGACGGCCCTGTTCTGGATGACGCCGTGCAAGGCGGCCGCCAACGTGCTGCGATGGAAACCGACCTACTATCGTGACACGGCTTATGCGGCGCCGGACGCAGTTCGGAGTGATAATTAGCTTTTGGCTGAGTGACACGAAACCTTAATCCTTCAGAAAAAGCGGTTTTCGGTAACTACGGTCTTCCGATCACCTGAATTTATCGAAACCTGTCATTTGGGCTCCCCAACACCCCGCGTCCTTGACGCCGATGCACTCTTCACCGCATTGACCTACAGGGTATGCCAGGAGTTTTCCGGCTCCGAATTGCTACGGTGGACGTTGAGGTGCTCCCAGAACGAAGTCTTGCCAATCGCTGCAACGAGCTCACCGTTCCCGAGGGCATAGATCGACAATGAGCAACACTTGACTAAAAATATTATCTTTGGCCAGCCCACCTCACTCTTCCCATCAGATCGCGAACGCTATGCGAACAGCATCTTGCGAAGCGAGGTATGAGGCGAACCTAGCGATGCTCAAAAGAGAGTGTAACGATTTAGAGATATTTCCATGCACCGCGGAATAAACCGGTTGTGACGGTGTTTTGGTTTCAAGAGACCAACTGCGTTCTCCACTCAAATGCTTGCTGGTCGATCGTCACGGACGGTGAAACTATGTTTCTGAATGCATTACTCGATATATCTCTCACGCCAGCTCTAAGAAATATCAACCCCTTTCGAAACATCGGAAACGGTCGAAAAGGATCCGCCACAACGCCGTCTCCCTATGCCAAGCGGTTGGGGATGATTGCATTGGTCCTCACCGTTGCATGTGCCGTTGCTTGTATGGCGCGAGACGCTATCGCCCAAGCCGCGAAACAGTCGATCGATGTCCCTCCTCACTCCAGACTTCTGCTACGGGCCGTGGGAAGGGGAGATCAAGTCTACGGCTGCGACAATCGTCATTGGGTACTGAAGGTCCCAGATGCCAAGCTCTTCAATCAGGAGGGATCTGTCATTGGACGGCACTTTGCAGGCCCTACGTGGCAGCTCAATGATGGTAGTTGGGTAAAGGGAAGGGCTGTTGCCAAACAGATTGCTCCGGATGCGACCTCAGTGCCGTGGTTGTTGCTTGAGTCGGTCGGGGCTACCGGACGATTGGGGGCGGTACGATTTATCCAGCGTACCGGGACGCACGGGGGAAATGCGCCTGACGGCAGTTGTAGCCAGAGCGCAGCGCTCAGAGTTCCTTACACAGCGACATATTCTTTCTATGAAACGGAGCAATGATCAAACAATTGCCTTCATGACCAGAAGCACGCAAGGGGATCGACAGGGCTCCATCCTGCATCGGATTCGAGAACACGTCGAAGGTGTTTATTTGCGCGGGGAATAAAAACAGTGGTGCCGTGTTCCGTCTTACAGGGAAACCATTGAACCCTCTCTCCAGTCTTCAGGTCGTGAGTACGACCTAGATCAAAAGACTCTTTCGCTGCACGAAGGCCACTTGAAATCAGGCATCCCACGGATGGATCAAGACCAAAAAAAATCATTTTCGCAAGGAATTTAGTCGCGAGCGCGATTGGATCGAGGGTCATTCCCATGACGAATGATTCTCCTCCTAGGATAGGACGCGGCCATGAGTCAGTTGGTGTTCTTTGCGTCCTTCTCAGCGTTCTTGTCCGCTTGCTGACTCCATTGGCCCATTGGAAATGGGCTTCAATTTCTCCCACTAATCGACGAAAGGTTTTTATGAAAATTCTTATTGCTTCTACACCAGCGGCCGGGCACCTCAATCCACTTCTGTCCATCGCCTCGCTATTAGTGGAGTACGGCCACGAGATCGCCGTGCAGGTCAATGAAGACCTGCGTCCGGCCGTCGAAGCTGCCGGTCATCGCTTCCTCTCAGAGATTCCCAACGCTCAAACCTCAGCAAGCTATTACTTTGACACCTATTCCGAGCGTATGCAGAAGTCGCCCGGTATGGAGATGATCGGCTACGATCTCGTTCACTTCTTTGCACGTAACATCGCGGCCCAGTCCGCCAGCCTCAAGATGGCGCTCTATGATTTCCCCGCCGATCTGATCCTCGCTGACTCCATCTACTGGGGCACGCTTCCCATGCTCGTCGGGCCTCGCGATAGGCGCCCCACCATTGCGCACCTCGGGGTCTCCGTCGTCAATATCGGTAGCGGGAAGAACGTCCCCATGCGCCCCGATGAGACTCCAGAGCAGCGCGCAGCAGAGCTGCGACTCCGCGAGCACTTCATGCTTCAGCCCGCGCAGCAGGCGGTCAACGCGGCCCTCGCCAGGCTTGGGTGTCCCGCGCTTCCATGCCCCATCCTCGAAGCCATGACCGAGTTACCCGACCTCTACCTGCACCCCGGCATCGAGAGCTTCGAGTATCCGGACTCCAACTCGAAGGTACGATTCGTCGGTGCTCTGCTCGCGCCAACTGGCCAGCCCGAGCTGCCCGATTGGTGGCAGCAGATCGACCCCACCAAGCGCCTCGTTCTGGTGACGCAAGGCACGATTGCCAACCGCGACTTAGGCCAGGTCATCGCCCCCGCGCTCGTCGCACTTGGCGGCAGGGAAGATGTCACGATCATCGTCACCACAGGCGGCCAGCCAGCTGAGGCTATCCCTGTTGCCATCCCTGCCAACGCCCGCATCGCCTCATTTCTGCCCTACGCGCAGATCATGTCGCAGATCGACCTGCTCATCACTAACGGTGGCTACGGCACTGTAAACATGGCGATCTCCCACGGTATTCCGATTATCTCCGCCGGTCTCACCGAAGATAAGGAAGAGGTATCTGCACACGTCCAGTGGTCCGGCGCAGGGATCGATCTGCGCGCCAACCAGGCAACCCCAGAGGCCATTAAGCACGCAGTCGACGAGATCTTCACGCAGCCTAGATACCGTGAGCGCGCCCAGCAACTCTCGTTCGAGTTCGCCAGCCACGAAGTCGAAGCCGAACTGCTTAGCCTCATCGAGGAGTGCGTCCGCGACACCGTCAGCCTATAACTCCACGCCAGACCTGCCTCGTCGCTGCGCGCACCTCCCGGTCCCCCGGGCGAAGAGAATAGTAAAAACGCAGTCCTGCTGTGCCTTGCCTGTCCCGGGCCTGCGGCCTTCGTCGACAGTGGAATAAATCTGGGGCCGAAGTGTTGACGGATAGTGAGGGCAAACGCCAGATGTCACAACAGTCTTATGGGAGTTGTAGAGAATGAAAATTGGCTTTCTCAGCATGCCGCTGACCGGGCACTTACATCCAATGACGGCTTTGGGCCGCAAGATGCAGGCGCGCGGGCACGAGGTAACATTATTCGGTCTTCCGGATGCTGCGCGCATCGTGCATAGCGCCGGTTTGGACTTTGTCCCGTTCGGGGAACAGGAGTACCCGGTCGGAGCCACGCCTGCAATGTATGTGCATCTGGCGATGCTCAAGGGAGAGGATGTTGTCCGCTACTCCTTCCAGGAGATGCACCCGCAGCGGGCCAGGATAACGCTGGAACAACTGCCGGAAAAACTTGCTCAAAGAGGCGTAGAGGCTTTCGTACTTGATACGATTCACTTCTTTGCCGAGCTTGTTCCGATGAACATGGGTATTCCTTATGCACATATCTGGAATGTACTGCATATCGACAGCTCCGGAGCGACGCCGCCCTGTTTGTTTGGCTGGGACTACGAAGACACGCCCGTGGCAAGGGCCAGGAACATGGAAGCCATCAAGAAGATGAGTTCTGTGTTTCAACCGATTCAGCAAGTGGCACGCTCCTGGGCAGAAAATCATGGGTTACAAATTGATTGGGACACCCCAAATGCAACCATTTCGAAGCTGGCGGTTATTACCCAGACACCGAAAGAGTTCGACTTCCCAAATGTTCCTCAGGCCCCGGCATTTCACTATGCTGGTCCCTTTCACGACGACTATGGGCGAGAGAGTGTGGCCTTTCCCTGGGAAAGGCTTACCGGTGAACCGCTGATCTATGCCTCTATGGGCACATTGGTGAATGGCTTAACAGATGTTTTCCGCAAAATTCTGAAGGCGACGGCTGCTATTCCTGGACGACAGCTGGTCCTCTCGATAGGCAGCAATATTCAAATGGATGACATTGGCCCGATCCCGGCGAGCGCCATCGTGGTTTCTAAGGCTCCCCAGATAGAACTGCTCAAACGGGCCGAACTGTGCATAACCCATGCCGGCATCAACACGACGCTCGAATCGCTCGCGCTTGGTGTGCCGATGGTGGCGATTCCGGTCGGCTTCGACCAGCCGGGCATTGCTGCCAGAATTGTCCACCATGGGGTAGGTGAATCGGTACCGATCGCCTCGATGAACAAGGAAGCACTGTCTGGAGCGATCCAAGAAGTTTTAGGAAACCCGAGCTACAGGAACACAGCGCGACGGTTCCAGAGGACGATTGCCCAGACCCACGGTTTGGATCGGGCGGCCGATGTGCTCGAACGAGCATTTCAATTAGTTGATCGGTCGGGTGGCAACGATTCGCGACAAACTGGACCACATCAACCATAACCATATCGGGTGGCATGGTCGCGATTTCGGAGTCGAATTTATCGTTCTCGAAGATGTCGTGATCCTCGATGAGAAAGAATGATGGCGTCGACTGCAATGTGGTGACAGAAGCCGACCTAAGGCTTATCCCGTAGATAGCGGTCAATGCTACCTCGGGCCGACTCAAAATCACCATGTACTCAGCGAGAGCGCCTCGGATGCGCCGAAGGTTCAATGAGATCAAGTTTCGGAAAGACCCAGGGGAATAGATTGGGATTAGTTTTGGGCACCGGGATGGATCGTGACATACATCCAGCTACCACAGTTACAATTACGGACTGGTCCTCACTGGACGCATCGTCTTCTGAGACTGGCTTGATTTGCGAGCGCGACTGGCGCGCTCAGGTTTGGGCTTGGTTCCTTTGGCCATGCGCTCTATTATCAGAAGACGGCCTACCTCTCGAAATGAACGGTCTTGAACGGGCACGTTGTGCGGACGAGAACGGGAGGCGAAGACCTCGGGAAACCGGACATGGAGGAACTGTGGCGCATGCGAGCTTCAATGGACTTCGTGTACTTTCGCTCGAGTCTCGCCGTGCGAAAGAGGTAGAAAAGCTAATCTTGACGTATGGCGGCGCACCGAGTGTTGTGCAGGCTATGCGCGAGATC
>Ga0210398_10001471_pt1 | contig 24286 bp, 30 predicted proteins | sample IncBWC4OmetaG_FD_161047 | JGI IMG/M metagenome (GOLD analysis project Ga0210398, IMG submission 161047) | Forest soil microbial communities from Barre Woods Harvard Forest LTER site, Petersham, Massachusetts, United States - Inc-BW-C-4-O | ecosystem: Environmental > Terrestrial > Soil >...
ATCGGCGGCAATGTGCGCGTCGGCCTGGAAGACTCGCTCTATATCGGGCCCGGAAAACTTGCCGCCAGCAATGCCGAGCAGGTGACCAAGATCCGCCGCATCGTCGAGGATTTGGGCCACCAGATCGCGACGCCCGCGGAAGCCCGGCAAATGCTCGGGCTCAAGGGCGCCGACCGCGTGAAGTTCTAACAACAGCAAACGCCGCAACGGTCGTTTCATATGAACGCCATCGATCTCAAAGGCCGCACCGCGATCATCACCGGCGGTGCGCGTGGCGTCGGCTTTGCCGCGGCGCAAAAGATGCTCGCCTCCGGCGCCGCGGTTGCGCTGTGGGACATCGACGCGGCCGCGCTCGGCAAGGCCGCCGCGTCATTGGCGAAGAGTGGGCGCGTCTACACCGCGATCCTCGATCTCACCGCCGAGGCCGAGATCGGCAAAGCCGTCGACGCGCTCATGCGCGACGCCGGCAAGATCGATATTCTGGTCAACAATGCCGGCATCACCGGCGGCAATGCGCCGCTGTGGGAGCTAAAACCCGACGTCTGGCGCCGCGTCATCGAGGTCAATCTCGTCGCGCCGTACCTCGTCTGCCGCGCGGTGGTGCCGCATATGATGGCCGCGCGTTACGGGCGCATCGTCAACATCGCTTCCATCGCCGGCAAGGACGGCAATCCGAACGCCTCGCATTATTCGGCGTCGAAAGCCGGCCTGATCGGGTTGACCAAATCGCTGGCCAAGGAATTGGCGACGACCGGCGTGCTGGTGAACGCCATCACACCGGCGGCCGCCAAGACCGAAATGTTCGGCCAGATGACGCAACAGCATATCGACTACATGCTGTCCAAAATCCCGATGAACCGCTTCGTCAACGTCGAAGAGCTCGCCGCCATGATCGCGTGGCTGGCGTCGGAGGACTGCTCGTTTTCGACCGGCGCCGTGTTCGATATTTCCGGTGGGCGGGCAACTTATTGAGTCGTCAAGGACAAATCAGCTAGCGAGACGGCTCAATTAGCGGTATGGTTGCAAGGGCGTCGGGTCGCGCGCCATCCCACCATGTCCGGAGCCTCCTCGACATGAATCAGATTCTGTATCGCGTGCTGTCGTTCGATGGTGGCGGCATTCGCGGACTCTACCAGGCTAAGCTGCTCGAAAGCCTGAAGGCCAGTGGTTTGGACGTGGTCCAGCGCGCCGATATCGTGGCCGGCACCTCGACCGGAGCCATCGTCGCCGCTGCGCTGGCGATAGGAAAAAGTCCGGAGGAGATATCCCAGCTATACACGGACGTCGGCCAGAAGGTCTTCCCGGCGCGCGGCTGGCTCGGCCGCAAAACGGCGTGGCTGAAGGTCCCGCGCTATTCGGCTGCGGTGCTCAGAGCCGAGCTGGAAAAGCAGTTCGGGCAGAACACCACATTGGGCAGTTGCACCAAGCGGCTTATGATCCCGACGATTTCGCTCAACCAGTACAAACTCAAAGTCTTCGATTCCGAGAGTGAAGGCGACAAGAATCAGAAGCTGGTCGACGTCATTCTGGCCTCGGCTGCCGCTCCGACCTATTTCCTACCCGCGTCGATCGGCGGCACCTACTACGTTGATGGCGGGCTGTGTTGCAACAACCCGGCATTTCGCGCGGTGGCCCAGCTGTTTCGCGAAAACGTGCCGTTGAACCGAATCTACCTGCTCTCGATCAGCACCGGCGCGGTGCCGGTCACGACAGCCGGCAGTGCGTACATGAAGCTAGGCGTGTTGGGCTGGATTTGGCCGACCATCGATATCGCAATGTCAGGCTCAAGCGAGCTTGCGGCCAGGGACGGCCACCTCGTCGGATACCACTGTCGCATCGACGAGAACTTCGGAGTCCAGATCGAGCTCGACGATTACCAGAAAGCCGCCGACATCCTTCCAGCCCTGGCTCAAAGCAAGGCAGCTGAGGCTCAAGATAAGGTCAGGCGCTGGTTCGATGGGCCCGAGACCGCCGGCCTGAATTTCGCCGGAACATGGGCAACCACCTACCACTGGAACGACCAATCCGATTCCGACACGCTCGCGGTCGAGCAATGCGGCGAACACGTCGTGGGCGAGACAGTGGGCGAGTGCCAATGGTCATACACATTGTCAGGGACGGTTCAAGGCGAGGTCTGCATCGGTGAGTGGAAGGGCACGAAGTCAAGTCTACGAGGAAATTTTCTGCTGATCAGGAGCAAGGAGACCGAAACCGTCAGCGGACAGTGGGTTGGAACCGGCGACGTCAGTCCCTATTTTGGCACGTGGTCGTGGAAACGGAAGTAAAATGACTGAAGTCGGCTCGCGCTTTGCGCAAGTGGTCGAGGCGAAGATCGCACGGTTGAGCGGGTACCGCGTGGAGCAAATCGCGAGCGTGAGCTACGGCGATGCGAGCTGGCCGATGTTGTGCGTCCGATCGGAACGCTGGGAGGAAAACCGCCCGACCGTGCTGATTTCAGGCGGTGTGCACGGCGATGAGCCGGCCGGCGTCCACGCCACCCTCGCGTTTCTTGCCGATGGTCGGCGCGAGTTCGACGATGCGCTCCAGTTCGTGGTCTTCCCGTGCGTCAACCCCAGCGGCTTCGACGCGGACACGCTCGAGACTGCGTCGGGCGCCAACCTTAATCGTCTATTCGGCGTCAACTCGACGCAGCCGGAAGTCCGCGCAATCGAGAATTGGCTGTGCCTTCAGGCACTGCGTTTTCGCATGACGTTCGATCTGCACGAGGTGCGTCCGGATTACGTCGGCGAAGGATTTGTGCAAAAGGACAACCCTCGCGCCGCATACCTGTACGAAACCGTGACGGACGGTTCCGAGCGAATTGGACGATTGATGATTGACGCGCTGCCGTCCAGCCGGCCGGTTTGTGATTGGCCGACGATCTACGACGACATCAACCGGGCCGGTGTGATTTCGTATCCCGAGGCATGCCGCAATAAGATCTACGCGGAAGGGACCTCATTCGACGCATTCCTGGGCAGGCGATACACCGGGCATTCCTTTACCCCGGAGACCCCGACCGGATGGAGCCTGAGCGATCGCGTTGATACGCACCTGACGTTCTTGAAGGTCGCGCTGTGGCACGCCGTGCCGAAATCCTTCGGCGGGATGCGCAATCGCGCCTCTCGCTGGCAACGCCCCGGCCGTTCCTGATGGTCATCGTTCAAGGGACGCTCTACGACTATCCTCAGTACTATGATCTCGTGTTCGGAGTCGATGCCGGCCTTGAGCGCGATTTCCTGATGGATTGCTTCGAATTGCATGCCGAACGCCGGGTCCGCCGTTTGTTCGAGCCCGGTTGCGGCTCCGGTCGACTGCTTATCAAGCTGGCGCAACGCGGCTTCCAAGTCTCGGGATGGGACATAAGCCGGGCCTCGGTCGACTATTGCAACCGCCGCTTCAGAAGACGCGGGTTGCCGCCGCCGGCCGTGCTCGGCGATATCCTCAATGTATCTCTGCCGTCGAAGGTCGACGCGGCCTACAATATATTGAGTAGCTTCCAACTCTTGTCGACGGAACGCGCCGCCGAGAGTCACCTGAGAAGCATGGCCGCGAATGTTGCAAAGGGCGGCTTGTACATTTTGGGTCTGCATCTCATGCCGTCGCGCGGTACAGTCATAAAAAAGGAGCGGTATGTTGCCACGCGGGGCAAGTTATCGGCAGTGTGCCGCATTTGGACAAAGCAGATTCGCATCAAGCAGAGAGAAGTCCGTTGCGGAATGGTCACAGAAGCCCGAACGCCTCGCGCATGCGTGCGCATTGTCGAAGAGTGCATGTTTCGGTCCTACTCCGCGGCACAAATTCAGCAGCTGTTCGACAAAGTAGACCTCTTCGAGCCTGTGGCTACCTACGACTATCACTATGATATCAAGAAACCGATCTCGGTCGGGCCGGAAACACAAGACGTCGTCTACGTCTTGCGTCGCCGATGAACCGCTTCGTCAATGTCGAAGAGCGCGCGGCCATGATCGCGTGGCTGGCGTCGGAAGACTGCTCGTTTTCGACTGGCGCCGTGTTCGATATTTCGGGCGGGCGGGCGGTTTATTAGGTCGGCGCTTTTCGGTTTCGCTGGCTCAATCCTTCCGCGCCGCGCTCATCCGCAATTCCAGATCAGTCCGATAGGTGTATGGGTCCAGCACGGACCGAAACTGCCGCCATTGTAGCGTCCACGGGAAAATCCGGGACGGCCGAAATAGTACTGCCCGCCGTCATACCAGTATTGTGGAGCATACTCTGTGTCGCCGATTGCTCCCTTCGGACCATAAACGGGAACGTTGTTGTTGGGCGGCTGATGATAGCCGGGCAGGAAGCCGTAGCCATGCCAGGGGTGGATGACCAAGGGCTTTCCGCGCACGGACGCGGCGAATGCAACGGCAGGCAGCGATAGAGAAACCGCGACCACGATCCCAAGCAGGATTTTTCGCTGCATCACATTGCCACTCGAAAATAGGCTTGCGGCCCTTGCCACTTTTCGCCCTCCATCGTGCCACTTCTCCGAAGCCCGTCGCCGCGCCGGCCGCCGAGATTTTCCCGTGGATGGGCGGTTTATTAAGTTGGCTCGCCAAGCCGTAGCTCGCGCGCAACTATCGCGGCCCACCTTCGCTTCGCTACGGCGTGGCGGCCTTCGCTTCGTTTCGCGAGCGAAGGGCTGGTGGGCGGTGCAGGGATCGAACCTGCGACCCCCTCCATGTCAAGGAGGTGCTCTTCCGCTGAGCTAACCGGGGCTTCGCCCCAAAGTCCTACTATCTCAACTGCTTGGTCAACATACACCAAATCGTTGGCTGCGCCAATCCGCCCGGAATTTGTGACCCGGTGTGACCAGGGTGTGACCGGCACCCCCTCTCAGCATTTCATGTCCCCCAAGGCCATGGGTCCTGCTGACGTTGGCGTATGGGTCCCAAGGCTTTGGCTGTGAAGCTTCGCCCAAAACGCTTCCCCCATTTAAGCCTTGGTGGCCGGTAGTTCGGGAAAGCAAAAAAACCAAAAAACAAAAGTGTGCCTTAGGTAGTGCCTCCGTTTGAAGTCTGAGCCTATCCAAGCTCGATAATTAGCTTTCGCACTGGCTCCCGTGCAAAGTACTCATATTCGTCCGTTTCTTTGATTTTATTGCCCTGAAGGTTGTAGGTGGGAACCTCGCCGTACTGTGCTCGGAATGCTAACAGCATGGCGCGTTCAAGCTTTACCCACGATTTTACGCCTGGTCGCGGGGGACAAGTAACGATGCGCGCTATTATCTTTTTGACCCCATACTTGCCCAATATGTCCTCCGCGTGATGCGCTACGCTACTGGCAACACGCCTAATGCCTTTTTTCGTCGTCCCAATGTAGGCAACTGCGGATTTTCCTAGCCGGTAACGATATTTCTTATTTGCAATTAGGACATAGACCAACTTTCGATTGCCGATAGCAATCCGCGTAACCTCAATCGCATGGAAACGCTTGAGGCGAGGCTTCAAGTGCTTCGTCATTCCTTATGCTGCCTTTTTGTAAGGTCCGCGCTTCCCGCGCTTGCGCCGCGTTACGTCCACCCTCTCCCCACAACATCGGACGATTTCCAAATCGTAGCCGGTCATTGCTTGGGCACGCAATTCGCAACGGCGAAAGCGCACTGTTCATTTGGGGACAGCAAGCCGCCCGTCGGGCCGACGTAGTTCATTCTATTCACGCGGCCATCGACCATTGTGACATTGACCGTGCAGAAGCGGCTTTCCGCGACGCCACCGCCCGAGAAAAAGCCATTCCCTCCGCTAGCGAACGTCGCAACGTCTGTGTGGCCATTGCCAGATGGATAAGACCAAACCTCAGTCGCGCCTTCCGCAGCCTTTGATGTAGGTGGTCCCATACATGCAAGGATTTGCTCCTTGGTAAGGCCGATCATCCGGTCCTGGGCTTCGTTTGCGACCTGTGATCGTTGAATGGCACACGCAGACAACGCGAGGCCAATTGCCATCGCGAAACACACTCTACCACGCATAGGGACCCCATCCCCAAATAAGCCGCTAACCCATCATCTGACAACCATGCCGGGAGAACAAGGGGATGCCGCTACTCTTGGCGGCGAATACGATGGCCACTTTTGCTCTAGGAATATAATCCGTAGTGAGCTATCGTCGCTCTTATGAGCGGTGAGCCAGCCAATTTCGACATCAAAGATGCAGCGCGGTGGGCTGCTCAGCGACGCCCTAAAACGCTACGCCGGACCACGGCCAACGCTGGGCGATCTACAACGCTCGACGCCTTGGGTGTGGGTCTGGTGCAAACGATACCAGCATCATGCGCCGTTTGCTTGCGCGGTAGCCGTGATCCGATGGGGTGCCAACACTTCTAGCGATAAGCTGGGGCGCTGCGCCCGGTGCACGTCCTGCGGCCACAAAGGAGCGAGGCTACAGCACCCCGGATGGATGGGTTCTCAAATTGGTTTCCAGCCGTTTCCGGTGGATCAAATGCCACGCGGTGCCTAAACTGGCCCACTAGAGGAAATTTCCACATGCAAATGATTAGACAATTTGCATTGCCGGTTTTATCCGGCTCAGGTGTCCTCGCAGTAATTCAGTTTCTCTCGTGGCCTGCATTTGCCGAATGCGTCACGGTCAAATATCGCGACACGCTCGTTTGCCTTGATACATTCACATGCATCGAGACACCGCAAAGCAGCTTTGTACGAACGGTCTGTTATGACGCGACAAAGTCCTACATGTTGATTAAGCTGAACGACACTTGGTATCATTATTGCGCGGTTGATCGCACTTCATTTGACAATCTCACTAAGTGCCCGTCGGTTGGAAAGTGCTACAACGATAATTTCCGAAGCCACGGTCAAGTGCATGGGCCGTTTGATTGCAGGGATCATCCGGTGCCGGATTATGCTTCATGCGTATGTCGCTGAAGCAGTCCTGTAAGCTAATCCAGCCATTTCTCTTTGGCATGCCGCTGGAAGGGAACGCCGATGCACGGAGACAATATTCTTTGGCTGATCGGGCTAGCAGTTGCCCTACTCATAGCCATTGCAACTGCGCGTTCAAATTCACAATGGGCAAACCGCGAACGAGCCGAACGGCTCAAAGCCGAAGCTGAAAACCGATCAAAGGACTACCAAATTTCAGGACTGAAAAACGCGCATGCTGAAAAGCTGAATGCGATTGAGCTTCAATACAAAAAGGCTCTAGATCACATGCGTCATCTGGATAACACTGTCGCAGAGCGCAAAATCCAATTTCCTTGGCTTGCTACGGCGCTTGCCGACCTTCATTACTTGGAAGCGAAGCGCGATGCTCAACTACTAACAACCAAAAAGCACCCGGCGATTAAAGCGGCAGACGTAGTACGTGAACATGGCCGCAAGCGTCGTGAGGCGGAGCGTGAGTTTCGCCTGTTGCGATACAAAGCAGAATACTACGAGAAATTATTCCCTTGGATTACAGAATTTGTTGGCGACGATGTGCCCGATGAAGTTGTCGATTTAAGTGGTTTGCATGCGGAACCCAGCGATGATCCCGCGAGGCGCTGGTTGACTGAAGCAGAATATCAGAAACTGGCGGATACAGATAAAAATCAACTTGCACTCGACCGTTGGCGAACAGCGCCCAAGAGCCGGTGGGAGGTTGGGCGCGATTACGAACGTTTCATTGGCTACAATTACGAAACGCTTGGCTACGATGTTGAATTTACCGGCGCAGTTGAGGGGCTTCAAGACATGGGTCGCGATCTTATCGCGCAGCGCGGCACTGAACTGCGCGTGATCCAATGCAAGTATTGGTCAAAGGATAAGACCATTCACGAAAAGCACATCTTTCAGCTGTTTGGTTCGACGCTTGAATACGCCTTTCGCCTTGGTACATTCACTGACGTGCAACAGTTATCGTTGTTCGGTGGCTCCATTAAATTTACTGGGGCGAAAGCCGTCTTGTACACATCCACGAACGTTTCGCGTGTAGCGAAAGACGCGGCAAAGAAGCTACAAGTCGAATGCAATGAGAATATCGGAATATCCGATTACCCACTCATAAAATGCAACATTTCGATGCGCGACGGTCAAAGGATTTATCATTTGCCGTTCGATCAGCAATATGATCGAACGAAGATCATACCCTTAAAGGGTGAGAAATACGTCTATACCGTTGCAGAAGCGGAGAAAGCAGGCTTCCGCCGAGCATGGCGGTGGCGACCCGAACAAAGTACTGTCTAAGTTTACCACCACGAAGATTGCGCTCATCGCTCTTTGTGATGACATTATCGGCGCATCCTGCAGGCGCTCAGACGCCGGTTTGTATAAAGTCTCAGAATGCCGAGAATGCCAAGGCTACCAAAAACGCGGCAACCTGAGCGTGGTAACCGTGCAATGGATTATGAAATTGAAGCCGCCGACATGAAACTATGACCTGATAAATGGGGTGTTGTGAGCTTAGATGCCCCTCTCTAGAGGCGGGGAGCAAAAACACGCGCTGTTAGTAGGCGTGAGTGGCGGCAGGCATCCGTGGACCGAGTGCCCCCTCCTAGAACATTGGACCGGTGCAATTCCCGTTGAGCATCTGACCATAGCACGTTGGATGATAAGCCTGATTGGGGAGAATTGATCCTTGGCACACTCCCATGATGATCGGGCCGATACATTCCGAAACGTTGTATACCTTTTGACCAGACCGTGGCTGTACAAGGTCAGCATTTGGCGCGGGGCCATTTCCATTTGATGCCTGCGCCCTGTTCTCGGGTGGATTACTCGGCGACTGTGACCGCGTCCGTGCGGGATCAATCGTCCAACCCGGACCCGAGGGGAGCGCCATCACAGCATTAAACCAATCTGTCAGAAGGCTCAACGCGCCGGGGACACGCATTATGCGCTGCCCCTCAGAGCTTTGAGCAAAGGCCATCCACGCACGCTGCCGGTCATAGCCGTTCTGCTCCATAAGTCGGGCAAGCAGCTGCATCCCATCCGCCGCAGCCTTGGTAGCTTGCTGCTCTTGTGCGGATGTACTGCCCAGACCTGCCCCCAAATTCGCGAAGAAGTCAGCGAGGTTCTGGGCGACTGCTGGATATGTGCCGAGGGAAACCCAGCCAAGCAGCGAAATGCCGATCAATGATGCGGGAAGACCTGTTCTCATAGTCATTCCGGCTTTGTGTTTAGCTCGCGATAGGGACTATATTCCCTAGAGACTATATGCCAGATCATGCCCCATCCTGCAATGCAGGATTGGCGGCTCATATTAGGCAAGAACGTGAGGCGACTTCGCCAGCAAAAGAAGTTGACCCAAGAGCAGCTTGCATTTGAGGCCGAAATTGACCTGACGTACGTTGGCGGAATTGAGCGGGGCAAACGCAACCCAAGCCTGCTAGTGATGGCTAGAATTGCAAATGCGCTTGGGGTTCAATTGACGAAATTGTTGAGCGAATGAATAACAACGCGGTCAAGTGCCCAAAAGACGCCCGTAAATAAAGAAGCAGAAATCGTATGGCTCCCGACATTCCTATAGCGCGGTTTCGGGAGGGCAGTCTTGTTTAACTCGGTTACTGTTGCAAGCGAGCTAGACATAGGAAATGTTGCCGAAGCACTTATTTACTACGGCCGTGTCAATCTTGTCGTAAATTGTGGCGCACTACGGGACCTTGCAAAGAAATTTGGCCCAGACAATCTACTGCACATTGTCGATATGGGAAATTTGACTTTGACGTTTGATCGAAATCAATATGGTGTCGTAACATTCAGTAACCCGCTGCGCACGCATTCATTCACGCCCATTTCACTCGCCAAAATGGCCGATGGTCGAGTAATACGCTCTGCGACGGATGAAATAGAATATTATTTTGTTGATGAATTTGGCGCTTCAACAAATACAAAGAGGATCGCTAAGAAATTGTCGGACAAAGTGCGTGTACGGAATTTGATGACCTCGATTTCCGGACAGGCGTTCCAAGATAGTTTGGACCAAGAATTTCTGAGGAGTGCAGTGAGCGCCTGGTTAGGCAATATGGTGCCCGAGTATAGGCTCCCGGCGCCTTTGCAGATTGAAACGATGAATACCGGACAGGGACTAGCCTTCGTCAGCAATTTGGATTTTGAAGCAATAAACAGGTATTATCATCAACGTATTCCAGTAGCACACTCGTCGGTGTCAGACGCATACATGCTGTCCAGTATATTGGGCGCAAGAAAAGAGATTACATTCAGTTCCGATGATGACACGGAATTGTGGGTGGGCGCCGGTGAGGCCGCTATGCTGCGGACAAGGGTTAACATGCTCGTTCAGCGAGCAGCTAAATCAAAAGCGAACATCGAGGCCTTTCACCTCATAGAATTTGAAGGCCGAACATTTCGGGGCGTTATAAATAGTGGTGAAAAGACACCTGCCGACCTAATCGACTTGTTGGAAAAGGAGGAAGCACGAAAATTTAAGGCGTGGATAAACTCGCAAGAGCCTTCTGGTCAATTAATTAAGGAATACCATCGCTCAATCTTGGAAAAGAGCGGCTGGGCGGAACGGCTGGGGGTTCGGGTAGGAAAGCTATTTGTATTCGCAGGAATTGGAACGTCTCTCGACTTAGCCCTCGGGACGATGGGTCTAGCAACTCTTACGACAGCCGCATTAGGCACGGCCTCTAGCGTGGCTTTTGGCGCGACTGACGAGTTCGTCCTCTCACGATTGGGAAAAGGGTGGAAGCCAAGTCAATTTGTCGAAGGACCAGCGAAGCAATTCCTTAGCGGAACTGATAAGGACACAACGTGAGGTCAAGTTAGAGGACCTGGCCCTTGTGTGCGCGAATTGTCACCGCATGATACATTCGGCGCGGCCTTGGCTCACGGTAGATGAATTGCGTAGCTTATTGTGGGTGGGTTGGGCACATAGTCTTAGGTACGTAGGGGGGAGTAATGGAGCCGCTGAAGGACACATTAGGTCCGTCAAAGTATGCGTCGACTTGGTATCGTTGCCCTGGCATTGTCTACTTCTTCGGTGCAGGCACACCTGCCGTCGCCATCAAGATAGGCGTCACCGCGATCACAACAGGCAAATTAGAGGCACGTATTCGCAGACGACAGGAACACATACAATCTGCCAACCATGAATTGATTGAATTGCTAGGAGTTATTCGCTGCCCCGACATGATTGTTGCCGAAGAACGGGAGCGTGATTTGCATTTTAAATTCGCAGCGCTTCAGCGGTTCAAGGCTCATACACGCGGTGCAGAGTGGTTTACCCCTGCTCCGGAACTCGTGGACTACATTCGAGAGAACGCCGAAACACCGGAAGCATTGGCTGTTCCAAGAACCGTTGGATTGCAGATAAACCGCTAGGTGCAGAGACGCACCGCGCCAAGTAGCAATGTTCAGTGGAGAGGATGCCGGTCCACAACGACTTATCTCGCACCGTCAGCGCTTTTTTGAAAATGTCGGATTATGAAGCAGCGAAAGCAAGTTGGAGGGCTTAACCCAATCCATATCATTAGGTGGAACTTTGTTGGCATCTGCGACGGCAAAGCCGTATGTGAAGAAACCTCTCCGAAAACGCGCTAGACAGCCGAACACCCCTTCCTGCTGATTGACAGCGTGACGGTACTCAAATGTTTCTTTCTCGTTCCATTGGCCTTGTATGAGGGTTCCATAACCCGGCAACATTTCAAAGAAAATCTTGGGAATTCCGTCGCGTGCGAAGTCCTCTTTGGTTCGCCAGAACGCACAAAAGCAACCGGCGTCCTTGAGGGGCACTCGCAGATGCTCAAAATAAAGAGCTAGCACAACTTTGTGGGCAAACAGGTTGAACTGCCGAATTGTGCGAGGACCAATTACCGCAAGTCCCGCGTCCTCTGGCACAGGCATGCCATGCTCAATCAAATGAATACGCGCTTTTCGACGCTCCTCCGATCCCAAAACTCGTCCATTCTTCCACTAACTCGGGAGCTTGTTTGCGTATTCGGGCCGCTAGCCTTGCATGGTCTATTTGTGCTTGAGGGTAAGTTTCATACGACCATCTACTGGCAAGGGAAACAGCCAAATCAGCCGTGCTTGTATCATTGTTGCATTCGTCACATGCTGGCATCACCAGCTTGTCTGGACGGTGGGACCTGTCAAAGAGTGCCTTGGGAGGCATGTGTTCTCGTGTGGTGGAGCAGCGCAAGCCACCACAGAAGCAGCAATCCGGGAATAGCTCTATGAACTTTTGGGTGGTGCTTCGTTTTTGACGCGCTTCGCCCATTTTGGTCCTAACTCGAAGCAGGCATGTTCGCTCCTTGCCTCACATACTTGCATCAAGCCTGAGGGACATGGGACACCCCATAGGGGTGTGTCCCTTATGTCCCGCTAACTGGCAAGTTTGGGACAGCATCAATGCAGGGACAATGTCCCGCCAGTCCCTTTGTCTTGTCGCTTAGCAAGCCCAACGCAATTCCCGTTCACGACAATAGTCCCACGCTTGGCAAGAGCGTCATTTGCGCGGTTGAAAGCCTTTTTCCTTGCTTCTGGTTTTCTGGCCGACCAGGTCACATTGCTGCGTACACGCCAATCATCACGCAAAACCATCGTATCTCCGCACGGTCCAGCCTCCGCTTGGTCGCGGATCAACGCCTCAAGATCACGCAATGCATCGCCGGTGTCTTTTGACATTTTCTCTACGCGGTTACTGTGCCAACGGTCGTCGCGTAGGGATATGGTGACTTCGTCAAAGTCAGAGCGGTTTCGCGGGGTGCGCTCACGGGCCTTTGTGAACTGGATGCCAAATTCTATGTCGCTTTCCTGATCGGCACCCTCGCGCTTCATGAGAATGACCGTATCCATCTGCCACTCACGGGCCTTACTGCCGTAAGACTTTTTCTCGTCATGGCCTGTATGATGGAACCAGAGTTGACCAATCGAACGTTTGGACAGCCCTCGAACCAGCGGCAGAACCTTCGCCCATTGCTCCTCAGTCGTCATATCACCAATAAGCAAAGCTTGTATGTTGTCGAATACGATCAAATCGAATGGGCCACGGCTGTCAATCAGGTCCAGCATGAACCTGTAACCTTCCTCGCTATTGAGTGGCGGTAAGTCCACATCTTCTCGTGAGAGAACGAATAAGCCATCGGGCTTTACATTGGCGCGCCGACCGGCGTCCAACAGGCGCTCCTTCATCAGACGACGAGGCATTTCGCCATCAATATACAAAACCCGACTTTGCCGTACTGCCTTCCAATGCAAAAAGTCCTTGCCAGCTGCTACGTTGAAGGCTAGCGCAAGTCCGAAGTTTGTTTTGCCAAGGCCGGTTGGGCCAACGATCAAAACGCGAGACGTTGTCGTCAGCCACTGACCCAACAGAAAATCAGGCATAGGCAATTCTCGATCCTCCCATTCCGCCAACGTAATTGGCCTATTAAAGGCGCGATTTGTCGTTTTGTGGTCCGCGCTATTAGTATCTTGAGATTGTCCAGTTGAATGATTAAATATCATCTACCCCTCTGTATAATTGCACACTTCAATTAAGGCGATCCGAATTGCAGCGGATCGCCTTTTGCTTCACACAATATGGGTAGGCCGATGGGTGTTTGCACTGAGCGCTTATTTCGCCGACTGCGTAGCATCCGTGTCGAGCTTCTTCAAAATGCTCTCACTCATGGGGTGCGTGTATCGCAGCAGCATCCGCAAATCGCGGTGTCCGCTAATCAGCGCAACCTCAGGGACCGATAGGCCCTTCTCGAACAGCCGACTAATGGCCTCGTGGCGCAGGTCATGAAAATGAAGGTCAGTGATCCCGGCCCGTTTTGTCAGTCGCTGCCAAGCCAGCCGAAAGGCGTTAGCGGTAAGAAGGAACAGACGGCCCTCGTATAGGTGCCTGCTAAGCAACTCAGTGGCGGGAATGCTGAGGGGGATCGTCCTGGCCCTGCCATTCTTGCTTTCGGGGATGAGCAAGGTGCGCTTGTCGAGACTGATGTGCTGGTTGCGGATGGCGAGAATTTCGCCTCTCCGCATGGCTGTTTCCAGGGCGAGCGTGACGATGGGCAGTATGAGCTTGTTGCGGGTGAGCTTTGCTGCCTCGATTAAGGCTTCATGTTCACCCGGCCTGAGCCGTCTTTCCCGCCTTTGATCGCTGTCCCCAAACTTTAGCTTGCTGAGCGGGTTCTCCCGGATCGGCAAGTCCCATTCCGTTCGTGCAACCTCATACAGGTTATGAATAGGGACCAAAGCCCGTTTGACTGAGGCTGGTTTTATGCATTTCAGCCGCTCATCCCTGTAGGCGGCAAAGTGAGCCGTGGTTATGTCTGAGACTGGTCGGCAACAAATGGGATGACGCAGAAACGCATTGAGGGCGAAGCGTTCGGCCTCGTGGGTGCGCTTTCGTGCACTTACGGTGTCCCTGTAGCGTTCAACTAGCTGGCCTAGTGTTACGCCTCTGAGGGCCGCAGGATCGGCGGGAAGGTCGCCTCGGTCTGCCAGCCTCTCTATGTGCCGCGCCCATTCTTGGGCGTCCTTGAGGACGTGAAACGATCTGGAAAGTGCGCCTTGCCCCTTCCGCCTGATTTGGACCTGCCACTTGTCTCCGCGCTTCCGAATGGTCGCCATGCCAGCCTCGCTGTGACACAGTTGTGACCAGTTGAGAGGCAGGACTTTTGCTTAGGAGAAGCGACCAGCACGTTCCACGTGAATAGTGAAACGACCCTAACGGTTTAGCTTAGCGAAGGGCTGGTGGGCGGTGCAGGGATCGAACCTGCGACCCCCTCCATGTCAAGGAGGTGCTCTTCCGCTGAGCTAACCGCCCGGTCAGCCACAGCGGTTTAGCGTCGCGCGCCCCGCGGGGTCAAGTCCGCGTCAGGTCACTCTATTAACACTGATCGGGATGGCGGCCTTGATCGCTTGGCTGCCAATTGTTCGTGTTGATGGACTTGTCAAGGATCGATGACCGCCGAAGGCGGCGGCGCCATAGCGCGTCGAAGACGCGCGTAACCGCGCTGATGGCGCCGTCCTTGACAAGTCCATCAACACGAACAGAAACGCTGTCCAAGCGATCAAGGCCGCTTTCTGGGCCGTCTGAGCTAATATCCCAGACAGCCCCGCGTGGTGTGGCGTTCCGGCGACTCCCCGCGCGCTTACGACGCGCCGGCGTCGGTCATGCATTTCTTGGTGAAGCTCGTCTCGGCGGCGCCGTGCAGCTTCTGCGCGGCGGCCTGGTCCTTGCAGCACTTTTTGGCGAAGCTGTTCAAGGCGGCGCCGTGCAGGCTTTTGCCGGTCGCTTGAACGGCGCAACTGTCATCCGCCATGGCGGCGGTGACGACCCAAAACGACGCGACGACGATGGCCAGCGTTCTCATGTTTCCGTCTCCCTGGGCTGTTTTATTGACGTGCGAAGAAGCGGCGCGACCGCCCGCATCGCTAGTGCGGCAAGGTCCCGTTCGGGCTCGCTTTGTCGACGATCTCCGGCAGGAATTTCGCCAGCGCGGCCAACATTTCGTCCACCGGCAGGCCGAACTGGCGCGCGAATTCCTGGACCTGGGCATTGCCGAGAACGGCTTTGAGCTGATCGGCGGTGATCGGCATGTTTTGGCCGTTGCCCAGCCATGATTGGACCTGCGGGCCGAGGCCGCCCTTCTCCAGCGCCGCCACCAGGCCGGGCAGGTCGTGATACTGCGTCTGCGCCAACACCGTATTGAGCAGTGCCGGCAAAGCTTCGCTTTCCAACGCGCCCTTCAGACTGTCAAACAAACCCATGATTGCTCTCCCATGCGTAGATTGCAAAACGCTACGCCAAAGCCATGCCAAACCCGAAGCGGGAGTTTAGTACATCGCCGTGGGTCTCACCAGAGCCGCGCAAGCCGGTCGCGCCGGCGGCTATTTCCGCAACTCGTCGCGCGCCCCGCGTTGATGCTAATCTGCCGCACACTGTCATGACGCCAGCGCGGTGCGAGGGGCGCGATGAGCAATGTCGGTTGACGGCGCGGGTCGATTTCGGCGCGGAGCGGGCGCTGGGGCCGGGCAAGATCCGGCTGCTCGAGGCGATCGGCAAAACCGATCCGGGCGGCCACCGCGCGCTGATCGCGCACTGCCGCGGCGATGACGGCCGATCAGACGGCGCGACGGGAGGCGAGCAAGCCGTAGCCGGCGATCGCCGCCAGCGCGAGCGAGATCAGCACGTTGTAGCCGGCGAGCGAAATGCCGAGCAAACGCCACGCCGCTTCGTCGCAGCGCACCACGTGGATCGAATTCAGCTGGCCGAGGATCGGGCCCTTGGCGGTGAGATCGGTGATCGGCCCCGAGCAATCGGTCGGCCCGGCCCACCAGTGCCATTCGACGCCGGCGTGATAGGCGCCGAGCGCGGCGCCGCACAGCACGGCGACGATGATTGCGGTAAAGCCGACGGCGAGCAGCGTCCGCGGCGCCCGCGCCAGCGCCGCGATCGCCATCAACAGCGACAACGGAATGACGACGTGATAGGGCAGCCGCTCTTCGAGGCAGAGCGGGCAGGGCGGCAGCTTGAGCACGAATTCGAAATACCACGCGCCGACGATGGTCGCGGCGCTGCCGACGAAGATCGCCAGCGCCGCGGCGGCAGCCGGCTCGGCGCGCAGCCGATCGATCCGGATCATCCTCAAGGCCAAAGTCCGCGCCATCACAACCTCGCCGCCGCGCCGCCCCCGCCGTCACAACCGGGAGCAATTGACCGATCTTTGAGGCGGAAGCAAGCCCGCCTCGGGGGCCGGATTTTCTTTTTGCCGAGCGCGCCGGCCTTCGGATATAGATGGCGCCGCATGCCCGTGTGGCGGAACTGGTAGACGCGCACGACTCAAAATCGTGTTCCGCAAGGAGTGGGGGTTCGATTCCCTCCACGGGCACCAAAATAAATTTGGTAATTTTTACAGCAACTTGCGAGTGAGCCGATTCATTGATTGGGGAACCGAACTCATTTCACGCCACTGACATCACACGCAAAACGAGCCCTAAGCGCAGCACTGCATGGGTAGGAATGTGGGTAGGATTTGCCCGCGTGAATCTTCCTACCCATCTGCTGTACACACGGCGGGTGTTGCAGACTTTCTGATCCATGGTTCAATGAAGGTCTATTAGCTAGTGCGTTCGAGTGTGGCCATTGTCACTAGCGCGGCCACGTTCGAGCAACGGAGTATGACATCCCCGTTTTTCTATGAAACGGATGCTCCGAATTTCTCAAAAAGGATCGCACTGCCACCGCTGCCAAGGGTCAGTTTGGCCATTCATTCAACACTTCTGCCCGTCAACAGCGTGCATCAAGATGAGAGTAGTGAAGTTCCCGCGCACGGCTGCGAGCAACTTATGACGCAGCTACTCCGGTTTGGGAGTGAAAAGCACGACGACGCGGTTGACGCGCTTGTTTATCTCATCCTCGGATTGGTCGGCGATGGGATCGAGGAACAGAAGGTACATTACGTTTATTTTGCCGGTCGGGGTTGGTCAGGCGACACCGGAGGATTTTCTGATGCCTTCTCTATAATAACCATCGCGTCCGGATCGTCCGACCATGGCTCCTTAAACACGGAATGCCACAACTTAGCCGTTTCCAAAGGACTCATGCCCCTGCTTGCCACTAACTCTACGAAATGGGCCTTTGCATCTGCGTTCTCGGGTCCTTTGTCAGCGATGCCTGTCAAATCGATTTTTGGCAGGAACTTTGGTGGCAGTCTATCGGCAAATGTTCTACTGAGCATATCCCGGCGAAATATCGCCTCGCTTGGTGAAGACGCAGTCATAACTGATTTCGCTACTTCAAGCTGAAAGCTGGATTGCTCTTGTTGCCGCGTGCTCCAGATACCGAAAGCTACAGTCCCTATTGCCGCCAGTAACGGAATCATCACGGAGATGGCCGTCCATCTCACCTTGGTCCGTTCAAGCGTCAGCTTTTGCAATTCAATATCCAAAGCCTTAGCATCAAGGCTCGGAGCGCGTCGCGTATCCGTCAATCCGACCTCCCGATAATTCGTATCCCCACGGCTGCCGTTCTCGTCGAGCATCCAGGTGCTAAACTTATAGCACCTCTATGCCTCGCATCTTCCGCGCGATCGGCGACGAATGCAAGAGCAGGTTGTGCCGGTTGAAAACATAACGGGCGGCATTTGCGCCGCCCGCCATTTCACTTGAATAGTTCGAAGATGAGGAAGATCGCCACTGCGATCTGTATCACATCCACTTCGAGCGAGATTTTCATGGAAATAATCCACTGAATCTGCTCGGGCGCCGCGAGCCTGAATTGAGGTCGTGGCAGGTACCTACCGGTTTGTGCGGATGGCCGAGCCCGCAACTCTACGACCAGAGCGCCCGATTATCGCTCGGCGGCAGCGGATCGCTTTCAAGTCGTCTGCGATTGACGTTGCCTGTATCGTCGGCAACCACGAAGCCGCTTTCGCGGCGCGCCCTTCAAGTCGTCTCGGCGGCAGACGCTGCCCGTTTCGTGGACAGTTGCGGCGCTCCAGAAGCCACCCGAGCGTAACTAAGTGTTGTCCGTTTCGTGGACAGGACGGCACCGATTTTAGAATCGGCAAGTTTATATTTAGTACATTTTATCATTGCTCACCATAGCGCACCACCGCTTGCCACATAATGGCTGGGTAGGAGGATGGGTAGCGCCAATTTCCACACTCAAAATTCCGTTGTACCATCCGAGCGTTAGAAGCTCAGTTCGGCTGCCTCCACGGCACCAGCCTTCGCTCGCGAAGCGGAGCGAAGGCTGCCCGCCGTAGCCTTGGCGAAGGCGGGCCGTGCAAGCCGCCGCGAGCTACGGCTGGCAAGCCAGCTTTAAAAACTTCGACGAAGCAGCGAACGGCCCGTAGCCCGTAGGATGGGTAGAGCGCAGCGAAACCCATCATCCTTTCCAGCATAACAACGCCGCCGAGGAGATGGGTTTCACTTCGTTCTACCCATCCTACGCGCTGTGATAATTGTAACCTTTGGAAAGGCGCTCGGCGGTCGAGATGGAGGGGTGAATGGCTGAACATGACGTTGCTGAAATGAGTTTTGAGGAGCTGGCAACACGGATGAGGTATCCTCCGACGACACATGAGCACCTATCGGCCGAAGCTGAATTTACGATCCGGCAGATCAAGGCGCAGCTAGATGCGACGGAAGCTCAGAAAGCGGCTGCGAAGGCAGAGGAGAAAGCAGCGGAGGCGAGCGTAGAAAGTGCAAAGGCTGCGAAGCTTAATGGGTGGCTGATGCTTGCGTCAGTGATCGTCGCGCTGGTCTCAGCAATAGCCGCAGCCTGTTCGGCATATTTTTCGTACTTAAGCACAATCCATCCGTCCGGAAGTTGAGGAGCCGACGCGTACTGGCGGTAATTATCACATGTCTAGGTTTGGGAGGTGATCATGAAGCCTGATGACGAAGAGTTCAAAAAGAGAATCGAAGCGATCGTAGAGCGCGGCAAAAAGATCGACGAACTACGGGTTACGACGATCAAAGGCCACTTGATCTTAGAAGAGGCGTTGGACGCATTTATTGACGCGTCGCTCTTCTATCCCGAGCAATTAGACAGTGTGACGTTTAATTTCCACCAAAAGGGGCATTTGGCTCTCTCGTTGAGCCTAGGATTAGAAAAGGACGAGTTTTGGTCGGTATTTTGGGCGATCAACCAGCTGAGAAACAAGATTGCGCACAATCTCGATTCAAAAGAGATCGAGGAAAAGGTAAAGTTGCTGCGGCGAGCGTTCTTAAAGGTATTGAGTGAGCGGCAGCGCTCCGATGTGGAAAAGTTTTCGGACAACCAAATTGTGAACGAGGCGTGCTACGTCACCGCCGGATTTTTGGCGATGCTGACTGACGATGCGAGGGGAAGGAGGCGGGCCATCGACGAGCATTGGAAAGGCCGGTCCTAGGAGCGGACGCGGCGGTTAGCCCGTAGGATGGGTAGAGCGCAGCGAAACCCATCATCCTTTCCATCATAACAACGCCGCCGAGGAGATGGGTTTCACTTCGTTCTACCTATCCTACGCGCTGACGCCCAGCTCACGCATCCCTCTTGCACTTCGCCATAAAACTATTCTTCGCCGCGCCGTGCAGCGGCTTGCCATCGGCGCTGACCGCCTTGGGTTCGCAGGCGTCCGTCTTGCATTTCTTCACGAAGCTGTTTTTGGCGGCGCCGTGCAGCGGCTTGCCGGTGGCGCTGACCGCCTGGGTTTCGCAGGACTGTGCCATCGCGGTGCCGATGGGAAAAAATGCAATCGAAGCTGCAAGAGCCAAAGTTGCAAGAGCCAATCCTGAATGAGCCAATCCTGATTGAGCCAATCCTGATTGAGCTATGTGTTTCATCGTGACCTCCCTCATCCCGCGCTCATAGACCTGGCCATCTGACCATGAGATAAATGTATCTTCAAGGGATCGCCTTAGCTCAACCTTCTCGTGTCGACGCAGCGCAGTCGGTGCGGAGGCCGCAATGGCGGCAGATGGGCTCGCGTTGGGCGCCATCGTCAGGCAGACTATCGGCATGACCGAAGACCAGGGAGAGTAGACGCAATGAAGGTTCGGCTTTTGATGGCGGCCCCGCTGTTGGCCGTGCTGCTGCCGGCAACGAGCCAGGCGCAGGTCACGGTGGATGTGGCGAAAATCACCTGCAGGCAGTTCCTGCTCGACTCGGTGGCGCCGACCAAGTCGGTGACGACTTGGCTGAGCGGCTACTATCACGGCAAGCACGGCGGCACCGTCGTCGATATGGGGGCGCTGCAACGGGAGGCCGACAAGCTCGGGGACTATTGCCGGCTCAATCTCGACATGACGGTGATGGACGCCGTCGAGGGCGCCTTGGGCGTGAGCAAATAGCGGCAGTGCCGGGGCGCGGCAGCCGCGCCGGAGTTCGCGGCGTGGTGCCATGAAGGTCGCCGGCATGCCGCCTGCGAATTAATCATTCCGGCAACTATCGGTTGTATATCGCCTCGGATCCATTAGACTGCGGCTTTCACCTCGGTATTGGAGGGGAAGCCAATGCAAAATCATTCCAAAGACTTTTATCAGATGAATGCCGGCGCGCATCGGCGGCGCGCCACGAATTTCGGCGCTCCGGCTTTGACATGGCATCGCGCGTTCTGGATCAACGTTCCGTACTCACAGGATTTCCCGAACTTCACTATTGCCGACTTGGAGGCCAAGCGAGAAGAAGCCCGCATCGACCTAAAAAACAAGATCGATGAATTCATCGTCGGGTTTCGCAATTTCGTGCTGACCGGGGCCAGGATCGGCGGCACCCCGAGATGCCAAATTCATCCGACGGTCGGCGCCAAAACATTCCTGTTCAACCGGGTTGTCGATTCAACCGATCTCACTCCAATTACAAATTACGATGATTTGACCGAAGCGCAGAGGGAGGTGCTCAATGACGTACTTTATAGCGACAATAGAGTCGTGGTTATCGAATTCAATTGGGAAGGTATCGCCGCCACCGCCAGAATAGAATTTCACACGGAATATTTTTCGATCACCACCATCGCAGAACTCAAAGCGGTGAGCGGCGCCATGCCGGAATTCGGGGAGTTGGTCGCCTATCTGCAGAGCGTCAATAAACGCCCGAGCCCCGCCGATATTGTGCAAGCCGACGGCTTGAGAAAATTTTTCTTTTTTGACTTTTGGGACCACCGCGTGGCTCTCATGGCCGAAGACACGGCGCTCAGGGATATCCTGACCGACGACGCTTTCCAAAACCTCTTTGCGGATTTCCGCGGACTGGTCATCTCCAACATGACTTTTAAGCTGCAGAACGAGCCAGAATTTGGACAGAGTGAAGGGTTGGCATGGGGCAAGCAAATCGATTTCAAGCTGCTGCCACTCTTTACCGAAGCCAAGAACTACGAGTGCACGGCGAGTTACATGCTCGATGGCCGAGCGCTGTACATGACCACGCTCGGTCCGCAGTTACCGGAAGCTCAAGACTGGGATCTCCTGCCGCTGCAATATATTTTCTACGTCCACGAGTCCGATCATCAAACCGGCAGACACACCATCGTTTCAAAATGGCAGCTTGGCCGCCTGGTCGACCGAGTTCACCTTCTGGGCACAGTGCGTCTCGCTTCGCTTAAATACCTGCCTCAGCTGCGCGAAGCGAGTACGAGTCTTGCGGGGTTTGATGGCTACGCCAAGGAAGCGCGCGACGATCGGACCGGTGGCATATCGGTCCGTTCTCTGCGGCGCGCCCACCTACAGCTCGCGAATATCGCTGCCAAGTTCGGCGAACTGACAAAAACCGACACCGGAATGTCATACCGGGTCGAACGCTCAAGATATTACGTTGAGCAATTCAATGCCAATCTGGAAACATTGCGAATCAGGAGGCTGGAGGGCTATCAGAGATACGATGAATTCGTGCGCCACCGCTTGGGGCCGGTATTCGATTTCATTCACCGCTTGGGCATTCGCCGCGAGAGGGCGATCAACGCGCTGTCGCTGCTCGATCAGTTTCAGATCGACGAGGATATCCGAACCATACAGGCATACGGCGAAGTCGTTCTGTTCGGCGCTTTGGTTCCCTATTATCTCACCAACCTTGCGGAGCATCTGGTCGCGCCTGAATGGATGAAGGCCTTCGCGACCACGCTTTTCATCCTTTCCCTCGGTGTCGCGGCGTGGCGATATTCGGTATTCAAAGAGCGTGACCGGATAGGCCAGCTTGCGGCTTTCTCTTTCGGCGCGCTGGTTGCCGCAGGCGCTATAGCGGCCCTTCAGCTGCTCCACATCGGGAAAACCGCCGAACAGACGGAGCCCACTCCGGTGAAGTATTTGCAGCCGACGGCGCCTACGCCCGCGCACGCCGATGAAGTCAAGCCGGCGCCGCCTCCTCATGTTACGAAAGTAAAGCAGTGGCAAACGAGACGGTCCCGGCACGCAAGGTAACGTCCGCTTATCGCCTTGGCCCCGGAGAATTGCATCGATAATGTCGTTCGGCTATTAGACTGGGCGGCAGCCGATGAAATTCTCCCATTTCTCCCACATCTGGGCCAAGCCCGGCATGACGCCGCACGCGCGCTATGAGCAGCTCTGGCGCGAGCTTGCTTTGTGCGATGCGCTCGGCTTCGACCATTCGTTCTGCGTCGAGCATCATTTCCGCCCCGACGAGAGCTGGATGTCGTCGCCGAGCCTTTACGCGGTCGGCGCCGGCGCGCGCACCAAGCGGCTGCGCATCGGGCCGATGGGCTATATCGTGCCGCTCTATCATCCGCTGCGCCTTGCCGAGGAGATCGCCATTGTCGACCAGATGCTCGGCGGCCGCATGGAGCTCGGCCTGGTGCCCGGCATCAATCCGGATTATTTCCGCCCCTTCGGCTTGGACTACGGCCAGCGCAAATCGCCGACGCTCGAATTCGTCGATTACATGCGCGCGGCGTTCGGCGAGACGCAGCCGTTCTCGTATCACGGTCAGGAGTTTCACACCGACAATGCCCGGCTTTCGGTGATGCCGGCGCAAGAGCCGCATCCGCCGCTGTGGATGATGAGCCGCGATCCGCAGACGCTCGAATTCTGCGCCAGGAACGGCATCAACCCGGGCTATTTCCTGGTCTATCCGCGCGCCGACGCCGCGCCGCGCTACCGGAAATTTTTGCACGACTGGCAGCGCACCGGCTGGCCGGAAAAGCCGAACATCGCCTATTGCTCGGTGGTCTATGTCGACGACACCGACGAGAAAGCGATCGAGAACGGACTATTCCGCGCCAGCCGCGCCTACGAAGGCTTTCTCGCGCCGGCAAAACCCGGCGAGACGTTCGAGGAGCGCGCCCGCGAGCACGCCAAAATGTTCGTCGGCCGCGGCGAGCCCGGCGCCTCGGAGATCATGCAGCATCTGTTCGACGCCGATTATCTGTTCAAGCACGACCTCGTCTTCATCGGCTCGCCCGAAACGGTCGCGAGAAAACTCCGCGCTGCCGCGGAGGAGGGCCTGTTCAATGTGTTCATGGGCGAGTTCAATTTCGCCGATCTGCCGGAGGACGCGCTGCTGCGCTCGATCCGGCTGTTCGGCGAGAAGGTGATCCCGGCGTTAAGGGGGTATGAGCCGTTCTAAGGGTCATTCCGGATTGCCGCTAAGCGGCAAGTCCGGAATCCATAACCACAGGTCGTGCAGGAAGTGTACCGACGGTGATTATGGATTCCGGGCTCGCGCTTCGCGCGCCCCGGAATGACGACGGGAGCTATTGCCCCTGCGCCAATTCCGGGCGCGCCTTAATCCGCGCGATGTTGAGCCGATAAATGATGAAGCACACCACAGCGCCGACAGCGAACGGTATCGCCGACCACATGTAAAGTTGCGGCACCGGCAGGCCGACGAACAACGCGCCGAGCAGCGGGCCGATGATGGCGCCGAGGCGGCCGATGCCGAGTTGCCAGCCGGAG
>Ga0210398_10001472_pt1 | contig 24257 bp, 24 predicted proteins | sample IncBWC4OmetaG_FD_161047 | JGI IMG/M metagenome (GOLD analysis project Ga0210398, IMG submission 161047) | Forest soil microbial communities from Barre Woods Harvard Forest LTER site, Petersham, Massachusetts, United States - Inc-BW-C-4-O | ecosystem: Environmental > Terrestrial > Soil >...
AACAATTCCGCCGCTTTGCCACCCGTTACTGCAAAACGATCGAGGCCTTCCGATCCTTCACCGCTCTCGCATGTTCCTGGCTCAGGCTCAAGCTATATGTGGATACAGCCTAGGTTTATCTCGTCGACAGCACGTACATATTTCCGTCGGGATCTTTGAAGATCGCGGAAGTTCCCCACTGTTCTTTCTTCGGATCCTGGGCAAAGACGACCCCCTTCTGTTTCATCCCTGCGGCGGTGGCGAAGACATCGTCGCACCAGAATGAGATGGATTGAAACTGGCCGATGCGGTCTTCGTGGCCTTCCGGCGTAAACAGGGCGAGACCGGTGTCGGCGCCCGGAATGCCCACTTCGATCCAGCGCTGCTTTTCATTGAAGGGCTGGTCGGTGACGACCTTCATGCCGACGGCTTCGGTCCAGAACTGCAGTGCCCTGTCCTGATTGCTGACGGGAACGCCGACAAACTTGATGGCTCGAATCATGGTTTCTCCTCCGATTTCGGAGCATAGCGAGGGGCGTTCTGGAGCGCAATCATCCAGTCCTTGCTATAGTAAGCATCGGTATAGCGATGGCTTCGATCGACGATTACATCACCGACACCCTGATGCGGGACCTGGTAGGGCACGACCGCAAACCGGTGAGTTTTCTGGTGTATTTGTGGCTGGCGGCGGCGCAGGCTCGCACGGGAAAAGAGGTGCAGGTGAGCTTCCAGGAGATGGCCGAATCGATTGGGGTCTCGAAGAGCTCGGCGCAGGCGGCGGTGCGGTGGCTGGTGCGACGAAGGCTGCTGACCGCGAACAAAGCGAATGCGACGGCCGTTCCCTGCTACAAAGTGATGACGCCATGGAAGGACAGCACCCGACGGGGACGGTGATGGTAGTCTGCGGATGATGCGACGGTCTGGATTCCGGATAGCGGCGTGCTGCGCGGTGTTCCTGCTTACGGGCTGCCGCTCTCCGTGGGTACAGTGCACGATCGTCAATCACGAGGCCGCACCGGTGTCGCTGGTTGAGGTGAATTATCCGGGCGGGTCGTTCGGGGTGCAGACGATCGCGGCGGGCGGGAGCTATCACTACCGGTTTCACGCCCTGAGCACGGACACGCTGAGCCTTTCTTTTACCGACGCTGGGCGGAAGATTCACAATGTGACAGGGCCCGAGCTGAAGCAAGGTCAAGAAGGCTCGTTGGGGATCGATATCCAGGCAGACAATCGGGTGACCTGGACACCGGCGCTGACCGTGGCGCGCTGAAGGGCTGCTGGGAATTCCACACCGGAGAGCGCAGAAACCGGAGGGCGCGCGTAGCCTCTCGTGCCTGTTTCTGGCACACTGGACAAACCGCTTTTCAACCGTATTTTGTTGCCGGGGAGGCAAACGCCGTGATTCGGGTGGAGAACCTGACCAAGACGTTCGATCAATTTACTGCTGTCAAAGACATCACGTTTCAGGTGGAGTCGGGGGAGATCTTCGCGTTTCTGGGCCCGAATGGCGCAGGCAAGACGACGACGATCAAAATGCTGACGACCCTGCTGCGACCGACGGCGGGCCGGATCCATCTGGACGGATTCGACCCGTGGGTGAAGCAGCGGGAGGCGCGGCAGAGGTTCGGGATCGTGTTCCAGGATCCGAGCCTCGACGCCGAGCAGACGGCGTACGAAAACATGGAACTGCACGGGATCCTGTATCACATTCCGCACCGCATTCGAGTGGAGCGCATCGAGCAACTCCTCAAGTTATTCGAGCTGTGGGAGCGGCGGAACGATTACGTCAAGACGTTTTCCGGCGGCATGAAGCGACGGCTGGAGATTGCGCGCGGCTTTCTGCACACGCCGAAGATTCTGTTTCTCGATGAGCCGACGCTGGGGCTGGATCCGCAGAGCCGCAACCAGCTGTGGACGCACGTGAAGGCGCTGAACGAGAAGGAGAAGACCACGGTCTTCCTGACGACGCATTACATGGACGAGGCGGATCGCGTGGCGCATCGCATCGCGATCATGGATCACGGGGCGATCGTAGCGATGGGCACGTCAGCGGAGCTGAAAGCGAAGACGAATACGGAGTCGCTGGAAGCGGCCTTTCTGGCGCTGACGGGAGAATCGTTGCGCGACGAGGGCGCGAACTCCGCCGATGCGATGCGGCGGTTTGCGCAGATGTGGCAGCAGAGGCGATAGGAGAGAAGATGGGCGCGATTTACATCATGTGGCTGCGCGAGCTGAAGCGGTATTTTCGCTCGAAGGCGCAGATTGTCGTTTCGCTGGGCCAGCCGACCCTGTATCTGCTGGCGCTGGGGTTTGGATTTGGACCAGTGTTCGCCAAGGCGGGCGCGGGCAACTACATCCAGTTCATCGCGCCGGGCGTGATCGGGATGACGGTGCTGTTCAGCTCGATTTTTTCGGGGATGGCGATGCTATGGGACCGGCAGTTTGGATTTCTGAAGGAGACGCTGGTGGCGCCGGTGCCGCGCATCCAGATTATTTTTGGGCGCACGCTGGGCGGGGCGACGGTGGCGAGCCTGCAGGGGCTGCTGATGCTGATCGTGTGCCTGATCGCGGGGTTCCGGCCGATGCATCAGCATGGAGCGGGACACAACTGGCTGGCGATTCCGGCGGCGGGAGTCTTTATCGGGATGATCGCCATTGTTTTCGCGGCGCTGGGAGCGTCGTTCGGATCGACGATCAAGGACATGCAGGGCTTCCAGATGCTGATGAATTTCATGGTGCTGCCGCTGTTCTTTCTGTCGGGGGCGCTGTTTCCGCTGAAGGGGCTGGGGCGGGTCCTGACATGGATTACACACGTCGACCCGCTGGCGTACGGGATCGACGGACTGCGCGGGGTTCTGATTGGGAACTGGCAATTCAATTTCAACTGGCAATTTAATTTCATGCTCGATTTTGGACTGCTGGCGGTGCTGGCGGCTGTTTTTCTCGGCACCAGCGCATGGCTGTTTTCCAGGATTGAGGTATAACGAACCAGTTTCCGCCCGGGTCGTGCAACCCCCCGCCCTGTTCCTGCTTCTGGTAACGTGATAGTCAGGCAATGATAAGTCTCATTCCCGCGTTACTCTTGTTTTTCCAGGATACGAACCCGGTCGCGCCGCCCCCGGTGAACAATGGCAGCGCGATCCTGGAGATGCTCCAGAACAGCGGACCGATCGCGATGACCGTGCTCGGTGTGCTGCTGGTCGCGAGCCTCTTTTCCTGGGCGATCATTCTCGGCAAATGGGCAAGCTTCCGGCGGGCGCGCACGCAGAGCCGGCGTTTTCTGCGGGCCTTTCGCAAGGCGAACCGTCTGCAGGAAATCGCGACGGTGAGCGAGCAGTTCAAGCCCAGCCCGCTGGTGAATGTGTTCGATGAGGTGTACGAAACGTATCGGCGGCAGACGGGGGGCTTTGGGCCTCCGCGCAACATCACCGCGCTGGAGCGCGCGGGCCAGACGGCGGCCAGCGAGTCGCTGACTTCGATGGAGCAGCGGCTGACGTGGCTGGCGAGCATTGGCGCCATCTCGCCTTTTATCGGATTGTTTGGGACGATCATGGGCATCGTGGATGCGTTCCACGGCCTGGGCACGGAAGGCACCGCGACGCTGCGAGCGGTTGCGCCCGGTGTTTCCGAGGCGCTGATTACGACGGCGGCGGGGCTGCTGGTGGCGATTCCGGCGGTCGTCGCTTATAACCAGTTCACGGCGCGGGTGCGGGATTTCGGGGCGCGGATGGATGATTTCGCCCGGGAGCTGCTGAACAGCATGGAAGAAGCCGCACTGAAACCCGATCAGGACGCGCTGGAGACGGCTCGTGGCCTTCACAAGTAGAAGCGGGCACACGCAGACGGCGCTGGCGGAGATTAACATTACGCCGCTGGTGGACGTAGTGCTGGTGCTGCTGGTGATTTTCATGCTGACCGCGCCGGTGCTGCAGTCGGGCATTCAGGTGAACGTGCCGAAGACGAAGACGGTGCGCGAGATTACCGAGCAGCGGACGGTGCTGACCATCGACAAGGATCAGCAGGTTTTTCTGAATGACAAGCTGGTGAACCTGAACGATCTGCCCAATATTCTGCGCGCGCAAAGCAGCGATACGACGAAGCAGGTGATTTACCTGCGCGCGGATGAGAAGGTTCCCTTTGGTGCGTTCGCGACGCTGATGGATGCCGTGAAGCAGGCGGGTATCACGAACGTGAGCATTGTGACGCAGCCTGCAGAGACGCCGACCCGAAAGTAACGGCTAACGGACAGGCATGCGGAACCCCAGATCCCAGCAACAGCCCACTCACACCAAAAGATGGCTTGAATGGAGCACCCGGCACCCGGACGGGTGCTGCAGTCAGTTGCCGCTGGTGATCATGCGTACGTAGTCGTACCAGAACTGCACTCCTTTCCAGTAGGAAGTTTCCGGGAGCCGCTCGTCTTTGCCATGGGCGCGAACGTCGCTGGTTTCGAGCTCGATCGCGGACCAGTTGTAGGTAGGAATGCCGGCGGCATTGGTAAAGATGCTGTCGGAGGCACCCGTGGCCATGTCGGGGACAACAGGCGTGCCGGGCCAATAGACGGCAACGAGCTTCTCCAGCGGCTTCATCACTTCCGGTTGCAGCTCGACCGGGGGCGGGCCTTTGGAATCGGGCGCGCCGCTGTGGATACCGCCGCCGTTGTCGACATATTCCACCATCACTTTTGGATCGTTGAAGACGCGGATAAGATCCTGGCGAACTTCTTCACGCGAATGGCCGGGAAGGATGCGGCAGTTGACGTTGGCCTGGGCCATCTGGGGCAGCGCGTTGTTGGCATGTCCGGCCTGCAGCCGCGTGGCGACGCAGGTGGTGTGGAGGGTGGAGTTCCACTCCGGCGATTCGGAGATGCGGGCGATGGCGGCCTGGCTGGGCCGAGCGGCGAGCATGGCACGAATGTCAGAGGCGGTCTCTGGCGACTCGAGGGTGGCCAGCTTTTCAAAGTAGGCGCGGGTGATGGCGTTCAGCTCAAAGGGAAACTGATAGTTTTGCAGCCGCTCGAGCGCATCAGCGATGTGGTAGATGGCGTTGTCGGGGATGGGCAGAGAGCTGTGGCCGCCGGGATTGGTGGTGGTGAGCTGATAATCGGCATAGAGCTTCTCGCTGGCATCGACATCGGCGGAGATAGCTTTGCCGTTCTGCAGGTCGACACCTCCGCCGTCAGGATTGAAGGCGAAGGCGGCTTTCATCAGCTCGGGGTGATTTTTCAGGAGCCAGTCGACGCCGTTGGACTGGCCGCCTTCTTCGTCGGCGGTAAGGGCGAGGATGAGATCGCGGTCGGGTTTGAAACCTTCTTTGTGGAGGCGGAGGAAGGTGGTGACGAGGATGGCGTCGCAGTCTTTCATGTCCTGCGTGCCGCGACCGTAAAAGTAGCCATCTTTTTCGATGAACTGGAAGGGATCGGTGGACCAGTCTTCGCGGCGGGCCTCGACGACATCCTCATGGCCGATGAAGAGGATGGGTGGATGAGCGCCGGTGCCGCGATAGCGAACGACGAGGTTCTGCTTACGATCGTTCGGGCCGCCGAGAAAGACGTCTTCCGCGGGAAAGCCGGCGTCGAGAAAGCGCTGCCGCAGGGCTTTGGAGACGGCAGAAACGCTGCCGACGGAGTCGGTGCTGTTGATCTCGATGATCTGACGGAAGATGCCGAGGGCGAGTTCTTTCGTGGCGGGATCGGGCGGAGTGTAGGCGGGCGCGGATTGCGCGAGGGCGAAGGGTGCGGCAACAGCTCCAAAGATGATCAGAGCTGCGAAACGGTTTCGCATGAAATGGGCTCCTGTTGCGGGTGAAGAGACAAGGTAACAGATTGCGGGGGGATTCTCCTTTTCATCTGGTGTATCCCGCGAAACGCTCCCTGTTTTGCGTAATCTAATCGTGCAGGGCTGAGAGGTCGATGATGCGATTGAACGTAGCGCGGCAAACCCTTGGTGGTGGAATCGTTGCCGGAGCGATGCTGGCAGGAACACTGATGGCGCAACCCACGAACACGTCTCCAACTGAGTTTGTGAATACGGTGATGCCGCAACCGGCACAGCTTTCTGTCGGTGCAGGGCGACTCGCGGTTGGGCCTGGTCTTTCGGTGAGCTTCGACAAGACCCACGACGAGCGGCTGGATGGCGCGGTCGCGTGGGCTCTGCAACGGCTGAAGAACCAGACCGGCGTTGAGGTTCAGGGTGCGCCGGCGGGCGCGACCGGGACGCTGGTAGTTTCCGTGGATGGGCCGGGGGAGGCCATTCAGGGGCTGGACGAGGATGAATCGTACACGCTGGAGATTACGGCGCAGGGCGCGCATCTGCATGCCGCGACGGACGTGGGCGCGATGCGCGGGCTGGAAACGCTGCTACAGCTGGTGCAGTCCGATGGCATGGGTTTCTGGGTGCCCGCGGTTTCGATCCAGGATTCGCCGCGGTTCAGGTGGCGCGGTCTGATGATCGATGTTGCGCGGCATTTTGAGCCGGTGGGTGTGATCGAGCGAACGCTGGACGGGATGGCGGAAGTCAAGATGAATGTCTTTCACTGGCATCTGAGCGACGATCAGGGTTTTCGCATCGAGAGCAGGATTTATCCCAAGCTGACGGGCGAAGGTTCTGACGGACAGTACTACACGCAGGAGGAGGCAGAGGAAGTTGTCGCGTACGCGCGTTCTCTGGGGATTCGCGTAGTGCCGGAGTTCGATATGCCAGGGCACAGTACCGCGTGGGCAGTTGGATATCCGGAGCTGGCGAGCGCGGCGGGGCCCTTCTCGATTGAGCGGAAGTTCGGGGTGTTCGATCCTGTGATGGATCCGACCAAAGAGAGCACCTATGTGTTTCTCGACAAATTTGTGGGCGAGATGGCAGCGATTTTCCCCGATGAGTATTTCCATGTTGGCGGCGACGAGAACAACGGCGTGGAGTGGAAACAGAACGCGAAGATTCAGGCGTTCATGCACGCGCACAATTTGAAGGACACGGCGGCACTGCAGGCTTATTTCAACCAGAGACTGTTACCCATCCTCAAGAAGCATGGAAAGAAGATGATCGGCTGGGATGAGGTGCTGACGCCCGATCTGCCGAAGGACGTGATGGTGCAGTCGTGGCGCGGGTTTGATTCGCTGGCGGCGGGAGCGAAGCAGGGATACAGCGGGATTTTGTCGGCGGGCTACTATCTGGACCACATGCAGCCGGCGTCGGCGCATTACCGCGTGGATCCGCTGCCCGCCAACAGCGATCTGACGCCGGAGGAGCAGGCGCGCATCCTGGGTGGAGAGGCCTGCAGCTGGGGCGAGTATGTTGAGCCGCGGACGATCGACTCGCGGATCTGGCCGCGCACCGCAGCAATTGCCGAGCGGTTGTGGTCGCCGAGAACGGTGACCAGTGAAGACGATATGTACCGGCGGCTGGCGGTCGAGTCGCTGCGGCTGGAAGAGCTGGGCCTGACCCATATCTCGCAGGAGGACGCGAGCCTGCGGGCGCTGGCGGGAACGCAGCAGATTGATGCGCTGCGGCCACTGATGGCGGTGCTGGAACCGGTCGATTTTGATGGACGGTCGCATTGGGCGGAGACGCATGGGATCACGACGATGAGTCCGATGAATAGCCTGGTCGACGCGCTGCCGCCCGATCCGCCGTCGCGGCATGATTTTGGCGATCTGATGAGCACCTACCTCGAGGATCCGGTTGGACATCCGGAGGAACAGGCTGGGTTGGCTGAGACGTTCCGGTCGTGGTCGGCGCAGCCCGAGGTGATGGAGCTGATGTCGAGTTCGCCGCAGCTGGCCGAGGCGCTGCCGCGAGCGACTCAGCTTGCGGAATTGGGGACGATGGGGCTGGAGGCTTTGTCGTATTTGTCTTCGGGAGTGCCGGCTCCGCCGGGATGGAAGGCGGCGAAGCGGGCGATTCTGGATCAGGCGGAGAAGCCGGTGGCGCTCACGCAGTTTACGGTGCTGAAGGCGATGCGGGATTTGGTGAATGAGGTGAGGTGAAAAGGCAGCCGGTAGCCGGTAGCCGGTAGCCGGTAGCCGGTAGCCGGTAGCCGGTAGCCGGTAGCCGGTAGCCGGTGATTGGACCTCCGCTATCCGCTGCGGTTGCTTACGCGCTCGTTTCTGATCCCTGTTGGCTACTGGCTATTTCGTGCTTTACAGGATCCAGCCGCCGCCGACGACTTCGTCGCCATCATAGAAGACGGTGGCCTGGCCGGGAGTGACGGCTCGCTGGGGCTCGTTGAAGGTGGCCTCGACCTCGTCATCGCCAACCATGCGGATCATTGCCGAAGCAGGCTCGTGGCGGTGGCGAATCTTTGCTCGCACGCGCATTTCGCCTTCGAGATTTGGAATGGAGATCCAGTTGAGGTCGCGAGCGCGCAGGGTCTTCGTTGTGGCTTCGGCATCGGAGCCCACGGTCACGCGATGGCTGGCGTTATCGATCTGGATGACGTAGAGCGGATCAGGGGACGCAACGCCGAGTCCCTTGCGCTGGCCGATGGTGAAGTTGTGAACCCCGGTATGGCGGCCGATGACTTCACCGGAGGAGGATACGAGTTCCCCCGCCGTGTCGGGGATCTCCTCACCCTGCTCACTCAGATACGCGCTGATGAACTTCTTGTAGTCGCCTCCAGGGATGAAGCAGATCTCCTGGGAGTCGGGCTTGATCGCGACGGCGAGACCATGCTGCGCGGCGATGTCGCGGACAGCGGACTTCTGATAATTGCCGAGCGGGAAAAGGGTGCGGGAGAGCTGTTCCTGGGTGAGGCCAAAGAGGAAGTACGTCTGGTCCTTGCTGCGGTCGGCGGGACGCGAGAGGATCCAGCGGTTGCGCTCGGGGTCGTACTCGTTGCGGGCGTAGTGGCCCGTGGCGATGCGGTCGGCGCCGATCTGGCGGGCGCGCACGAGGAGCTGATCGAACTTGAGGTGGTTGTTGCAGAGCGAGCACGGGATGGGCGTGCGGCCGTTGAGATACTCGCGGACGAAGGGGCGGACGACATCCTGCTCGAAACGCTCCTGCTCATTGACGACGTAGTAGGGGATGTCGAGCGCCTCGGCGACGCGGCGAGCGTCGTAGACGTCGTCCAGAGAGCAGCAGCGGCCGGTGACCTGCTCGGGCATACCCTCCTTACCGGCGAGCCGGCGCTGATTCCACAGCTGAAGGGTCAGGCCGACGAGCTCGTAGCCCTCGGCGCGCAGCATGGCCGCGACGGTCGACGAGTCGACTCCGCCGGACATGGCTACGGCGATGGTGTTGTTGAGCATGGCCCTGTCCTTAGTATGACAGGGACGGCCCGTTCAGGCGGGCGGGACTGGCCGTCCAGGCCGACGCGCCTGCGGCGCAAGAACCTCTATTGGTTGACCCCGCTGGCCAGAAAGCCGCCGTCGATGACCAGCACCTGGCCGGTAACAAACGACGCCGCATCCGATGCGAGAAAGATGGCGGCGCCGACGACTTCTTCTGTCTTGCCGAAGCGGTTCATGGGGGTGCGCATCTGGAGTTCCTTGCCGCGCGGCGTGTTGTCGAGGAGATCGGCGTTGAGAGCGGTGCGAAAGACGCCGGGAGCGATGGCGTTGACGAGGACACCCTTCTTCGACCACTCGACGGCAAGCGAGCGGGTCAACGACGCGACAGCGGCTTTACTGGCGGCGTAAGCGGCGACTTCGCTGAGGGCGACGAAAGAATTGAGCGAGGCGATGTTGATGATGCGGCCGTAGCCACGGTCGAGCATATGGACCCCGAAGATCTGGCAGGCGCGGAGGGTGCCGGTGAGATTGGTGTCGATGATGTCGCGCCACTCGTCTTCGGGAAAGGTGAGGGTGGGAGCGCGTTTGATTTTGCCGGCGCTGTTGACGAGGATATCGACCTTGCCGAAGGTGGCAACGGTTTGGTCCAGAAGAGACTGCAGCGAGGCACGATCTTTGGTGTCGCAGGCGAGGCGAAGGGTTTTGCGTCCGAGGGCCTCAATGGCGCCGGCGGTCTCGTCGACTTGTTCCTGGCGGCGGGCGGAGGCGATGACGTCGGCACCGGATTCGGCCAGGCCGAGTGAAATGGCGCGGCCGATGCCGGAGGTTCCGCCGACGACGACAGCGGTCTTGCCGTTGAGCTGCAGGGACGCGAGGCTCATTTGGCCTCCGCGTGAGCGAGGGCGGCGACGGGCGATGGTTTGCCGAGGAAAACCGGAGCGATGTGACGATCAAAGAGGTTTTCGGTCACGTTTTTGGCGATCACTTTTTCGTTGGCCTCGAGGAGGTTGAGGTATTTGTCTCCCATTTTTGCAGCGATTTTGAAGCCGACGTGGAGAAGCTGGCGGAGGCTCGGGTTGTACGCGGGCGAGTGCGGGTCATGGCGCAAGGCTGACGTGAATTGCGCGGAGGTCCACTTGTCGACGGTCGCCGGTGTGGGAAGCTTGGCGGGGTCGATATCGATGACCGTCGCGTAGGGAGCACAGAGCTCCTCGCGATGGTCGTAGGCCTGGGCGTAGATTTCCTTCGCGAGGGCGAGGCCGTCGCCGCCCGCCTCCGCGAGGCCGATGATTTCTTCGAGCCAGGTGGTTCCGGCGGTCTTGAGGTGAACACCGGAATTCTTCGTGGCGTCGTGAATCGCAGAGTAGATGGAGAATTTATCGCTGCCGGAGTGGACGCTGAGCTTAAGGTTTTTTGGCAGTCCGAGATGGGCGGTGGCCCAGGCGATGGCCGCTACGTCGAGGGTGATTTCGCGGCGGAACTGGTCGACGTTGCCGACGTAATCGACGCCTTTATTGAAGCGGCCGGTGAACTTGGGCGCGACGGTCTGAATGGGGATGCCTTCGTCGGCAATGGCGGCGAGGATGATGAGCAGCTCGGCCGGAGTTTGTGCAGAGTCGGTCTCGTCCATGGAGACTTCGGCGATGAAACTTCCCTTCCCTTTCGCGTCTTCGATGTGACGATAGACCTTGCCGGCTGCCTGAACGGCGCAGAGGAATTTTTCAGCGGTGACGCGCAGAAGCTCGGGCGTGATGTGGATGGCTTCGCTGACGCCTTCGAGGCGGATCGCTCCGGTAAGGTCGGAACGGCGTTTCAGAAACTTCTCGATGGACGCAGGATCGGCGGGCTTGCCGATGGTTTCGGCGACGTCGATGGTGAAGAAGTCGCAGGGAGCGAGGAAGCGATCGACGGTGGTGAGGTTGATGTGGTCGGCATCGCAGAAGTACGGCTTGTTCCAATGCAGCGCCTTCACAGCTGCGTCGGCGGCGATGCGCGTGGACGATGGCTCGGAGCCGATGATGTTGTGCTCGCGATTGGATTTGTTCCAGACGGGAATGACCTCGACGCCGGCGTGCGCGGCTTCGATGCAGGCCTGGAGCTGGGCCTTCGCCTGATGAGCGAAACGGTCGCCCACTCCGATGGAGTACTTGCCGAGCGTGAGTGTGTTGGTCGTCATACTCTCCTCAGTTTTTGAAACGGTCGCGATGGGCCCAGAGGCCGAGCCCAGGATTGGAGATATAGAAAATTTCTTCGTCGTCGACGTTGTTGAAGCCGTCGGCGAGCTTTGCGGGATCGTAGCGGCGCAGCATCTGGCTCAGATCGCCATAGGCGAAGCCGACGCCTTCGACCTCTTCTCGCGTGAGATGGCCGGGGCACCAGGTGATTTTGAAGCGGCCCTCCGATGAGCCGTGGATGAGGTGGGCGGCAGCGCTGAGGTCGGCCGCGAGGTCGGCGTTGTTCGCGACCGCGTCGAGGGTCGCGGGCGTGCCACGGTATCCATATTTGCGGATGAGCGCGTCGATGGTCCGGTCCTCGCCGAATTCTTTCACGGCGGCCGCGAGGATGATGAGCTCCGCACCGTCGGCAAGAGCCATGCGGGTACGATAGATCGCCTTGTTGCCGAGCCACGTGCTGTGAAATTCATGCGGATCGAGATAGACCACGGCTTTGTGCAGAGGCTGGTCCATCATTTCGAAGTTGACCTCGAGGCTGAGCTCGGAGGCGCGGAGGAAGCAATCGGCGTCATCACCGATGAAAAGGCCGCGCGTGGCAAGTCCACCCGACGGGGCGCGGCCGACGACGGTTTGGACGTAGACGATGGGAAGGTCCTTGAGGAAACGGTCGGCGGCGTAGTTGAGGACGCGGCGGACGGGATTGTCGGCGCGGCCCATGATGCGCTCCATCCCGTAGACGGCGCCGAGATAGTGGCTGCGGTTGATGCTTTCGCGGCCACCGGTTCCGATGAGGACGTTCTTATTGTAGTTGGCCATGCCGATGACTTCGTGCGGGACAACCTGGCCAATGGAGAGAATCAGGTCGAAGTTGCCCTTGAGCAGCAGCCGATTGATCTGGGCCAGCCAGGGGTAATGGAGCTTGCCTTCCGACTGCTCCTCAATGAAGGCGGCGGGTACTTCGCCGATGGTTTCAATGTCGGTGCGCCAGTTGTGGACGTGGAAGAGCGACTGCGGAACATCGCCGAACATGCGGCTGAGCTGTTCGGGGGACATGGCTGCGTGCGTACCGAGGGCGGGCAGCACCGCGGCCAGGCGATCGCCGTAATATTCCCGGGCGTAGCGAGTCAGCTCGCCGGCGCGCGAATGGAGGCGGGTTATGTCGGGCGGGATGACGAGGACGCGGTGACGCGGACCGAGCTGGTCGAGGGCGGCAAACAGGAGTGCGCGCAGCTCCGGCGAGGAGATTTCTGTCTCCGCGTGGCCGTGAGAAACATACAGGCTCATGCGAGAATCTCGATTCTCTTCAGTCCCGGAGCGAGCAGGACGATGACGAAGAGTGCGATGAGGTAAACGCTCGAGGCCAGGATGAAGAGGCTCACGTAGCTGTGCGTGATCTGGAGGATCCAACCGGCACTGGCGGCGAGCAGCATGCCGCCGGATGAGCCGGCGCAGGTGCCGATGCCAACGACCGAGCCGACCGCACTTTTAGGGAACATGTCGGAGGTGGTGGTGAAGAGATTCGCCGACCATCCCTGGTGTGCGGCGGTGGCCACGCTCAGCAGGCCGATGGCGATCCATTCCGAGTGCAGATATCCGGCGGTGAAGATGGGGACGACCGCGCAGGCACAGACCAGCATAGAAGTAAGCCGCGCTCCGGAAGGAGACAAACCGAGCCTGCGGAACGGTACGGGCAGCCAGCCACCGAAGATGCTGCCGACGGATGACATGGTGTAGATGATGATGAGCGGCAGTCCGAGATGCGACAGATTGAGATGGAAGCGCGCGCTGAAGTAGGAAGGGAGCCAGAAGAGGAAGAACCACCAGATGGGATCGGTAAGGAATTTGCCGGCGGCGAAGGCCCAGGTCTGGCGATAACCCAGCAGTCGGAGCCAGGGGACGTTGGGACCCATCTGCGCGGCAGCCTCTTCGTAGATGTGGCGGAGTTCGGAGCCCGTCAGAGTGGGATGATCGGCCGGCTTGCGGTAGTTCCGATACCACCAGAGGATCCACAGGAGGCTGAAGACACCGGTGACGAGGAAGGCGGCACGCCAGCTGTAATGCAGCGCGACCCACGGCACGATCAGCGGAGCGAGGATGGCTCCGACATTGGCGCCGGAGTTGAAGATGCCCGTTGCCAGGGAACGCTCTTTTTGCGGGAACCATTCTGCGACGGTCTTGATGGCGGCGGGAAAATTGCCGGATTCGCCGAGGCCCAGGCAGAAGCGCGCGATGCCGAATTCAAACGCGGAGCTGGCCAGGGCATGGCCCATGGCGGAAAGGCTCCAGATGCCCATGAAGATGCAGTAGCCGATGCGGGTACCGAGCTTATCGATGATGCGGCCGGCGGCAAGCACACCGATGGCATACGCCATCTGGAAGGCAAAGATGATGTAGCCGTAATTGACTTCGGTCATGCCGATACTGTGCTGGAGCGTCGGCTTGAGGATCGCGATGACCTGGCGATCCATGTAGTTGATGGAGGTTGCAACGAAGAGCATGGCGCAGATGGTCCAACGCACATGCCCGAGCCGGAACTTGCCGCCGGTTTCCGGACTATCCACCTGTGTCATCGCAGTGCCGGAGTTCTTCATGCCCAAAAGTCAAGCGATCAGAGTTTATACGCTTTGCGAACCAGGTTATAGGCGAGATCGTGGGCGACTTCGACAGCTTCGTCCTCATCGAGGCGGTATTCGGCGACCAGGCGCGCCAGCCAGACGCAGTCGATGCGGCGCGCAACGTCATGGCGGGCCGGAATGGAGAGGAAGGCGCGGGTATCGTCGTTGAAGCCGACGGTGTTGTAGAATCCGGCGGTCTCGGTGACCTGCTCGCGGAAGCGCAGCATGCCCTCAGGGCTGTCGTGGAACCACCACGGCGGCCCGAGGCGCAGGCAGGGATAATGTCCAGCCAGGGGAGCGAGTTCGCGCGTGTAGGCGCTTTCGTCGAGGGTGAAGAGGATGAGGGTAAAGTTCTTCTCGTTGCCGAAGCGCTCGAGCAGCGGATGCAGGGCGTGAACGTAGTCGGTGGCGACGGGGATATCGGCGCCCATGTCGCGTCCGTAGCGCTCGTAGATTTTGCGATTGTAGTTGCGGAAGGCGCCGGGATGGACCTGCATGACGAGCCCGTCTTCGACACTCATACGGGCCATTTCGGTGAGCATTTGCGCACGGAAAAGCTCCTGCTGGCGGGCGTCGGCACGGCTGCTGCGAACGGCGTCGAACAGCTGGGCGGCTTCGGCTGCGGGCAGGTCCGCGGTGAGCGCGGTGGGATGGCCATGATCGGTGGCGGTGCAGCCGAGGGACTTGAAGCGGGCGCGCGTTTCTTCGAGAGCGCGGAGGTAGCCTGGCCAGGTCTCTGTGTTTTCGTGGGAGAGCTGGCCGAGTTTCGCGATATTCTCGGCGAACCCGGCAAAGGCCGGATCGACGACCGAGTCGGGACGGAAGGTGGGAATGATGCGGGCCTTCCAGCCGGAATCGCGAACCGCCTGGTGGCCGGAGAGCGAGTCGAGGGGCGAATCGGTAGTGGCGAGAACTTCGATGCGGAAGCGCTCGTACAGGGCGCGGGGCCGGAATTCCGGAGTCCGCAGTCGCTCCGAGATCACGTCGAAATAGAGGTCGGCGGTTGCAGCGGAGAGGCGCTCGTCCAGACCGAAGAGCTCATGAAATGCATAATCGAGCCACATGCGGGTGGGCGTGCCCCGGAAGAGATAGTAATTCTCGGCAAAGACGCGCCAGACGCGACGCGGGTCTTTGAGCTGATCGACGCCGATTTCGAGGTCGTCCAGCGAGATGCCCTGGCTGTAGAGCATGCGGAAGATGTAGTGATCGGGCTGGACGAAAAGCTTGGCCGGGTCGGGAAACGGCTCATCGGTGGCGAACCACGAGGCCTGGGTGTGGCCGTGAGGACAGATGAGGGGCAGGTCGCGGATTTCGGCGTGAAGACGCCGCGCGATGCCTCGGGTGACAGGATCTGCCGGGAAGAGCCGGTCGTCGTGGATCAGAGTCATGGTGCGGGTGGACATAAGACCTGGTTGACCTCCTGGACCGCCAACTACAGGGTTGTACTGCAGAGGTCCGACCACTAGAATACACCGGGTACGCGATCTGAACAGTTGTGAGTTTCGTTGGTTGTCGAACAAAAGAAGCGTAAGGTGTTGTGAATCCCGCGTTGGGGGACAACAAGGTGCCTGCCGAACCTCCGGGGACCGGAGAAGCCATGCCAAAATCCGACACACACATGACGATGCGGGTGGTTAACCACATCCGGAACATGATTGAAACCGGTGGCCTGCAGCCTGGGGACCGGATTCCGCCCGAGCGTGAGTTTGCGCGCAAGCTGCGTATCAGCCGGGCCAGCCTGCGGACGGGGATCGGTTATCTCGCTGCGATGGGGGTGATGGACGTACGTCATGGTGTGGGCACGTTCGTGGCGGATGGGCCTCCCGAGCTGGGCAAGTCGTCGCTAAGTCTGCTGGGGGCGCTGCACGGGTTCCAGTCCTGGCAAATGTTCGAGGCTCGGCGCATTCTCGAGAGCGAACTGGCGGCGCTCGCTGCCGAGCGCGGACGCGAGCAGCACTTTGCCGCCTTGTCAGAAGAAGTGGCCGAGATGTACGCGACCGTGGGGAATCCGATGGAGTATCTGATCCACGACGTGCGGTTTCATCGCGTGATCGCGCAGGCCTCGGGAAATCCTATCCTTGCAGCGCTGATGGAGACCATTACTTCGGCTCTCTATGACGAGCGGCGGAAGACAGCGGAGCGGTCACGGGATCTGAAGGAATCGGCGGATTTGCATCGAGAGATTTTTCGGGCGATTCGATCGCGGAATGCCGCTGAAGCGCGTGCGGTGATGGAGCGGCACCTGACCATGGCGCAGTCGGCGCAGGACCTGGAGAATTTGGGCGGAGCACCGCCACCGGAAAACGGGCAGGCGACCAAAAAAGCCCGCAGGAAACCTGTAGAGGTGTGACGTAGGCCGCCAATCGCGGCTCAGGCATCGAGGCTTCAGGAGCCGGTGCGAACGGCGCGGCCCAACACACGGGTGGAACGGACGGGCTTTTTCTGCGAGCGGATGAGTTTCGGGGCTGAGGCTTCTTCGAGACCGGAGCGGCGATCCATCCACTCGTCGAGACGGGACTTACGAAAGCGCCAGCGGTTGCCGAGCCGGAAGGCCGGGATGAATCCTGTAGCGGCATAGCGATAAAGGCTGTCGGCGCTGATGCCCATATAGTGGGCGGCTTGGCGAATGTCCATGACTTCGCGGATCTCGGGCTGGGCGAGCGGGGCTTTCACGGAATCCTCCAGAGCAGTGAGGCACGCTCTTTGTACCACAGTCCGAAGGACGAAAGGAATCCCGTTTTAGCGGGGTATTTGAGTGGGAACCCCATCTCGTTCAAGTGATTACTGGCAAACGAGATGGGGCTATTTTATTAAAGTTTTGGCTCCAGGGCGGTGAGGATGGAGAGGAAGCTGTCGTCTACGGTGCGATTTTTGGCGATGGCTTCGGCCAGCGGGATGTCCTCAATCCTGGTTCCGCGAAGAACGACCAGGCGGCCGAATTTGCCCTGGTGGACTAAATCGATCGCTGCCAGGCCGTAACGGGTCGCGAGCATGCGATCGTAGGCCGTCGGCGTGCCGCCGCGCTGGGTGTGCCCGAGGTTGACGGAGCGGGTTTCGTAGCCGGTCTTCTTCTCGATCTCCTCGGCGAGGTGTTCGGCGATGCCGCTGAGGCGGGCGTGACCAAAGGAGTCCACCTTGGTGCCTTTGGTGGTCTGTTCGCCGGAATCAGGCAGTTTGGCGCCTTCGGCGACCACGACGATGCCGTATTTCTTTCCGTGATCGTGATTGTGCTTCAGGATCGCGCAGACGCGGTCGAGGTCGATGGGTTTCTCCGGAACCAGGACAACGTGCGCTCCGCCGGCAACGCCCGCGGTGAGGGCGATCCATCCGGCGTCGCGGCCCATGACCTCGCAGACGATGACGCGGTTGTGCGATTCAGCGGTGGTGTGCAGGCGGTCAACGGCCTCGGTCGCGATCATGACCGCGGTGTCGAAGCCGAAGCAGACGTCGGTGCCGTTGAGGTCGTTGTCGATGGTCTTGGGCACGCCCACGCCGGGCACGCCGGCCTCAATGAGCGCGTTGGTGACCGACTGCGTGTCGTCGCCGCCGATGGCGATCAGCGCGTCGAGCTGGTTGGCTTTGAGAACCTCAACGCACTTCTCGATGCCGCCTTCAATTTTGCGAACATTGGTGCGCGAGGTGCGCAGGATGGTGCCGCCCTCCAGGAGGATTTTGTCGACCTTTTGGAGAGTGAGGGGCGTGGTGTTGTTGTCGAGTACGCCGCGCCAGCCCTCGAGGAAGCCGACGAATTCGTCTCCATAGTGAGTGATGCCTTTTTTGACCACCGCACGAATGACGGCATTCAGACCTGGGCAGTCTCCGCCGCCCGTTAACACACCAATTCGCATCGCTGTCTCCCTTTTGATTGAAACCGAGTCCATTCGCCGGAGAACCGCAGCGTTCACCGGGAGACGCCGATCGCATGATCCGGCTGTCTCAACAGAACCGTGTGACCTTTACCGCCATGATACCGGCGGCGCGAACCGCGATTCAAATGACGAAAATAACGTAGGGCATCGTTAGAATCGTCCCATGTCTCTTCTCAAGGTGATCTTGCTCGCGATCCTTCAGGGTCTCGCTGAACTTCTGCCGGTTTCCAGTTCCGCTCACGTGGTGGTTGCGGAAAAGCTGATGGGGATGGACCCCTCCGCGCCCGCCATGACCCTGCTGCTGGTGATGCTGCATACGGGCACGATGTTTGCCGTCATCGTCTATTTCTGGAAGCAGTGGAAGGAGACGTATTTTGCGGAGAGCGAGGCGACCAAGCGTTTCGTGTGGCAGGCTGTGATCGCAACTTTCTTCACCGGGATTGTGGGCGAGGCGCTCATCAAGCTCATCGAGCACACGCTGTTCAGAGGCGCGCCCAAAGCACAGATCGAGGATCTCTTCAGCCATCTCGAGATCGTCGCGCCGGCGCTGCTGGCGGCGGGGATTTTGATTCTGGTAGCGGGACTGAAGCAGGGCCGCCGGCCGGACTCCACGGAATCGGACCAAATCAGCTTCGGACAGGCGGGCATCATCGGAGCGGTGCAGGGATTGTGTCTTCCCTTTCGCGGATTCTCTCGCTCCGGCGCTACGATTTCCGTCGGGATTTTGCAGGGCATTAAAAAGATGCGCGTGGAGTCGTTCAGTTTTGCGCTGGCGGTGATCCTCACGCCGCTGGCGATCGGGCGCGAGGCGCTTCGTTTACACCATGCCGATACCAGCGGGTTCGCGCAGGCGGCTCTCCCGAGTTTCCTGGGAATGGTCTTCGCGTTTCTCGCCGGACTCGTGGCACTGAAGTGGCTCAGTGCGTGGCTGGAGCGCGGGCGCTGGTATTACTTCGGGATCTACTGCATCGTGGCGTCGCTCGTGGTCTTCGTGCTGCATCAGCGTGGATATTGAATCCTGACCCAGAACTTTCGCGGTAGCCTGACTCTATGTGGGTTCGCAAGCTGCGCATCGAACGTGTGCTGGCCAACGGCCAGGCGCTTCCGTGTCCCATCGCGTGGATCGACAATTTTGCGATGCGCAACTTCACGAACGACGCGATCTTCGACGACACGCTGCCGGTCGCTGACGGCCTGCTCGAAGCAGGATCCCGAATTCCGCTGGATCGGCTGCGCGAGGCGATGCAGGATTGGTTCCGGCGCAAAGGTTATCTGGCTGCGAACGAAACGCTGCGCGTCGAGGAGATGCCTCGCTGAGACGGTCTCGGCGCTACAGCTGGGGCAGCACCAGCATATCCAGTTCCAGGAACTGACGCAGCACCGGATCGTCGGTCCTCTTCATCTCATCCAAGGTGCCAAAGAACTCCGCGCGCCCCTGATGGAGAAAGAGAACCCGATCGGCGAGGCGCTCGGCAAAACGCATGTCGTGCGTGACCACGATGCTGGTGAGGTGCAGCTGCTTTTTGAGCTTCTGAATGAGATTGCCCAGCAGGCGCGCGATGAGCGGATCCACCATGGTCGTGGGCTCGTCATAGAGAATCGCCTCCGGCTCCGCAGCTAACGCACGGGCGATCGCCACCGAGCGCTTCATACCCGTGGAGAGGTCGGAGGGCAGCAGGTCGATCATCTCCGCCACGCCGACCATCTCCAGAAGCCCGCGAACGATCTGCTGAATCTGATCTTCCGACAGGCCGCGTCCCTCGCGCAGAGGAAACGCTACGTTCTCGCCGACGGTGAGTGAATCGAACAGGGCGCCGTTCTGAAAGACCATGGTGACCTTGCGGCGCACCGCCTGCATCTGCTCCTCGGTAAAGTCGGTGATGTTTTCGCCGGCGACGAGGATGCGCCCGGAATCGGGTTTCAGGAATCCCATAATGGTTTGCAGAGAAACCGACTTGCCCACACCGGAGCGGCCGAGAATGCAGAGCGTCTCACCGGGCAGCACGTAAAAATTAATGTCCTTCAGGACGTGCAGATCGCCGAAGGACTTCGAGACATCTTCAAAGGCGATGTAGGGCTGGCGGTCGGGGTGACCGTTGGATTCGATCCTGACCTCAATGGGAACGTCGGGGGGATTGCCCACGCAGTTTGAGCCCTTTCGAATCTGGCTGCATTCAGCTTATTGGATGACGGCCATTTGCTCCAGACGCTGGCGGAGCGCGTCGTAGTCAGCGAGGGTATTCACATTGCGGAACCAGTTGGTCAGCAGGGCATCCTGCGGCCAGCCTGCAGGGCTGGTGGAGGCGACCGACTCGACGTCGAACGCGTCGATTGGCTCGCCGAGGCTCGCAACAGAACCCTGGATAGCGGTCATCACCTTGAAATTGCCCTCTGCCAGGGAGTTGTGCAGACCCTCACTCAGGCGGCGGCTGTAGACGGCGCACAGGGGCTGTGGGCGCCCGCCATAGCGGGGGATGGTGGCGAGGGCTTGGCTGGTCTCGGCGCGGGCTCGCAGCCAGCGCAGGAAGCCCGGCGGGATCATCGGCAGGTCGACCGGGACGAAGAGGTTCAGGTCGGAATCGGAAACCGCCAGCGCGGCGCAGAGACCGGACAGAGGTCCGCGGTGGGCAGTTTCATCGGGGATGACTTGCGCGAAGCGGGCAAGGTCGGGACGCGAACCGCAGATGCGCGGCTCCAGATCGAGGCTGCGCAGACGGTCCAACATGTGCTCAACTAGGGCTCGACCGGCAAACGGGAGGAGCGCTTTGTCGCGGCCCATGCGGGTGCTTTGGCCACCGGCCAGGACGAAGGCGTTCACGGGGTGGACCTCTGACAATACGGCTGGAGGAGCGCCACGGCGGCGGCGGGATCGGCGACTTCGACGATCAGCTCGGCATAACGCTCATGTCGCAGATCGATGACGATCGTGTTGTCGGGATTGTGAACATCCCAGAAGATGCGTTTGCCCTGCTGGTAGAAGGTGCCGGCATGCAGCACGCCGGGGATGTCGGTGCCGATGAGTTTCAGGCCGTGCCACCAGCCGCGAGCGATTTTGGGGTCGGCGTGCACGCCGGCAATGTGCTCAAGGGAAATTTCGAGGGTACTTTTGAAGGCCCAGAACTTGTCGGCTCCGCGGACGTTGAGGACCAGATTGCCCTCCGCTATCGATAGATCGACCACGCGTCACCTCGCATTCGCCGGCCCTATTCTAAACGGCCATTCATTGCGTCTTCGCGCACGCAGCAAATAGAGAATGGCGCCCACCAAAGCGATGGCGAGAGCGAAAAGCAGATAGCGGCCGGCCTGGGGCCGCGAGAAGAGGATGAACAGGAATCCGACCAGCGCTGCGAGCGGTGGAAGAGGATAGAGCCAGATGCGGAAGGGGCGGGGCATGTCCGGACGCCGGACGCGCAGGATCATGACGCCAACCTGCTGCAGGAGGTACTGGAGCACGATCCGGATCACAACGAGGGCGGCGATGACCTGCGCCAGCCGCAGAAAGCAGAACACCGCGGCGACCACGCCGAAGGCGAGCAGCGAAAAGTCCGGGAAATTGCGCTTCGGATGCAAATGGGCAAAGACGCGAAAGTAGTTTCCATCGAGAGCCGCGGCATAGGGCACCCTCGAATACCCCATCAGCACCGCAAAGACGGAGGAAAAGGCGGTCCACATAATGAGACATGCAATCGCCACGGCCCAGATCGGCCCCAGAGTCCGGGCTACCATTTCCGTCACGACGGTGCGACCCAGGGTCTGCATTTCCTGCGCGGGAATCACCCCCAGCACGCTGACGTTCATGGCGATATAGAGCGCGGCCACGACAGCGATCGAGATCAGGACGGCGCGCGGAATGGTTCGGCCTGGGTCGCGGATCTCGCCACCGAGAAAGCACACGTTGTAGTAACCCCAGTAATCGTAGGTGGCGATCAGCGTGGCCGATCCGAGCCCCGCGAAGAACGCCGGCGAGAAGCTCAAAGCGTGGGGCGGCATGCGCAGCAGAGCGGGATGAAAATGCGTGAATCCGGCAATCAGCACGGTGGCCATCGCCGCCATCACACCGGCCCACAGAACCCACGCGGTGCGCAGGATGGCGCGAATGTCGCGGTAGAGCAGGGCGACGATCAGCGCGCAAGCGCCCGCCGCGAACACATTGGTCCAGTGTGGCCCGTTGGGCCAGGCAGCGAAGAGAGGGAGACGCAGCCCGGGCAGCATCCAGGACGCGAACTCGGCAAAGCCAATGCAGCCGGAAGCGATGGAGAGGGGTGCACTGAATCCGAGCTGAAAAATGTAGAGAAACGAAATGAAGCGACCCGCGCCCTCGCGGCCGTAGATCTCGCGCAGAAACGTGTAGGATCCACCGGCTGCCGGCATGGCAGCGCCCAGTTCGGCCCAGACCAGGCCATCGCAGGCAGCAATCAGCGCGCCGAGCAGCCAGCCGAGCAAGGCCTGCGAACCTCCCATCGCGGCCACGACCAGCGGCAGCGTAATGAAAGGACCCACGCCGATCATTTCCATCATGTCCAGGGTGACTGCACTCCCCAGACCGATGTGGCGCTCAAGTTGCGGAGTCCCGGGACCTGGAGGAGGATGGGGCGCACCCGCGTTCTGAGCCGACCCCTTCGCCGCGAATTTTTCAGGAGCCATGTTCAGCCTTTGTATCAAATCGCGTCACGATTACACTGGCAATTCAGGTCCGATGCTTCCCTTTTCCCCGCGTGTCTTTCGTCTTCTTTGCAGCGCGCTCGCGCTGTCGCTGATTTGCGCCTTCACTCTTTTCGGCCAGGTCGTCCCCTGGCGGGTGGACATTGCGGCGTCGCCGGACGCGCAGACCCTGCCCGAGGATCGCGGCTCCGCCGGTCTGGCGCAGACGCTGCGCAAGCTCGACACCTGGGCGAGCCTGATGTTCATCGTTGCGCATCCTGACGACGAGGACGGCGGAATGCTGGCCTTCGAATCACGCGGCATGGGCGCCCGAACCGCCATTGTGACGCTCACGCGCGGCGAGGGCGGCCAGAACGCCATGTCGGGCGAAAGCTACGACGCTCTGGGGCTGATCCGCACCAACGAGCTGCTGCTGGCCGACCAGTATTCAGGCTCGGAGCAGTTTTTCGCCACAGTCGCCGATTACGGCTTCTCCAAGACGATCGATGAGGCTCACCAGCAGTGGGGGCACGATCGGGTGCTGTGCGACGTGGTGCGGGACGTCCGCATGTACCATCCGCTGGTTCTCGCCTCCACGTTTACCGGCAACATCACGGATGGTCATGGCCATCATCAGGTTTCCGGCGAGGTGAACCAGGAGGCATTCACAGCGGCGGGCGATCCCAGCGTTTGCCGGGATCAGATCGAAGCGGGGCTTCGTCCCTGGTCGCCGCTAAAGGTTTACGCTCGTGTTCCCTTCTTCCCCGCCAGCAATAAAGGCATCTTCGATTACGCGACGAATCAATGGTCGCCCGTGCGTTTTTACGATTACGTGGCGAAGCAGTGGAGCGACAGCTTCCCGGCAACGACGCTGGAAATTCCTGAGGGGACCTGGGACCCCATCCTGGGCGAGTCCTATCTGCAGATCGCCCGCGATGGATGGAGCCAGCAGAAGTCACAAAATGGCGGCGGCACCCAGCCCTTGTCGGGACCGTTCAACGTCGCCTACCACCGGTATGGATCGTCGGTGAAGTCCGCCGACAAGGAGAATTCTTTCTTCGACGGCATCGATACTTCGCTGGCAGGCATCGCTTCGCTGGTTCACTCCGGAGATACGGCGCCGCTGGTCGCGGCGCTGAATGACATTCACCACCATGTCGCCACCGCGCTCTACAACGACCTGCCCGCCCACCCGGAAAAGATCGCGCCGGAGCTGGCAACTGGCTACAAAGTGACGCAGCAGCTGATGGAGTGGGTTCAGAACAGCGGCTACAGTGCGGATGACAAGGCAAATGTCGTTCACGAGCTCAACATCAAACTGGCGCAGTTCAACACGGCGCTGGCGGAGGCGCTGGGGCTTGAAGTGAATGCACTGGTCGTGCCGCGCACGGCGACGGGTGCCAACCCCTTTCCCTCGCTCTCCCCGGACGATACGCAGACCACGGTTACGCCCGGATCAGAAATCGACGTTCGCGTGCACGTCACCGCAGCGCCCTTTTGGGGACCGTCGCCTGAGGGTTTGCAATTGGGTCGCACATGGCTCGATCAGCCGGACGGCAGCACCTGGCAGATCACCCGCATCGGTGCGCCTGGCCTCGACGCCGTCAGCAGCAACGCAGGCGATGCTATTTTCCGAGTTTATGTGCCGCGTAATGCCGCGGTCACGCGCCCTTATTTCACGCGACCGAACACCGAGCAGCCTTATTACGACATTCATGATCCTCGCTGGCTGACTCTGCCCTTTGCGCCGTAT
>Ga0210398_10001473_pt1 | contig 24257 bp, 11 predicted proteins | sample IncBWC4OmetaG_FD_161047 | JGI IMG/M metagenome (GOLD analysis project Ga0210398, IMG submission 161047) | Forest soil microbial communities from Barre Woods Harvard Forest LTER site, Petersham, Massachusetts, United States - Inc-BW-C-4-O | ecosystem: Environmental > Terrestrial > Soil >...
CGTATATGAACACCAACAATCCGATAACTACCGCGCGCTATCTTCCCAACGCGGAGTTGCCCGTTGAATGCTTCAATCCCGTGGCGGTGACCTTTCTGGCGACGTATATACCGGTGCCTAACCAGCTCGCGATCGGCACTTCGGCCCCGGAGGCGCTCTCTACCTCCTTGCAGCCGCACAGCGATTACGATGGGCTGGCGCGCTTCGATCTGACCCTGGGCAAGCACACGCTGGATGCGCGCGCCTACTTCACCAGTGTCAGCGACCACTCACCCAACAGCGTCAACCAGGGCGTGGGCGTAGCGACCTATGAGCTGGACGCCAATAGCTGCGGCATTACCTTCGGCGGCATCGGCGATACCTGGATCATCACTCCCAATATCGTGAACGTCCTGCGCATCGGTTACAAGCGCTACAAGTACCAGATCGATCCAACGGACCCAACCACGCTCAACAATCTGGGCTCCAGCCTGGTGGTGCCCGCGACCAAGCCTTCACTGCCGGAGTTGGAGGCCACGAACCAGTTCACGGTCGGCAGCTCGAACTCCGGGCGTTCCTACACGCTGAACGCAGACTATGAGATTAACGACGGGCTCTCCTGGTCCAAGGGAAACCACAACTTCCAGTTCGGTGCGCAGTACCTGGAACCGCAGTACATCCATCGCTATGACCAGGTTCCCTCGATTAATGCCGAACAGCAGAACACCAAAGCGTCGCTGGCAGATTTTCTGCTTGGCCTGACCTACTCGGAGACCGTCGGCAACTACAACAATCTCTCCGCCCAGCAGCACTACTTCGCCTTTTATGCGCAGGACGACTGGCGCGCCACATCCCGCCTGACCCTCAATCTCGGTCTCCGGTATGAGCTTCCGTTCCAGTGGTACCAGCCGGACAACCAGTCGCTGACCTTTGTTCCCGGCGCGCAGTCCACTGTCTTTCCGACAGCCCCGCCGAGCACGCTCTATGTCGGCGATCAGGGTATCGGCAGATCGATCGTGCCGTCGCACTATAACGACTTTGCTCCTCGCTTCGGCCTGGCCTACGATCTCTTCGGCAACGGCAAGACCTCGATCCGCGCCGGCGCCGGTCTCTTCTTCGATACGATCAATGCCAGCATCGTCGGTATAGGCGAGCCCTACCACTACACGGCGACCTATAACCCCCCGATCGGCAGCTTCTCCAATCCGCTTCTCGGGGAGAACGCCGTGCCTGCGTCCTACACGCCGGGCAATCCGCAGTTTGCGACTCCGTACTCGGTGTATTTTGCCGATAAAAACCTGACCACGCCCTATACGGAGGCCTTCAATATAGGCTTTCAGCAGACCTTGCCGAAGTCCGGCACGCTGGAGGTGAACTATGTGGCGAAGCTCGGACGCCACCAGATCATCCAGTTCGATGAGAACCCGGCCATCTATGACTGCTCGCCCGGCGCTCCCGCGATCTACTGTTCCGGCGCCAGCGCGCAGGCCTCTTCCTACCAGGAGCGGGTCCGCTATCCGGGGTATAACTACGGCGGCCAGGGCGTGGTGGATAACGCCAGCGTGGCCACATCGAACTACAACGGGCTGCAGGTCGTCTTCCGGGAGCGCGCCCAGAAGAGTCTGACGATGCTGGTCTCGTATACCTATTCGCGATCGCTCGACCTGCAGAGCAATGGACAGACCCTTAGTGCCGCGGTGCCCCAGCCGGAGGATCTGCGCTCCCAGTATGGGCCTTCGGACTTTCAGGCGACCCATATCGTCAACGCGGGATTTGTCTGGCATACGCCCACACTGAATGGCGGATCGGCGATTGCCCGCGGCATACTCAATGGCTGGCTCATCGGAGCTATCTACAATGCGCGCAGCGGCCACCCGCTCAATATCCATATTGCCGGCGATCAGAGCTTCACCGACGAAAAGCCGCAGCGGCCGGAGGCGGTTCCCGGCGTCAGTCCGAATCTGCCGCACGGGCGATCCCGGGTAAACGAGGCCACTGAGTGGTTCAATATCTATGCTTATGCGGAACCGACGCCGGGCACATTCGGCAATGTAGGCCGCAACTCCATCTATGGTCCCGCGTTTATTCTTCTTAACGGATCGTTAGGGAGAAACTTCCCACTGATGCCGGGAAAGAACCTGAACTTCAAGGTGGACGCCTTCAATCTGCTCAATGAACCGAACTTTGCGCCTCCGGGCACGCAATTATCCGGATCATTGTCAGCCCAGGGAAACTTCGGCGTAATCCAGTCGACGATCGGCACGAACGGTGCGGTGGGCACAAATGGACGCAGGCTGCAGCTCTCCGCGATCCTGACCTTCTAGCGGCAGCGATCAATAAGTGCGGCCTATTGCGATATGAGGAATAGAGTTATGAAGATCTCACGAGTTTTAACGGGCGTTCTAACGGCAATGGTTCTCAGCGGCGGCGCGGCTCCTACCTTCGCGCAGGCGCCGGCGCCGTTCCTCTACAACTATGCAGGAGTTCCTACGGGTGGCACGGCCTGTTCGACCGACATTCCCAGCTTCAAAGGCGCATTCGATGACGGCGACAGCTGTCTGCCATCGCAGGCGACCTTCAGCGCGCCCAGCAGCACCGCGGTGGATGCATACGGCAACGTCTACATCTCCGACAACACCCACAGGCAGCTTCGCGTGATCTATGAGGGCGGCCCCGTGCTGGAGGCCATGCTGAAAGCGGCAAGCCCCGCTATCACCGGCGCCGGTGGCACGAACAACTGGAACCCCGGCGGTACCGCCTCCGCAAATCCCATTCCCGGTCACATCTACACCCTGGCCGGTGGGCCGACGGCAACTCTGGTGAAGTCAGGTACGCCGTCGGGGATGTATTGCAATCAAGCCGGCAGCGGAACCCCGTATGTTACCTCGAACGGCGACGGCTGCCCGGCGACGGAAGCGTTCATCGCGCCGCGCGGCATAGAGATCGATTCGTACGGCAACGTATATATAACCAGTACCAGCGGCGGCGATGGCCTGCGTATCATCTATGCCGGCGGAACCGCGACGACGAATCCGGTGGCCTATAACCTGATCAACCTGGAGAATTACTCTACGAGCATTACGCCTGTCACGCCTCAGGCCGGCTACATCTACAGCATTACGGGCAGCACTACGTCCGGCTTCCTCGGGGATGGATCGAACGCGCGTAACGCCGAGTTTTCGAATGCCCGCGACGTTGTCGTGGATTCGAACGGCAACCTGTTTATCTCCGACGGCAACAGCAGCACCAGCGGCAATAAAACCAATAGCGATATCCGCGTTGTCTACGCCGGCGGTACGGTCGTCGCCAATCTGATCACCGCGTATGCCCCATCGGTGACTACCCCGACGGTCGGCGATATCTATTCCATCATAAGCGGCCCGTTGAATAGCGCTGGCAGTGTTGTGGCCCCCTTCCAGGCTTGTCCGATACCAGGCACCGTCTACAGTGGAGTACCGCCAGAAACGGCAGGCTCCATCTACGGCGGAGATGGCGGCCCGGCCGCGAAAGCCGTTACCAATTCGATCTATTCCATGTTCGAGGATCCTGCCGGCAATCTCTATTTTGCCGATAGCTGCAACGGCCGGCTGCGCGTGATCTACATGACCGCGGGCAGCACGATCCCCAATGTGAACAGTCCGGTCGTGGGAGATGTATACACCGTCGCGGGCGGCGGAACAACATATGGTCCACAGACGGGCGTTGCAGCCACATCACTCGCGATCAGCCTGCTGCAGGCCGCGGGTATCGACGCTGCCGGGAATCTCTACGTCGCCGACAATGCCAACCATTTGGCCTGGCAGATCAACCCCAAGACCGGCATCGCGATCCTCTTTAGCGGACTCGGCGCTCCTTCCGGTGACTATCCCGTAAACCCCACTACCTCTCCCAGCGTGTTAAAGGAGGCACCTGCATCCGGCTCGTTCTGCAGCACCACCGTCTCCAGCGGACCGAAGTCTACGGATGGTGTCGGAGACGGTTGCCCAGCCTTGCAGGCTGCCGTGAGCCCAAGCCTGCGTTTCGCCGGTGACAATCTAGGAAATATCTACTCAGTCGACAATGCGACGGCCGCCAGCGGGGCGACGACAGGCGAAGGGGTAATCTTCAACGCAAACCTCCGTCAATACTCCTATAACAATGTCTTCTCTTCGGCCGGCCCACCGGTTGGCCCAACAAGTACAAGCATTGTTGCGACAGCAGTCGGCTCCAGCACAACGCAGCCGCTCGCCTTCACCGTGCCGGCGCTTGAAACGGACAACTTCGAGCTGCAAGGAACGTCGACGACCGAATTCAGAGATGCCGGCGGCACTACATGCTCCAATGTGGCATCGGTTCCGTCTTCGCTATTGTGCGTGTACAACAACATCGGTTTTTATCCGGCGCAGGCAGGTACACGCGACGGCGCGATGCAACTCCTCAGCAGCGGGTCGACTATCCTCACCACGGAGATGCTCACCGGCAGCGGTACGGCAGCGCAGCTATCGATCGATCCGTCTGTAACCACGCCGGGCTCTCTCGGTTCAGGACTTATCCCCCAGGGCGTGGCCGCCGATCTCTCCGGCAATCTCTATGTTGCCGACGCGTCCGCGAATCAGGTCGACAAGATCGTCATCAGCAGCAATACCAGTTCTCCTCTCATCACCGGCCTGAGCAATCCGAACCAGGTCGCGATCGATGGCGCAGGGAATCTCTATGTGGCGGACACCGGCAACAACCGTATCGTGGAACTCCCGGCAGGCGGCGCGACGGTGAATCTGGGTACGGGACTCGTGGCACCGCAGGGTGTCGCTGTCGATAGCGTCGGTAATCTTTATATCGCGGACACCGGCAATAGCCGTATCGTCGAGATTATTGCCAATGGCGGACCTCAGGTGGTCTTTCCGGTTAACGGTCTGCTGCATCCGACCCATATTGCTTTCGACACGGCGAATGATCTCTTCATTGCCGATACGGGCAACAACCGCGTGGTGGAGTTCAGTAGCAGCCTTGGGCAGACCGTAGTGAGCTTTGGCTCCTCGGTAACGTCTCTGACGCCCGTTGGCCTCGGGCTGGACGCCGCGGGCGATCTGTATGTGGCCGATTCAGCCGGTCTCCAGGTGCTGGAGCTGCTTGCCGGCACGGCCCAAACGAATATAGTCCTGTCGAATCTTCTGGCACCGGCCGATGTGACCGTGGGGTCCAGTGCCAGTGTCTATGTCGCGGACACTCAGACGCCGAGCGTGATCTATCTGAACCGTTCGATCGGCACCATAAATCTGGGTATAACCAATATCGGTGAGACGAGTACTGAAACCTTCTCGCTGTCGAACACCGGGAACGCGGCCCTCTCCTTCTCGAGTCCGCTGTCATCGCCGGTTGGTCCGGCCGGCAGCTTCTCCGTAGTAGCTGATGCGACGAACGGCTGTGCCATTGGAACCCCGGTCTTATCCGGCGGCAGCTGCCTGATGGACGCCTCTTACTCGCCGACCTCACCCGGTACGCCGAGCCAGAACTACACGTTCACGAGCAATGCGGCCAACAATGCGGCCGTACAGGCAGCTCTTTCGGGTATAGGCGCGCACCTCACCAGCACCTCTATGATGATCGCGATTTCGCCCTCAACGCCGACGATCGGTTTTGGAGCGCCGGTGATGATCACCGCCACCGTCACGCCCTCTTCCAACGTCGGAACCGCTACCGGCACGATCTCTCTGTTTGTTGACGGAAAGCAGCAGGGGCAGCCAAAGCCCTTTGGCACCGGCACCGTGACGCTTACGCTGAATAGTCCAGCCCAGGGTACGCATACTGTTACAGCCAAGTTCAGCGGCGACATACTTTATTCCAGCAGCAGCAGCACAACTACTTTCGATGTCGTGAAGGCATCCACCGTCACCACGCTCGGCATAGTGACGAGCGCTCCAAGCGGCACGCCCACCGTAACTTTTACCGCGATGGTGAGTTCGCCGACCGCAACCGGAGAGACGGGAACAGTCACCTTCTACTCCGGAAGCACGCCGCTCAGCTCGGCGATTCCTCTATCCAATACAACTGCTACCTTCGCAACCACGAGCATTGTCTTCCCATCCAACAGCTTTACAGCGGTCTATAGCGGCGATGGAAACTTCTCCACCTCTACCTCCGCCATTGTGTCGCCCGCGGCCGACTTCACCATGGCCCCCACCAGCTCGAGCCTTGGCACGCAGCAGGGAGGCGTTGCATCCGGGCTTGTCACTCTGACCCCCGTCTTTGGCTTTGCCGGAACCATCACGCCCTCCTGCAGCAATCTGCCGGTCAATACTGTCTGCCGCTTCAACCCGGCTTCGGTCACGTTCAGCGGGAATACGCCAGCGAGCATCGCCATCCAGATATTCACGGGCGTGGACCCCTCGGTGGCCAGTGTGCAACGGCACGATTCCAATCTGCTGACGCTGGCCATGCTCAGTCCGTTGGGAATCGGAGCGCTCGCGCTCTTCGGCTTCCGGCGCGGAAAAGGCACGCGTCTGGCGCAGCTGCTGCTTGTGGCTATAGTGGCGCTGTGTGCCGCGGGCGGCATCTCCGGCTGCGCTTCGTCGGGTAATGTACTGGTAGTGGCGCCTCTAGGGACGACGAACATCACGGTGACGTTCACCAGTTCGGGGTCCGGTACGCCACAGACGCATTCGATCGTCTTTTCGTTCTCGGTCGTGCCCTAGTACTTGCATTCACCCGGGCCCGCTTCCTCTCAGGGGGCGGGCTCTTACTGCTTTGCGGGAGTCCACAGCGTGAATCGAACATCATGCAGAACCGCGGTATCGCTGGCCGTAGTATTCATCGCCGCTATGGCAGCCGGTGCACAAACGCCTGCCGGCGCACCGCGGACTTACGAGATCGACGGCCAGTGGCTGCTCCAGGCACGGCAGGACAGCGCCATCGTGAAAGCAGCCGGCTCCGAGGCCGACGCCGCGATGCATGCCGGCCCGTTTACGGTCATGGCAAAGAGCCAGCTGCCGCCAAGCGGCGACAAGCACGACTACATGAGCCTGGCGCGGTATTACTGGCCGAATCCCGCGACGCCGGATCATCTGCCCTATGTGCGCCGCGACGGAGAGAGCAACCCGCAGATCAATTCCGTTGCGGATCACACCGACCTCTTCAAGATGGTGGACGCAGTCCATGCGCTCGCGCTGGGCTATGAGCTGACAGGGCGCGAGGAGTACGCGGCGCGGGCCACGCTATTGGTCCGCGCCTGGTTTCTCGATCCGGAGACGCGGATGAACCCGAACCTGCGCTTTGCCCAGGCCGTGCTCGGCGTCAACGACGGCCGCGGCACGGGCATACTGGATGCGCGCGGACTGCCCGACGTCACCGATGCCATCGCCATGCTGCGCGGCTCCAGGAGCTGGACCGCCGCCGATGAGACCGGAATGAAGAGCTGGTTCAGCGATTACTACACATGGCTGACGACGAGCAAAAATGGCCTGGATGAAGCCGCTGCAGAAAATAATCACGGCAGCTGGTATGACTTTCAGGCGGCCGGCATCGCGCTCTATCTCGGCAAGCAGGACGATGCGCGTGCCCTTCTGATGCAGGCGCGGACAAAGCGCATCGCGGTGCAGATACAGCCGGACGGCACACAGCCGATGGAGCTGGCGCGCACCAAATCCTTCAGCTATTCGGCCTTCAATGTGGACGCGCTCACGCGGCTTGCGGTTATGGGCGACCAGCTCGGCGTCGATCTCTGGCATTATCAGGCGCCCAGCGGCGGCTCCATTCGCGCCGCGATCAATTACCTGTTGCCCTTCGCGCTCAATGACCAGCACTGGAACCATGCGGAGATCGAAGGCTTCGATGGCGATGCTCTCACCGTGACGGTGCTTCGCGGAGCCGTCTACCTCGGCGACGCGCCGTATGTGCAGGCGGCCGGGCGACTGAAGGGCAAGCAGACGGCGGAGAGTCTCATTCTGCGCAGCCGGATAAAGCCGGTAACGCATTGAAACCGGGTTTTATGCAGGGGCCGGTACCGCCGGATCCGCCCTCCACGGGGAAACACGACGGAAGAGGCTGGCAGCGGCAGGACATGCATCCTGTAAGCCATTTAGAATCAATGACTGAAAGAGCATCTGCCGCAAGGAACTGTTAGGCCCGTGCCGGGGGCATGACTGTGGCGAAGGGAAGCGCCGCCCCGAAAACCGGAGCTTTTCGAGGTCTGGAATGGAGAGACAGGGGCAGACGATGGGCGATATCAAAATAACCTCAACTTCCCGCTTCCCACGGGCACTTGGGCGTAGTAAAAAGGTTCTGCGTTAATACTGGCCATTCCGTTCCACCTAAAAACAAATTCTGGAGTCAGCAATGATGATTCTCTCTCGCACATACCGGGTACTTTGTCTGAGCGCCGCCCTCTCTTCCTTGCTTGTTCTCAGCGGATGCGCGATGGGCACCATGCAACTCTCAGGTTCCAGCCCGTCAGGCCCAGTGGCAGGCGCAGCCCTCAAGGGATCGGCCTATGGCGGGCAGCAGCCGATCATCGGTGCCACGATCACGCTCAACGCCGCGGGCACCAGCGGCTATGGCACGGGCAACTCTAATCTGCTTACTTCCACCGTCACCACCAGCGACGGCACGGGCGTACCCATTGTGGTTACCGCATCCTCCCTGGATGTAACAGGCACGACCGCCACATTCACGGCAACGAACACGCTCTCCGCCGGCAACACCGTCGATCTGGCCGGCTTCTCCGCGCCTGGCCTGTTCCTGAACGGGCAGTCGGTCACGGTGGCCACCGCAACCTCTACCCAGTTCACGGCAACTGTCGCTAACGGAACCTCCAGCCTGACCACAGGAAACGGCGTGGCGGTGCTCGCCTCCGGCAATGACGCGAACGCGAATGCCGGGAATGAGTACAACGTGCTGAATGCCGGCTCCTTTAACATCTCCGGCGACTACACCTGCCCCAGCGGCAGCAGCCAGATCTACCTGGAGTCCACCGGCGGCTCGTCCTACGGTGCCGGTACGAACGGCGCACTGGCGCTTATAGCGGCCCTTGGCTCGTGCAGTTCGCTGAGCGCCTCCACCTTTATCACCATCAACGAAGTCACCACCGTTGCCGCGGTCACCGCGCTGCAGCAGTTTATGTCCGTAAGCTACGGCACGGCGTTTTCCTTCGGTATCGGCGCACCCAGCACCACGTATAACGGCGTGGCGTCGGGGATCGTGGGCATGACCAATGCCTTTGCCACCGCCAACGTACTCGCGTCCAGTGCGACGGGCAAATCCGTCCAGGTCAATTCCACGGGCACCGGCGTTCCTACCACCATTCCTGAAATTGGCCGCGTCAATACAGAGGCCAATATTCTGGCGACGTGCGTCAATAGCGTGAACTCCGGCAGCAACCCGAGCACGACCTGCTCCAACCTGTTCGCCGATCTGAACAACACGAATGCTAAAGACACGGTGCAGGCCATGTACTCCATGGCCACCAACCCGCAACACAACGTCACCACGCTCTGCGCGGTGAACACGCCGCAGACGGTGTTTTCACCGGTCACGGCATGTAATGCCACGGCTGCCTCCGGTAAGATGTCCGACTTCAGCATCGCCATTGGCTACTTCCCCATTGGCGCCAGTTCGGCTGCCGCGATCGATTCAACCTATGGTGTCGCGGTGGATGCCTACGGCAATGTCTGGACCGTGAGCGATAACGGTGCGCTCTTTGGGGTCACGGAGATGGGTCCTACCGGCACGCTTCTGACCGGGCCTCTTACCCAGTTTACGGTCGGTACAGGTCCCGGCACCGTGCATACTTTCAATGCGCCCCACTATCTTGTCATCGATCAGGGGAACAATGCCTGGGTCCCAAATAATAGTGACACTGCAGATGGCGGTTATGTGGCTGTGTTGCCGGGTTCGAGCGGGACAAACGTCGCGACCTCTACCACCAATTCCACTCAAGGAGATGGCTACGCAGACGATAGCAGCGTGACTACGCCTGCCGATCCTTACGCCATCACGGTTGACAGCAATAACAACGTCTACATCACTAACGCTGCCACGGGCATAAATACCGTATCGGAGTTTGCGAATGCGGGTAGCACCTTTACGGAGAGCGCCTCGCTCTCCGCGTCAGCGGTTAGCCCCACGGGGATCGTTACCGACACAAGCTCCAGCACCCCGTTTGTCTATGTTTCGGTGAGTGCCGCAACCTGCACATCTCCGGCAACTGGAGACATTGCAGAGTTCAACAACAGCGTCAGCAACGGTGCCACGCCCGGTGCTGTCTTTGCTACTACGCCTACAACGAACTGCACCAGCCCACAGGCCACGTCCGCCCTTGCCGCAACCACCGGAAAACCGCTTGGTATGGCTGTGGACGCGAATGACAACCTATGGGTTGTCGACAACGCCAACGGCACCGTCGGCGTGACCTATCTCGTCACCAATGGCGCCGGCGGGATCGGCACAGGCAGTGCTTCTTCCGTCAGTGCTACCGGCAACGCCTTCCTGGCTCCGCAGAGCGTCGCGGTGGATGGAAACAACAATGCCTGGGTCTTCAACACCAGTGGCCATGTATTCAGTGAAGTGTCTGCCACGGTGGGCACCCCGACAACGATCACGAACATTACCGGAACGGTCGGCATCTCTCACGATGACAATACGAATACAGAGATACAGACCGCGCGCGTGGGGGCGATCGATAGCTCCGGCAACATCTGGATCTCCAATAGCGTGAGCGGCGGCGCGACATACTTAACCAATGTTGTGGGCCTCGCCGCACCGGTCGTCACTCCGACTGCGATCGCTCTCAAACTGGGCCGCGTCGGCCAGAAGCCCTAAACTGCATCCTCTCCGGGCAGGTTCGAAAGAGCCTGCCCGGCGTTTTTTAACCTCAACATCCTGAGCAGCGTTTATCCGCACGGAGTCTCGGCACAAAGAAGACCTTTGGCCAGCAGTTCTCCCATTCAGGATCCTTCATGGATCCCTCGGCGCAGTGGATTCGTTTGAACTCGTTCCGGACGAGCTAAAGCTCGTCCCTTTCAACACAAAGACGAATACCTCAGGGGCTAAAGCCCGCACCTGCCCTAGAAGCAAAAGCAGGTTTATCCCATCAAACTCAGGCCGCCACCGCCGCCCGGTCATTCTCTCCATTACCCGGCCAACCCTCTATAATTGCAAGCAGGTCATCCGTTTGAAGAACAAGCTAACGCGTCATCTTTTCTTACTCGCAGCAACCCTGCTGTGTGGATGTACGCTACCGCACTCCGCCACCACCGCCGCGCCACAGGCCGCCAGCACCGTCCGCGGCGTCGTGCACGGTGGCCAGCAGCCTGTATCCGGCGCGACGGTTCAGCTTTACACCGTGGGTACCAGCGCGGACGGCTCCGCCGCAACCGCCATGCTGACGACGACGGTCACCACCAGCGACGGCACCGGAATAGGCGGCAATGCCGGCAACGGCTTCAATACCTACGCGCCCGGCTACTTCAACATCACCGGGGATTACAGCTGCAACACAGCCCCGGCCACGCCCACATCGCTGGTCTATCTGCTGATCAGCGGCGGCAACCCCGGCCTCACCTCCGGCACGAACAACACCGCCATCACGCTTATCACCGCGCTGGGCCAGTGCCAGACACTCGCCGGCACATTCATCTCCGTCAATGAGGTGACCACCGTGGCCGCGGCCGCCGCGCTGGCACCCTACATCACCTCGCCCACGGCCATCGGCTCCGGCACATCGGACGCGGCGGCACTGGCGGCCGCATTCACCCTGGCGGCAGAGTACGTGAACACCTCCACCGGAGCTTCGCCGGGCAGCGGCGTACCCGGCGGCTTCTCCGTACCCACGCAGCAGATCAATACGCTCGCCGACATTCTCTCCGGCTGCGTGAATACCGCCGGCGGCGCAACCTCAGGCGATGGCTCCAACTGCGGCAGCCTGTTCCTAGACACCACCAGCGGCTCCCCGCCCAGCAACGTGCTGAACGCAGCGCTCAACATCGTCAACAATCCGTCGAGCAACCTGACGGCGCTGCTTGGCCTGGCGTCGGCGGTTGCGCCGTTCTCGCCCGCGCTCAGTGTTCCGCCGCCGAACTGGTCGGTCGCGCTCACGACGACCAGCCCCGCGCTGACGGTCGCGGCGACGTCGCTCAGTTTCACCTCCACCGCGCTGGATTTCTCATCCTCCTCGCAGAGCGTGACGCTGACGAACACGGGATCGTCCTCCATCACGCTGAGCAGCATTGCGCTGACCGGCGCGAACAGCGGGGACTACAGCATCTCCGGCGACACCTGCACGGGAAGCCTTACGGGCAGCGGCACGTGTACGCTTACGCTGGTCTTCTCCCCCCTCGCCACCGGTGCGCGCTATGCGGACATCGCTATCACCAACTCGTCCTCGGCTACGCCCATCTATGTTCCGCTCAGCGGAACCGGCATCGCGAATTCGATCACGGTCGGCGTGAGCCCGTCGACTATCACCATGGCTGACGGCACGACCCAGGGCTTCACGGCTACGGTGGGTGGCGATTCCTCCAACTCCGGCGTCACCTGGAGCATCGGCAGCGGCGTGGGAGCGCTCACTTCATCGACGACAACCGGCGTGACGTACAACGCGCCTGGCGGATTGCCCGGAGCGGGCTCGGTGACGCTGACCGCCACCAGCATCAAGGACCCGACCAAGACGGGCACGGCTGCGATCACGCTGAGCGCGCCTTCCGCGCCGGCGAGCCAGTGGGTGTACTACAACTCCAGCGGCAACCTGGTCTACAAGACGCTCAGCAACACGGACAATGCCGGAGGCGACGGCTATGACCAGATCATGGACTTCTCCACCGCTGGGTACGAGCAGGGGGCCGTGGCCATTCCCGTGGCTACGGTGGAGGCAAACGTCTCGCCATCGGGCGACACGACCGGCGCAACCGACACTACTGCGATCCAGAGCGCGATCAACACCGTCTCCGGGATGACACTGAGCGGTACGACCGGGCTGCGCGGAGCCGTGCTGCTGGCCGCGGGCGACTACTACGTGGACGCTTCGCTTACGATCACGGCAAGCGGCGTGGTACTGCGCGGCAGCGGCAGCGGAACCAGCAGCAGCACCAATACCGTTATTCATGCGGTGTCCGAGTCGACACCGTACCCGCTGGTGATCCTGGGCAACAGCAACGCATCGCCTTCGACCAGCGGCTCCACGTACACGATCACAGACGCTTATGTGCCCGCGGGCGCGACGACACTCGACGTGGCCAGCACCTCCGGGCTTTCGGTAGGAAAGACCATCCTGATCACGCGGCCGATCACGCAGGCCTGGATCAACTTCATGGGAATGAATTCGTCCACGGCCCCGATCGACAATTGCTCCGGCACATGCAACTGGATCACGGCCAATAGTTCGAACGAGAAGACGGACCGCACGATCACGGCCCTCAGCAGCACCAAGATCACGCTCGATGCACCGCTGTCGGACTCCATCGACAACACCTACATCACCGCGAAGCTGCAGGCCTACACCTTCACCAGCCGCATCTCACAGGTCGGCGTGGAGGATCTGCGCGAGATCGCCCCGGTTCCGGCCACTAATCTGGTGCCGCCCTTGGCGACAAACCCGTCGCTGGTTGTTACCTATGGCGTGCTGAATGCGTGGATACAAAATCTCACCGCGCAGGACACGCTGCAGAGCATCGATATCGAGGCCTACAGCAAGCAGGTCACTGTCTATAACGTCGCCATCACGCATACGGTGACGCAGACTGCTTCCGCTCAGTTTGAAGAGTTCTATATCAACACAGGAGCTACGGAGATCCTGATGGATACGCTGAGCGACGTCGCGGACGACACGTACTTCTTTGCCACCAGCAGCACCACGCAGGGGCCGAACGTGCTGCGCAACGGCAGCTTTACAGGGAACTACGGCGTGGAGCCGCACCAGCGCTGGGCCACCGGCCTGCTGGTGGAGAACACCACCATCAGCAGCAGCAGCGGAGGCCAGGGTGGCATGGTGCTGATCAACCGCGGGAGCTTCGGCACCGGACAGGGCTGGGCCATTGGCTGGGGCGTGGTGTGGAACTCCAGCGGCGGCACGAACATCATCCAGCAACCGCCCGGCAGCATGAACTGGTGTATCGGCTGCATGGGCACGCAGAGCACGCAGATTCCTCCCGGCGGCTCCACCACGGCGCCCCAGGGCGATCTCGATTCGCAGGGCACCTATGTGTTTCCAACGAGTCTCTACCAGGCGCAGCTGAATCAGAGACTCGGCCTGCAGTAATAGCGTCTTGTTGCGTAGGCGAAGTGCGCGTATCTGTTTAATTCTTAATGAGTTGTAGTGGTCGGGGCGCTCAGATTCGAACTGAGGACCCCCTGCTCCCAAAGCAGGTCATGGCTTTAGGGGCAAACCATTGATAAATCTCGCCACGCAAGCCCTTTAAAAGCAGCGTGCTTGTTGAAGCCTGTTGAAACGTCTACAGCTTGGAGGCTTTGGCGATTACAAAATCTACTACAGTGCGATCGTACTCTTCTCTGTTTCAGAACTAATCTCTAAACGCGATCCTTCATTTCATCGTCAAGTAAAATCGAGCGGCCCGTCTCTTCCCAGAACTGTCCGCATAGTAAACGCGAACATAATAATAGGACGGTTGATAGTATTGCTTTCCCAGATCGACGTCCGCGCAGTATAGTCCTGCAGTCTCCTCGGAAGGCGAGAAGCTGACTGGCCTTCCGGCGATCCGTCCAACCTGTTGCGTAAATTCCATGGACACGTTTGCAGCCTGTAGTGGCTCTCCGCTCATCGCTTGACTGAGCAGCGCACAGTATTGGCCTTTTCTGGCCTCGATAAAAGAGATGCTGACGCCGTGGCTTTGCGTGGAAGCTATTGCCTCCTGGCCCGCGCAAACTCCGGTTGCGGTGCCAAAGATCAGCGCCATCCATAGAATTGCGCGCACTCTACATTTTCTCCACGAAGCGATATCCGACATGGGTATCGGTTAGCAGGTATTGCGGGTTCGCTGGATCATTCTCAAGCTTCTTGCGCAACTGACGCATGAAGGTACGCAGATACTCCAGCTCACCGCCATATTCAGGCCCCCACACAGTATTCAACAGACGCGAGTGTGGGATCGGTCTGCCGGCGTGGCTCATCAGCTGCTGAGTCAATTCAAACTCCTTTGGCGTGAGATGAACCTGACGGCCTGCTTTTTTTACGATGCGCCGCACCGGATCAAGCTCGATGTCTCCGATGTGGAGCACGGGCGTCTCATGGACGACGGGCGCCTTGGACCAGCGCATGGCGGCCCGCATGCGTGCTGTAAGCTCGCGCAGCTGGAAGGGCTTTGTGATGTAGTCGTCCGCGCCGGCGTCCAGCGCCTCCACCTTATCGTCTTCGCTGTCGCGCACGGTGAGCATCAGGATGGGCATGCGTGGAAAGAGCCGGCGCATGCTTCTGCAGGTATCGATGCCGGTCATGCCTGGCATGTTGATATCGAGCAGGACGGCGTCAAACGGGTTGGTGCGTGCCAGCGAAAGTGCCTCTTCGCCACGCGCCGCTTCCACGGTCTTGAAGCCCAGGTTGTAGAGGGTCGTATGCAGCGCGCGCCGGATCGACATCTCGTCATCCACAACCAGGATCAGGCCAGATTCCATTGTCTAGTAGCCTCCTGCTTGAATTTGTGGAATCGATAGAAAAAATGTAGTCCCTTCCTCTTCGGAGCTGATTACCCATACATGTCCGCGGTGAGCCTCTGCTGCCTTTTTTACGATCGACAGGCCCACGCCGGCACCGGGCGCGCGCTCCTTCGCGTCAGGGCTGCGATAGAAGCGCTCAAAGACGCGTTCGCGGTCCTGCATTTGGATCAGCGAGCCGCGATTGCGCACGGAAACCAGAAGCTCGGAGCTGTTCTCGCGTACCGTGATCTCAATCGGCGCATCGGGCGCGGAATACTTGGCGGCGTTGTCCAGATATTGCGTAAGAATCATCTCCAGCAGTTCGCGATCGCCATGCAGAGGCTCATCCATCTCCTCGATGGAAAGTTCTACAGGATGTCCCTTGAGCGTGCTGGACAGATTCGAGATCACATCTTTAACCAACTTCGAGATGATCACCGGCTCGGTGCGAAAAGTTATGCTTGCGGTTTCGAGCTTTGCCGTTTGCAGCAGCCGTGTGCATAGCTGATTGAGATTGACCGACTCTTCGTCGATCAGCGAGGCTAGCTCTGTTTCCGTCCGGTCGAGCGTCCCCATCTCCATCAGCCCGGAGCTCGCGGTGCGAATAGCAGTCAAAGGCGTTTTGAACGCATGCGCCAGGGCATCCAGCACGGCAACGCGCAGTTGCTCGGCCTGCTGGGCGCTTTCGGCCCGCGTTTCGTTTTCATAGGAGCGATAGCGTTCAAAGGAGATGGCCGCGAGAGAGGAGATGGCATTGGCGATCATGGGGCCCACATCGCCTCGAATGGCGAATGCTCCGATGGAAGTGCTTCCTATCCGGATCAGGCGCCGTATGATTCGAGTGGATGGATCGTCATCGTTCTTATCGAGCAGATAGGCGGTCTTTGCCATCTGCTGCTCTTCAGGGGACCACTCACCAACGTGATCAAGCCGGGCAAGGTTCGCGTCAAAGATGGCAATGTCGTCAGTGCCATAGATGCGGTGAATGAGCTGTGCCAGCTGCAGTCCCGGCGGATGATGCAGATCGATTACCAGGATGCCGCGGCTTAACTCATAAAGCTTCTCCATCTGGGCGCGCTGCATGTTGGCCTCGCGGGCGATACGAGACTCCCTAGAGGAGAGCCGGCTCACAACGAGCGCGCAAATCTGAAAAGAGATCAGAGCGATCCAGTCCCGGGCGTCCGAGACAGCAAAAGACCAGGTGGGCGGAACAAAGAAAAAATTAAGGCAAGAGACTGCAAGCAGTGAGACGAACGTTGCCTGCCAGACTCCATAAAACAGGGAGAAGACCACCACCAGCAACAGATAGAGAAAACCTGCCGTGGAGAGTGGAAAGCGCAGTGTGTAGGCGACATAGGTAGAGGCCGCGACGACGACGCATCCGATCGCGCACTGCTGAAGCAACTGCCACCACGCCGTCTTCTCTGTCAAAAAATCTCGAGCCTCAAAAAATGGAATAGCTTGTGTAAGCCGCGTACTCATCATGGGTTTCCTGTCCTGAGGGTAGTGAAGGAAGCCGTAAAGTGTGAATCAAGAAAGTGCAATGAATTCGTAAAAGCGGCTGCACACACCGAAACACTGCGCGCAAATCAGTGCGCAATGTTCGGCGTGCGACATGATGATATGCAACGCGACCTGCTACAGCTTGTCCTGACCGGCGGCCAGCTGATCATAGTGGTTCGCCAGATCGCCGTTGTGGTCCGCTTCGTAGGAGTACGACTCGTAGAGACGCTCGGCCGAATTTGCCGGACTCGGGATCTTTACTGCTGTGCCGTACGGATCCATCTGCTGGCGCCGGTCCCATTCGACCTTTTCATCGGCGGCCTTGGCACGGTACTCGGCCTCCTGTTGATGGTAGTAGTCGGCGAGCTGCTTGAACTGCGCGCTCTCATGCGCATTCTTCTGCAGGTCACGCAACTGCTGCTTGGTCATTTCCGTGGACTGGTTTGCTGTCTGCGCTGCGGGCTGTGCCATTCCCGCAAGCGGTACTGCTAGCGAAACTGCCGCGACAACTTTAAGTATGCGATTCATAGTGGTCCCTCCTGATGAACACAGTAAGGAACGCTGCATAAAGAACGCATGAGGAAGACGAAGCGTCTTTATGCGCGGACTTCTATGCCATGTAGGGAGATGATGTGTTGCGGTGAGGACAAACTTACGTCTCCGTTAGCAGGCGGGATACAAATTCACGCTTTTCCAAATTTTCTATTTCTTCCTTATGCCATCCTCACATCGCATCTTTCACACTAAGTCAACACAACACTCTGGAGGGTCACACCATGGCTGGACAGACACAGTACTTCTACACAGTGGAGCTGATCGCGCTGGAAGAGCACCTGAGCCATTCCATGGACCGGGTCGCCCTGCTGCGTGAGAAGGCGATCAAGCGGAACGACCTTGGGGCTGCCAATCAGATTGACCGGCTCCAGAAGGTCATCAACGTAGTGCAGCGTCGCATCAAGCGCTTGCAGTAGCCGAATGTAGTAGCCCGAAACAAATCAAAAAGGTTGGCCAGCAGCATACATTGCGCAGGCGGACGTGTATCCGCCGGAAAAAGAGGACGAAGAATGCCTTTATATCGATCGAAACTCCACCTCGGATGCACGTTAACTCTGTTACTTGGTTTTGCTGCGGCCGCAGTCCAGGCGTCGTCGCAGACAAGATCGGCACCAACAACAGCAGTATCCGTCCAGGCGGATCTGCCGGATGACCCTGGCGCACATACTTTCCTGATGGCGAGCACATCAGCCGATGGAGCCGCTCCCGCCGCTCCTGCCGCTCAAAGCTCCACGGGCGCACCCGCGCAGCTTCCGCCGATTACGCCGGAAGAGGTCGAGGCGTTGAAGGCACGCATCGCGGCGCTTGAGGCAAGGGAGAAAGCGCTGGAGGATTCTACCGCCCCACCGTCAATGCCCGCGGAGACGACCACCAAGGGAGCGCCGTTCCCCGGCGACTGGACGTGGCTTAATTCAAATGGCCGCGTGGTCGACACGCCCATGGCAACGAAGTATTTCACGCCAGAGTTCCGCTCGGACGTCAACTACATCTTCGACTTCAATCACCCCGAAGATGACACAATGGGGGGATCCACTGAGTCATTCCGTGCCGAGGAATTTCAGGTGGAGCAGTTGAGTTTCGGCGGCGACATTCGTATCAATAATGTTCGCGGCAGGTTCCTCACCATGTTTGGTGAGTTTGCCACCACCACCCCGCGCAATGATGCCAGCTACAGCCGCGGTCAGTGGGACCTATCGGATGCTTATAAGTATGTCTCTGAAGCTTGGGGCGGATATCACTGGGACAAGCTGCACGGCGTCAATCTGGATGCCGGTATCTTCGTCTCCTACATCGGCCTGTTCAGCTACTATAACGCCGACAACTGGACCTATCAGCCGTCGTATGTTTCTTCCAATACACCATGGTTCTTCACCGGCCTTCGCGGGCAGGTTTTTGTGACCAGCAAGCTGAAGATCGAGCCCTGGTTCATCAACGGCTGGCAGACCTATGGCAGGTATAACGGTAAACCGGGACTTGGCGGACAGATTCTCTGGCGTCCCAAGCCGTGGATTGACCTGGTCTTCAACAACTACGGCATGGGAGAAGATGCCTTGGGCGTCCCATACCGCCATCGCTATCACACGGATGACAGCGTTCAGATCAAGTACTACGACAACAAGAACCACTTCATCGACAAGGCGGCATTCACCTTTACCGCTGACGCCGGTTGCGAAGTGGGAGATGGAACCACTCCAGCTGCTGCTGGCACGAACGTAGCCTGCCACGGAGACAAACCGGCGCCCGCATCGGCCGGCGGCGGAACTGCCTACAAGCAGTACTTCATCGGATACATGTTCTACGACCGCACCTGGTGGGATCACGACAAGTATGCCTTTACCCTGGGTGGTGGTCAGATGAGCAATCCCGGCCGCTACCTGACACTGTTGCCGCCTATCAACGGCGCGACGGCCACCAGCGGATCGCCCTACTTCACCGAGAACCCTGGCAATCCGTATACGGCATGGGACACCACTGGAACCTTCGATATCATGCCGAACGAGTACATCACCTTCCGCTCCGAGATAGGGTATCGCCACGCGAGTGTGCCTTACTGGACCGGGCGTCGGGGGATCACACCTCCGGGTGGCAATAACGGCAGTCCTCAATACCTCGTCTGCGCCAGTGGTGCAACCGCCGGCGTTGGGCTGGACGGAAGCGTCGATGGTTTGGCGACTGCCGAGGTCAACTGCGGCGGCACTGCTGGAAACAGCAGCGACCTCTGGTTCCCGGACCTTCGCCGGGGTCAGGCCGCGATCACTGAGGCCATCATGGTCAGGTTCTAGCCCGGCAGCACAGTCAACGAACAAAGCGCGGCATCAACCACAACATGGAGCAGTGCGAGGACGAACATGGTCCTCGCACTGCCCCCAAAGCCCAAAGTGTGTCTTGATCCACAACTGCATAGTGCGGTCGCTTGCAACAGGCAATTCGCGCGCTTACGGAATTTCTATCTTCGCTTTATAAATTTCTATTTTTTGTCTTATGCGGGTCTCACGGCATGTCTTTCAGCATAAGGAAAGAATGAAGTGCGGCAACGCTGGACCGTAAGGCCGTGACGCCAGCCGGCAACGTTTCACTCACCGAGGAGAAATAGCATGTTCGCACCAGCCGTCGGAGCGCAAAGGAATTCCGCAAGGCTCAGCCTTGTTCTTGCCGGCGCCGCAATTCTTCTGCTCGCCACTGGCTGCAAACAATCGGAAGAGTCAAAAGAGGCTGCGGAAGCGCCACCGCCGGCCAAAGTGATCTCCGCATTAGACCCGTCCTTTTTCGCGGTCGAGCATCCGGAGGAGTATCCGATCGTAACAGCGACTGAATACCAGGCCCCATCGCAATTGCCCGTGACCGGCACTGTGTTTCCGGACATCGCGCGAACTGTTCCGGTGATCTCGCTTGCCTCCGGCCGCATTGTGGACATCCGCGCCCGCCTCGGCGACACAGTAAAGAAGGGTCAGCTCTTACTGCGTGTTCGCAGCGACGATATTTCGGGTGGCTTCGATGCCTATCGCAAGGCCGTCTCCGATGAGCTCCTTGCGCGCAAGCAACTGGATCGCGCGAAGGAGCTGTACGATCACGGGGCCATAGCGCAGGAAGACCTGGAGGTCGCGCAAGACGCCGAGGATGACGCCAAGACCACCCTGGGCACTGCCACGGAGCATCTTCGCCTGCTCGGCAGCGATCCCGATGATCCCAAGGGAATTGTCGATATCCTCGCCCCGGTCTCCGGCGTGATCACTGATCAGGAAGTGACGGACGGGGCGTTCGTGCAGGCCTACTCTACGCCGAACCCATTCACTATTTCGGATCTAACTTCGGTGTGGATCGTCTGTGACGTCTACGAAAACGACATGGCCAACGTGCGCGTCGGGCAACCCGCCGACATCGTGCTGAACGCCTATCCGGACAAAGTCCTCAAAGGCACGGTCAGCAATGTCGGCTCGATTCTTGATCCGAGTATCCGCACAGCCAAGGTCCGTATTCAAGTGGACAATCCAGGCGGGATGATGCGGCCGGGCATGTTCGCCAATGCCACTTTATTCAGTAAGGAGAAGCAGGACTTCACGGCTGTCCCGGCGTCCGCGATCGTGCACCTGCACGACCGCGATTGGGTCTACATCCCTGTGGATGGGAAGTTTAAGCGGATCGAGGTCGTCAGTGGCGATCAGTTGCCGAACAACATGCAGGAGATTACATCCGGGTTGCAGCCGGGCCAGCAGGTCGTGACCAACGCGATCAATCTCCAAAATGCGATCGACAATGAGTGACGCTCAACCCCGGGACTCGAGGAAGAAACCATGATTCGCAAGATCGTAGATTTTGCCCTCAATAATCGCTACCTGGTGCTGGCGATCGGGGTGCTATTGCTCGGCTGGGGAGCGGTATCGTTTCACAACATGCCCGTCGAGGTCTATCCGGACATCGCTGATAATTACGTGACCATCATCAGCCAGTGGCCTGGGCATTCCGCTGAAGAGATGGAACAGCAAGTATCGGTTCCGGTGGAAATTCAGATGTTCGGGATCCCGCATCTCACGACGGTGCGGTCGGAATCGATCTTCGGTCTTTCCCTGGTTACGCTGATCTTCGACGACCAATCCGTCAACGAATGGAACCGCCAGAAGGTGCTTGAAAGATTGACGCAGGTCAGTACGCCGGCGGGCGTGCTGCCTCAGATCGGCACGGACTGGAGCCTCACCGGCCAGATCTATTGGTACACGATCCGGAGTACCAATCCGGCGTATGACCTTATGAATCTGAGGAGTATCGAAGACTGGACTCTGTACAAGGAGTTCAGGAAAGTTCCGAACGTCGTGGACGTGAGCGACTTCGGCGGTACCGCGCGCGAATATCAGGTACGCGTCGATCCGAATAAGCTCATCGCCTACGGCATCAGCATCGGCCAGGTCGAGCAGCAGCTGGCCAACAACAACGTGAACGCCGGCGGCAGCTTCGTTGAAGAGGGCATGCAGCAACTGAATGTCCGAGCACTCGGACTCTACCGCAATGTGCAGGATATCGAAAATACCGTGCTGGTGGTCTCGAATGGTGCTCCAGTCCGCGTAAAAGACATCGCGGTCGTCGAGTGGGGTCCCAGAATTCGGCTGGGTCGCATGGCCAGGGCCGATCATCGTCCGGACGGCACCATCGTAGATGAGCCCGATGTTATCCAGGGCGGCGTGCTGATGCGCAAGGGAGCCGAAGAAGGCCCCACGCTCGAAGGGATTCACGAGAAGGTAGACGAACTCAATAATCACATCCTGCCCGAGGGTGTGAAGGTCATTCCGATGCTGGACCGCAGCGACCTGCTTCATTACACGTTGCACACGGTGCTGCACAACCTCGGCGAAGGGATGATCCTGGTCACGATCATCCTCTTTCTCTTCCTCGGCAACATTCGCGGTGCATTTATCGTTGCGCTCACCATCCCCTTTTCTCTGTTGTTTGCTTCCATATGGCTTGACCTTAGCCATATCCCGGCAAATCTGATCTCGCTGGGCGCTCTGGACTTCGGCATGGTGGTGGACGGTGCCGTAGTAATGGTCGAGAACATCATCCGTCACTTGAGCCAGGATAATGGCCCACCCGGCAGTGCCACCATGAAGTCACCTGCAGACAAGATTCGCGAGGCCTCTCATGAGGTCCAGCGCCCGGTCTTCTTTGCGATTGCCATCATCATCACCGCCTACATGCCCATCTTTACGCTCCAACGGGTCGAAGGGCGTCTGTTCCGGCCCATGGCCTGGACGGTTGCCTTCGCTCTGCTCGGCGCCATGACGTTTTCCATCTTCATTGTGCCGGTGCTGAGCGCCATGCTCTTCCAGAAAAACGTGAAGGAATGGCACAACCCGGTCATGGAGTTCCTGACGGCACGCTACCGGAATGGAGTGCGCTGGGCTGTCGAACACCGCATGGTTGTAGTCGGCGCCGGTCTGGTTTCGTTGGCGGTCGCTCTTTTTCTGACATTCAGTGGAGTCATCGGATCGGAGTTCCTGCCCCATCTGGACGAAGGTGCCATCTGGGCGCGTGGCGAGATGGCGAACAGCGTAGGCGAGACGGAAGGCACGCGCTTCGCCCAGCAATCCCGCTATATCTTCGCCTCGTTCCCCGAGGTCACCAAGGTCGTCTCGCAATCTGGTGCGCCTGACGATGGAACCGACACGGGAGGATTCGGCAATACGGAATATTTCATCGACTTGAAGCCCAAGGAGCAATGGCGGCCCATCTTTCATCAGAATAAAGAGGAACTGATCGCGGCGATGGATCGTGAAGTGGAGAAATACCCGGGGGCTTTCTGGAACTTCTCCCAGCCCATTGAGGACAACGTGTCTGAAACACTTACCGGCACGAAAGGCGGACTATGTGCCAAGTTATATGGGCCCGATCTGGACGTTCTCGAGGAAAAGGGCCAGGAGATCAAAGATATTATGGCCAAAATTGATGGGGTCAAGGATCTGGGAGTTCAACATGATACGGGCCAGCCGAATATCGATCTCACCGTTGACCGTCAGGCGGCTGCGCGCTTCGGGATCAATGTGGCCGATATCCAGGACGCCGTCCAGACTGCGGTCGGCGGCAATGCTGTTAGCCAGGTCCTGCAGGGAGAGGCAGTCTACAACGTGGTCGTGCGCTATCAGAAGCCGTATCGTGATACCGAGGAGGCCATCCAGAATATTCGGCTGCTCTCTCCCTCGGGAGAGCGCGTCTCGCTGGCTCAGTTGACCAAAGTCCAGGTTCGGGATGACGCTTACGACATATACCGGGAAGACGGTTCCCGCTATGTGGCCATCCGCTTTCAGGTTCGCGGCCGCGATCTGGGCACCACGGTCAAGGATTCCATCGACCAGATCGCAAAAAATGTGCAGTTACCGCGCGGCTATCACCTCGAATGGTCCGGAGAATACGAGAGTGAAAAGCGAGCCGAAAAAAGGCTGCTCATGATCGTGCCCCTGACGATCTTTTTGATCTTCATCATTCTCTACGCCATGTTCCGTTCCTTCAAATGGGCGCTGCTGATCCTCCTCAACGTGGCCATGGCCCGCGTTGGAGGCTTACTCGCCCTCCTTGTGACCGGTACATACTTCAGCGTCTCTTCCGGTGTCGGCTTCCTC
>Ga0210398_10001475_pt1 | contig 24245 bp, 19 predicted proteins | sample IncBWC4OmetaG_FD_161047 | JGI IMG/M metagenome (GOLD analysis project Ga0210398, IMG submission 161047) | Forest soil microbial communities from Barre Woods Harvard Forest LTER site, Petersham, Massachusetts, United States - Inc-BW-C-4-O | ecosystem: Environmental > Terrestrial > Soil >...
TGGCGGCAACCAGGAAGACTTCCGGGTCGGGCTTGCCGCGGTGCACGTCTTCGGCGGAGACGATGGCTTCGAAGCAGTCGGCGGTGTGGAGGGCTTCGAGGATGGTTTTGACATTCTTGCGCGGGGCGGCGGAGGCGATGGCCTGACGCCATCCTTGCTGGTGCAGACGGCTTATCCACTGGGAGACGCCGGGAAGCGGCTCGATGCCTTGCTGACGCACACGCTGGCGGTAGAGGGCTTCTTTGGCATCGCCGACGCGCTCGATGAGTTCGGAGGTGACTTGGGCGCCGAGCCATTGGCGGAGGATGGAGTCGTTGCGCTGGCCGAAGGTGGCGAGGAACTGGTCGTGGGTGATGGGATGGCCTTCGCGGGCCATGGTGTCCTGCCAGGCCTGCCAGTGGTAGTCGGCGGAGTCGACGAGGGTTCCGTCCATGTCCCAGAGTACGGCGCGGGTGCGGGTCATTGGAGATTTGATGTTAGGGCATTTTGAGGGATTCTTGTTAGCGGAGGGACGTTTCGAAAGGCGAAAGCGAAAGGAGGGGCGATGAGTGCAAACCTCTGCGGCTTGAAAAACTCAGTGCTTGAACCGGTCTTGTGCAGGCTGGTAGAAGTGCTACTGAGTTTTTCCTTTCTTTTCTAGCTGATGCGAGGCTGTGGTGCTGCCGGGGGCTTAGGAAGCGGACCAGTCGTTTGATGTTCTGCACGGCCGCTGCCATGAGGAACTGCTCCCGAAGGAATTTTAGTCCTCGTAAACGCAAGCGACGCAGCCCGGTCTGATTCTTCAATTCCGCGAACAGGGCTTCCACTTTCTTTCTTTGCCGCTGTGCCCTGGCAAAGTCAGGCGCGTTTGCTAACTCCCGTGCGCGTTGCCGCGCCGGCTCGTGCGGTGAATGACCAAACACCGGAAAGCCGTACTCGTGCAATTGGGGTCGGAGCGCGCAGGGGCCACACCGTTTGCGTGTCCCGGTGTAAGTCCAGGCGTGGGCCGTGAGGCAGACGGGTCTCGTGCCTTGCCGCGGTTCGTAACGCCGACATGTCGTCGCTTGCACCTGATTGGAAGTGCGTGTTCCTACCCTTGCTTTGTAGTAAATCGCTGTGATAAGGGATGCCAATGAAGCTCTCTACAGTTATTGTGTTGGCCAGTTTCGCCCTTGTCGCCTTCCGCTGCGCGGTTGGCCAGCAAACCGAGAAAGAGATTGTTATTGAAGAAAAGGACACTTTGTCGCAGTCTTCCGCCGCGGCTGACCGTTACGTGAGCGGATACCACTCATCTGTCGCTGGAGAAACGATCCACTACCATTCACCAGACCCGGATGCAGACTCGGCGTTGCTGGTAAGAGGGCAGAACGTCGCCCCCTCAATTTCCTGGGAAACCGAGCCCATGCCGGATGTGCATGGCGACTTTACCCAGTTCATCTGGCTGGCTGGGATTGAGTGTGCCGGCTTTACCGGGGAAGTGGAGAGCCACAATTTCGACTTCCTGATCAACGGCCAGTGGTGGTTCACCTTCAGGAATGCGAAGGATGACACGGCGAAGAACTGGAAGATTACAGGTAAGGACGGCTCTGAACTGACGTTCAATGCGGCGATGACAGACAAGGCGGGTGATTTGTTCGGGTACATGACCCTCACCGCTCCTGCGAAAGACTTCCGGCCCGGAAAGTCGCTCCTGCTCGAAGTGAGAGGAGACAATTCGGGAAGCCCCGATTGGTACATGACCTTTCAACATGCCTTCAACTTCGCACCGCGGGTACGAGCCGAGCCAGCTCTGGTCAGGGATGCCGGTCGCGAGATGCAATCGCTGCGGCTGAGCCTGGACAATCTGAATTCAGGCAGAACTCTCAGTCTTCGCACGCCTACGCAAGAAATTGCCGATACGCCGCTAAAGATCGGAGCGAATGTCTTGCAGATCGCCGTTCCCGAAGCAAAGTCTCCGGAAACTGTCGCGATCCGCTTTAAGCTGAACGGGCAGCTTGTGCAGACCGACAACATTCAGGTCGTACCCGTCAAGAGAAAGAAGATTTATCTCCTGTGCTATTCGCACAACGACATCGGATACACAAATCTCCAGGCCGACGTCGAACGGAAACAGTGGAAGAACCTGGAGGAGGCGATTCAGCTCATCCACCAGACGGTGAATTACCCGCAGGATGCCAGGTACAAGTGGAATATGGAAACGATCTGGGCGCTGGAGAGTTATCTCAAGCAGGCTTCTCCCGCACAAACGGAAGAAGTCTTCGCCGATATACGAGATGGAAGCATTGGGCTCAGCGCGCTTTTCGCCAACATGCTCACCGGCCTCGCCAATGCGGAGGAGATGTCACATTTCTTCGACTTCGCGCGGCACCTCCGAAGCGAGTACCAGATCCCAATGACGACGGCCGTGACTTCGGATGTTCCCGGTTTCAGTTGGGGGCTAGTTTCTGCCATGGCACAGAGCGGCGTGAAGTATTTCGCCACGGCGCCGAACTCGGGCGATCGCATCGGATACACCTTACAGGCCTGGGGCGACAAACCGTTCTACTGGGAATCGCAGTCGGGCAAGGAAAGGGTACTAACCTGGATGGCCGGTGCAAGCTATTCCAGCTTTCATGAAGGTTCACTCAGCCAGCTCGGGGACGAAAAAATTATGAACCTGCTGCGAAAGCTGGATGAATCATCGTATCCGTACGATATGGTACAGCTTCCTTACACGCTCGGTGATAACGGCGAGCCGGATCCAACCCTGGCCGATTTTGTCCAGCATTGGAATGAGCGATACGTGACGCCCCGGCTGATCATTGCGACGCATGAGCAGATGTTCCGGGCATTCGAGGATCGCTACGGCGCGACTCTCCCCGTCGTGCAAGGTGACTTCACTCCTTATTGGGAGGACGGGGCGGTCTCTACCGCGTACGAGACTGCGCTCAACCGTGCAACGGCGGATCGCCTGATTCAGGGAGAGACGTTGTGGTCGATGCTGGCGCCAACCGCGTATCCGGCCTCGGAATACGAGGCCGCATGGCGCAATGTGGCCTTCTTCGACGAGCACACGTGGGGAGCACACAACAGCACCGAAGAGCCGGACTTACCTTTTGTGAAACGACAGTGGGAGACGAAGCGTGAGTTTGCGCTGAATGCAGACAGGCAATCGCGCGAGGAATTGGAAAAAGTATTGCACGCTCCATCGAAAAAGCAACCGTCGCATAAAGCAATCCAGGTCTACAACACAAACTCCTGGCCGCGGACGGACGTAGTTTTCCTCTCGCGGGCGGAGAGTTCGGCGGGAGATCGGGTGATTGGACCCAGCGGCAAGCTGCTGCGGTCGCAACGCCTGTCTACAGGAGAACTGGCAGTGTTGGTCGATAACACCCCGCCGTTTTCGTCCGAAGAACTTGTAGTAACCCCTGGGAACGCCGGCAGAGGTGATTCCGCAAGGGTCACGGGGAATGCGCTGGACAATGATTTTCTTTCACTGTCGATCAACCCGCAAACGGGGGCGATCGCGAGTCTGAAGAAGAATGGAGTTGAGTTAGTGGATGCGGCGCGCGGAGGGCTCGATGAGTATCTCTATGTGCCTGGCACCGATTCACGAAAAGCACACGGGATCTCGAACGTGCATGTGAGAGCGAAGGAACAGGGGGACCTGGTGGTCTCTCTTCTCGTGGAGGGCGATGCGCCCGGCGCGAAGCACTATTCCAGCGAGATCCGACTTGTCGAAGGACTCGATCGCGTGGACGTGATCACGAATATTGACAAACTCGCCATACGCCAAAAAGAGGGAGTGCATATTGCCTTTCCGTTCTCCGTACCTGAAGGGCAGTTGCGCTACGATGTGGCCGATGGAGTGGTTCGTCCGGAGACCGATCAGTTAGCCGGTGCTTGCAAGAACTTCTTCTCGGTGGAGAGTTGGGTGGACATCTCGAACCGGGAGTACGGTGTAACCTGGGCAACAGCGAACGCGCCGCTGGTGGAACTCGGCGAGATCACGGCCGAACAGCCCTGGATGAAGTCGATCAAAACATCATCTTCGATCTACTCCTATGTCATGAACAACTACTGGCATACAAATTACAAAGCTGATCAGGAAGGGCCTGTCACATTTGCCTATTCTATCCGGCCGCACGCAGCATTTGATGCAACGGAAGCTGCGAAATTCGGTACCGAGAGAAGACAGCCGCTAATTGTTAGCGTGTGGGGCCCGCCCGGGCCGTTGCATCTTCCACTCATGAAGCTCTCTTCAACGAAAATTATTGTCTTTTCCATTAAACCAGTGGCGGCTGCGAACAGTTGGCTGGTTCACGTCTATAACCCAACAGCGGCGGATCAAATGGCGGGACTCCGATGGAAGGGCGGCGAGCGCGTGTCCATCCATCGGAGTGACGCAGCGGGAGAGTCTGGTACTCCCGTCCGCAATTTCGAGCTGGCTGCTTTTGATAGTGCGTATTTTTTGATATCCCAAGAGTGACTTCCGCTATACGCGCACGATCGTGACAGTGACGTGCCCCTGGAGATTCCAGCGAACCTTGGCGCAGGCGGGTAGCCCCTTCAATTCGACCGGCGCAAGCGCTACCCAGATCCTTGCAACTTCGAAAAGCCCAACGTACTCTTTGATCACCCGAAAGCGGATTGAGCCTAGACGGTTCTTAGCCCGCAGCTTGTTCTTGTCGCCATCGATTTCAGGGAATGACAACGTCCTTATCAGTGACGATCCGCACGGAACGGAGAGCGCAACAGCAATGTGTCCATGACTTCGTTTTTAGGGGACGTAATACGTCACGACCAAAATCCATTCCATTCGTTAAGAATTGCAGGCACTATCGGCGGCCGAGGCAGCGGGGAATCAGAGAGTTGATATAGCTTTGATGACATGCCGGGAAATGGATGCCGGCCACTAGAACGGAGTTGACCTCTTATGCGCAGGATCATCTCGATATCATCCGTTTCCCTTCTTTTACTCGCGCCCTACGTTTGGCCGCAGGCCACCAAAACCCCGGTTACCCCGCGGGGACCGAGCGTCTCCGCCGGCAGCCAGGGCGTGGTTGTTTCCGGCAAGCCTGCCGCGACCGCGGCCGGGATCAAGATTCTGGAACAGGGCGGAAACGCCGCCGATGCAGGCGCCGCCACTCTGCTGGCACTGTCCGTAACCTATGTAGGCGCGTTCTGCGTGGGAGGAGAAATTCCCATTCTGGTTTACAGCGTCAACCAGAAAAACGTGAAGCTGCTGGAGGGGCAAGGGGAGGCCCCTCGCGACGCCAAGGCGATCGCCTGGTACATGGGACACGGAATCCCGGACGGTGACGTCAAGGCAGCCGCCGTGCCTGGCACCATAGATGCGGTCGTCACTCTGCTGAAACTGTACGGGACCAAAAGCTTCGCGGAGGTCGTGCAGCCAACGCTGGCCATTCTGGATGCCGGCGGCCCCAGTTGGTATATCGATACCGGCAGCGGCACGAGGATCGAAACCGGGGTGAACTGGCAGGCGGATATGGCGGTGACCTTTCGCAAATTGGTGGAGTCCGAAAAGGCCGCGAATGGTACGCGGCGACAGAAACTGCAAGCTGTCTCTGACCGTTTCTATCGTGGCGATATCGCCGACGCCCTAGAAGCCTGGTATATGGAAAAGGGAGGCTTCCTTCGCAAGGCGGATTTGGCCGCACACAAAACTCCCGTGGTGGATCCGCTCAAAACTACGTACCGTGGCTACACGGTCTATAAAGCCGGTCCGCTGACGCAGGGGCCTTATCTCTTGCAGACGCTGCGCCTGCTGGAAGGCTTCGACCTGAAGAAGATGGGCTTCAATTCGGCGGATTACATCCACACGGTGATTGAAGCGGAGAAACTGGCGCTGGCGGATCGCGACGAATATTACGGCGATCCGAACTTTGTGAAAGTGCCGATGCAACAGTTGCTTTCCGATCAGTACACCAAAATGCGCCGCGAGCTGATAAATCCGAAAAAGGCATCTCTCGAGCTCCGGCCGGGCGACCCTTACAATATGAAGCCGACCAAGCCGCCCACTATCACCGGCCCCTGGCATGGCGGAACTACCGTCATGTGTGTGACGGATAAGTTTGGGAACGTCATCGCGGCGACTCCCAGCGGCCTCTCAAGCACAGCCGGCGTTGCCGGACGCACGGGCATCATTCACGGAAGCCGGCTCAGCAGCCTGAACACGTTTGCAGGAGCTCCCAACGTCATCCAGCCCGGCAAGCGGCCGCGAATCACGCTGAGCCCAACGCTGCTTTTCCATAACAACCATCCCGTGATGGCGATCTCGGTAGCGGGCGGTGACCAGCAGGATCAGGCAGCCATCCAGGTCATCCTCAACTACGTGGAATTCGGCATGAGTTTCGAGGAGGCGTTTAAGGCGCCACGGTTCTCCACCGCGCATTTCATCAGCTCCTTCGGCCAGGACCGCGCCAAACTGGGCAGCCTCTCTGTGCCCAACACCCTGCCCGAAGAAGTGCAGGGCGACCTTAGGGCTCGCGGCCACATGGTTACCGCCAGCCGCGACGGAGTGGGCGGAGTGGCTCTGATCGGCATTGACCCCAAGATTAACCAGGCTACTGGCGTGGGTCCGGCCGCTGGCAAAATGGAATAGACCCCAGGGTACCTCGAACGTACCGCGCGACCCTAGCATTTGCGTCGCCGCTGCTGGGCAAGGGTCGAGATGAATCTCGAGCCGGTACGCCGGGAGACTTTCTCCCCAGAGCCACTCGCGATTAACGTACCCGTGGGATGGCTGACGAATTCGAATCTGAGTCCGCAATGAGGAGTTAACCCTATGGATTGGCAAAGCGGTAAGAACAGAGGATGCTCGATTCCCACTCCCTCCTAAGGTCGGTCGCAACGGTCCGTTCCTCTGTGGCTCCGGCAAGAAGTACAAGCGGTGCTGCGGCGGGGAATCGGTGGGCCTGAACCCCGACAGCCCAGCGCCCTATGGAGACGAAGCCCTGCCGCGAAAATTCCTGCTGCATCAAAGAGGAGAACGACCACCGAGCACCGGATCAGCAGTGATTCCGTGCTTCCAAGCGAGGACACTCTCCGAAGACGAAAATGCCGAAACGGGTGCCCGTCACTGGCGTTGCGCAAAACTGTGCGTAAAGAAATCCTGAAATTTGGGCCGGGAAGTTGGGTTCAGATTTAGAGTCACCGAGCCAGTTCATGAGATTGGCTCAACCCATTGAAAGCAAACGGGAGGTTTGGTTGGGGTGGTGGATTTGAACCACCGACCTTTGGGTTATGAGAGTTTTTTCGAAATTTCAGCGGTCTTCCCGCGCCAGCGTCGACTAGGCTGGAAGCTCCAACTCCGAGTCGGGAGCACTTCGCGCGCCGTTTTAGCAAACTGGGGTGATATTGACGCCCGATGAACGACCTCGTCGCATGTCGTCGCTTGCTCTTGTTAGCCAATTGACTGGCCGCTCGGCGAGCCCATTGACGAATGACACTTGCTGCAACTCCGCTATGCTGCGGCAGTTCAAGTGTGTCCTTTATTTCAACTGACCAGGAAAAGTTCGATCCCGTGCGCTTTTCCGAGATTGCGCGAGTACTTCTTGTCCGTCCCATTATTCCAATGCTCATGTACACCGAGGCTGCGGCATCGGATGCCGTCGCGTTCAGGATCATAGAACGTCTTCGAAGGTGGGTCGTTAGCCAAAGCAGATTCGCGCAAGTAGTTATCGGCATTCGCGATATCCGGGAGATCGGGCCATTCCGAAGTCAGAAAATCGAAGCCCACTGAATCGATCGCTACGCTGTCAAGCGACATGAAAATACTATTTGGCCATGCATCATTGAACGGCGCCATCTTCCATTTCCGGTGAGGCGGACCATCCACATTGTCATTTCCATACAGCCCCTCAATAAGAAAGAGCATGGTTTTCTCGCCGAGATCCTTATGACCTAGAAAATCGGTGAATGCGGAGTAACTTGCCGAACCATCTTTGTTGTGATGGAAGCCATCGTGCGCGTTCTTGCGCCAGTCGGGATTGATGCTCGTAGCACCGAACAGATTCTTCGCGCAAAGTGTCACGCCTGAACTCACATGCGCTCTCAATACTGCAGCATCGATTAAGTAGGTGGCTTCAACGACTGTGGTGTCGAGTCCTTTAGCGTTGTTGCTTTCAATTGAGAAAGGGATCGCGTTGGGTTTGAACTCGGCCTTTAGTCGTCCATCGCCTCCGATATGGTCCACAAATACGACACCGGGAAACTCACGGTGAATCTTGTCGTAGAGATTGCTTGGGATGAACCGGCTGGAATCGAAGACGGTGATCGATGACTGTGGCACCCGTCCCGGCCCAGTCAACTGTCGGACGAGCGAAAGGATCACATGGGACGAAGAGTTCAGACGATCGATTGTGCCATGATCGGTTGTGTTGTTCAGGTTGGCCTTGATTGCCACTTTCTCGCCAACCCTGTACCCGGCGTTGCCGCGACCATGAGCGCGATTGAAATACTTGAAGATGGCGCTCCATGCCTGGGCATCGCTTTTTTGATCTGTAAGACTCCGGATAGAGCGGGAGACCATGCGGTCAATTACCGCCTGGTTGTTGTTGGCGTCCCTCCACCAGGAACCTGTCCCATCCCAGGTCACAGCCGCCGGATCATGCGTCCAGGTGACTCGGCCGGGAACCACGCCGCGGGGAATACCCACTGGAGAAAGCGTGGGTTCAAAAAGAGAAGAACGAAGAGTAGTGGCAGCTGCAATAGACAGAGCGAATTGCCGGCGAGTCATTTCCATTTTGATTCCTCACGCACAACCCTTACGGTAACCCCCGGGTCATTTTGCCTGAAAGCCTTCTGGGTTCAGGCGGAACTATTCTGAAACAACATGCGATCGACAGAGTAATGAAAGGAGCGCTCTGATTGCTGGCACCAATTGATTCCGACATCACTGCTGTCCGGTTGAGGACATTCGGATCCGGCGTAGGCCATAGACATTATTACGCTTAACTGTCATTTTAATTGTTTTTGATTTGGATTGACCACAGCCCATTTGGGCCTTCCATGCTCCAATCAGGCGGCGCGAAATAAATAATGGAGCAAGAACCCGGTCGAACAGCACAGATGCTCCTCGGGGTGCGGTTCTGAGCATATTAAGAAAACCGGGACGGCGAAGGGCGCCCTCCCTTGGCAAAGAATTTCAGCCATCCTAGAACTCGCGAATAATCTGGAGCGCAGTCCAGAGTCAAGGGGTCAAAGGGAACCGTTGTTGGAGGCGGCTATCGCGCGAATTGGAGAGTCCGAACCTCTGCAAAAAGCTGTTTGCCAACATTCGCAGGCAAATAGGGCTTCGGGTCTAGGTGCGAGGACTGCAACCGATGTGCCTACGCTTGCGTTTACGGGGGTTGCCACAAAGGCGTGAGACTTCGCCCGCCCGCATGCGGCCCGCTAAGTACGACTGCCATGTCCGAGATCTGTCCTTTATCGTTGAATCTGGTTACCCAGGGTTGCGTAGAAGTCTGCGAGTTGCGAACAGGTTGCAACTTGTTCCCATTCGCTCCCATTCGTCTCAGGCGCCGTGACGCCATTTTCTACGCCGCCCGAGAAGAGCCGGGTGAATCTAAAAATACATCTCCACAACCCTGCTGTTCGCGGCATGTTTTGTACCGAAACGGCCCGGGTGTAGGCGTTCATTGTGCATGTGGTGCTGAGAGCAGCCCGGGCCATCTCCAGGTTTGGATTCGCGTCAGCACCACACCACTGCAACGTGCGCCATCAGTAGGGAATGGGGTGGAGATCAACCGCGCCTGGGGTGGGGTAAATAAATGCAACCAGGATGTTTTTCACGAATTATCAGCACCCACCGATTCGGATTCGATTAACATTTGGCAGTATCGATGCCGAACGCGAACACTTCGTCAATCGATGTACTTGATTTCCAGTACTCCTCACGCAGGGTCAGACGACTTCGATATCTGACCTCCAAATAGGAGTGCTTGCATTCGGTTTCAACACTTGAAAAATACATAAAAGGAATCAGGGATGCATCGTACAGACTATGCAGTGAAGCACACTTGCTCTAAGAACGCGAGAGTTCGAGCATTGGGTATGGCGTTCTGTATTGTGACTGCAATTGCGATCTTTGTTGCACCCCCCTACTTGCACACTCAGGGCAGAGATCAGGCCGAGCGCGTCTTCTTCAACGCCAAGGTGTTCACCGGCGTTCCGGACAATCCGTATGCCGAAGCGGTGGCGATCCGCGGCGACAAGATCGTTGCAGTCGGGAACCTCCCCGAGGTGTTGCACGCTGCATCGCCGGTGGCGGAGAAGATCGATTTGCAGGGCAAGTCGCTGCTCCCTGGTTTGATTGACAGCCACGTCCATCCGATCATGGCTGGACTCACCTTGGTCGGTGCAGATGTCGGCGATCATGTGCATTCGATTGACGAGCTCGTCAGCGTTGCCGCGGATGCGAAGAAGTCCGGAAAAGGAATGCGTGGGGAAGTCCTCTATATCAGCGGCATGCCTCTGGAGTTCTGGTCGCACACGGATGAACTGAATGCTCGTTTCAACACCGGCGATTTCGCAGGTTTACCGGTGTTTCTCGCGGGATCCGACGGGCACACGGGCTGGGGCAATCGCGATCTCTTAAAGCGCGCTGCAATCACCAAGGATTTCCTGGCGCATCTGTCTGCGGCTGAGCGCGCTTACTACGGAGTGGGCAAAGACGGTGAACCCAATGGCTTCGCCGTCGATGCCGGCCGGGAAAAGCTCGATGCGGCGATCCCCCCACCAACCGAAGAACAATGGCTTGCCGCCGGGCGCGCGGCCGTTCAATACCTGCACAGCCTCGGCATCACCTCGTGGCTCGATGCCTGGGCCGACGAGTCGGTCCTGTCCACCTACAAAGCTTTAGCTGAACACAGAGAATTGACGGCGCACGTCGCTGCATTTTGGGTGGTGAATCCACGCAATGATCCGGCAAAGGAATTGGATGTGGCTCAAGAGATTCGTCAAAAATATGCCGGCATACCGAACCTGACGATCCCTGGAATCAAAGTGTTCGCCGACGGCGTGCTGGAATATCCTTCGCAGACGGCATCACTGACCAAGCCATATAAGAACACCGGTAGGCATGGAGACCTGCTGTTTGACCCGGCACGATTCGCGCAATTGGTAACGGCCGCCGATAAGCAAGGTCTCATCATTCACGTGCATGCCTTGGGTGACCGGGCAGTGAAGGAATCACTCAATGGAATCGGGGCAGCGAGAAAGGCAAACGGAAACAGTGGCCTTCCCGACACACTTACTCATGTCCAACTGGCAGATCCGGAAGATTTTCCGCGCTTCAAGGAACTCGGTGTGATTGCCGCGTTGCAGCTTCTGTGGGCCACGGCCGAGCCCGACACGATCGAACTGGTGAAGCCTTACATCGATCCGGAATTGTATCGTTGGCAATATCCAGCGCGCTCGCTGCTGGATGCAGGTGCCACAATCTCGGGCGCCAGCGATTGGTTTGTCTCCAGCCCCAATGTCTTTTGGGCGATTTACGAGGCGGAAACGCGCAAGGGGGTTGAAGGCATTCTCGATCCCAGCCAGTGCATGCCTCGGGAGGCGATGCTTTTCGCATACACAAGAAATTCCGCGCGAGCCATGAACGAGCAGGATAAGATTGGCTCCTTGGCACCAGGCATGCAAGCGGATCTCGTGTTGCTCGATCGTGACATCCTCACGGTTTCTCCCGAAGAAATGCGGGACACCAGAGTTCTGTGGACCATGGTAGGGGGCAACACGGTTTACCGCTCGCAGCCGTGACGTGTCGTAACGTCCTAATTTTGGGCCCTCGAATGTCGTGCGCCAATAATATGCTCTTTCTCCTGGATGAGGCACTTGCCGGAACTAATTCCAATGATCGATGTTTTGGAGCAAGCGCGGTGATCGAACAGTTGATTGGGAGCGTTTCGGTCGGCCTCGTGACGCACCATGATCTAGCACTAACCGAGGCGGTCAACGTTCACGATGGCGGCACTTTGAAGAACACTAGGAGAGTGGTGAAATGCAGTTCGATTACAGAATGCGTTCAGGAGTGCTGACCCACACTAATGGTGCGAATGTGATGGCCGCATTGGGACTGCTTCCTTCGCCGAAGTAGCGTCCGCCGTGTCAGCGGCTTCGTCCAAATCCCGACAACGCGTTTTTAATCCTTGACCGAAGATCGGGCCGATTCTCGGTGAGCGCTAATGCCTGCTTTTGCCAGTTAAGCCTCCAATTGAGCGATACTAGGGCGAGCGAGAGGCAGCAAATGACAAAACGACAAACCAAAAACCGCGAATTTAGGAATGAAGCAAAGCCGAAGGAAACCAAGGTCGAATTTCTGGCTTCTCTCACCGGAGTGCTTGCCACTGGTCTCTTCATCATCACTTTCATGGTGCAGGCGTTTGCGATCCCTTCGAGTTCAATGGAGAACACCTTGCTTGTGGGGGACCACGTTTTTGTCAACCGTATCCAGTTTGCTCCGGAAACCTCGTGGGCGAAGTTGGCGGTTCCTTATGACCAGATTCGGCGCGGAGACATTGTTGTATTTCTTTCGCCGCAAACCCCCGGTCTCCACGTGGTGAAGAGGATCATCGGTGTTCCAGGCGACAGAATCCACCTACGGAACGGAGTTGTGTACCGTAATGGTCAGAAGTTGGACGAATCCTATGTATTACATGACCGCGACGAGACCTTTTATGCTTACAGAGACAATTTTCCGGCTGATCTGCCGCCGAGTTTCGATTCCAACATCTGGGAGAGGTGGTGGAGCAATTTGCCATCCTTCATTGAGGGAGAGGACATCATCGTTCCACCGGACTCCTACTTTGGAATGGGAGATCACCGAGGTGTTAGCTTGGATAGTCGCTTTTGGGGTTTTATCCCAAGAAGGAACATCATTGGACGGCCGATGTTTATATATTGGTCTTTTGACGCCAGTGAGGAGGAATACATGAGAAAGTCACTCGGCGACCGCTTAGGATTTGTTGCCCACTCCATCATCCACTTCTTGGACGAAACACGCTGGCGGCGAACCTTCAGGGTGGTTAAGTAAGGACGTCTCTACGGATAGAGCGGGATTTGGCTGACGAAACCGGTGGCCACCCGCCCGTCGCCGGATATCACTACAGTGCCAACTGGGCAACCCGCCACTGGCAGGACTTTCACCTGCTAGACCATCAATTAGCTTTGTTGCACTAACCCGGCGCACTGAAATTGCCTAACCACACTTGGTATCGGAGGGCTGCGCCGCTTCTGAGAGGCGCATGACCTTTTCGAAGTTCGCCCGTCCCTCAATGGCTGGGAGTGCGGGGTAATTATGATGATGAAGCGAAGGCGGAGCTTTTTACAGACTGGCACGCTCGCAGTGATGGGGCTCGCCCATCGCGGGAGGGCAACCGGCCCCGGAGTGCAGGGGGCGATACGGGCTCCGGGCAGTGAATTTCTCGCGACCTTGCCGCACCTAATGGAACTCGCGAATTTACCCGGTTTGGCTCAACGAGCGGGTTATGCACGCCGCCGGAGAGGACCAGGCGGTATTTTTGTGGGTGTAATTGTCGCAAATCTCTAAAGCGCTCATTGTTCAACGATTAAAACGTGCGACAGAGACAGCTTCCACGGCATACCTTCGCTGGGACGCGCGGCAACGGAGTGACGCTGCAATTCCGTAGTATTCGAACCGGCCGTGAAAAATCTCAATCCCACGCATTGACCGGGCGGACGGTGTGGTTTACTAGTCGACAATGACTCCTTCGTTGATCCTGCGAGTACTGTTGCTCGGCTGTCTGTTGTGCACTTTCCCGGTCAGAGTCTTTGCGCAGACCCTGGTGGAGCGACTGGGATACCCTCCCGGCACAAAGCTCCTTGTTGTTCATGCGGACGATCTGGGCGAAACCCACTCGGTGAATGCCGCTGCGATCAAAGCTCTCGAAGGCGGGATGATCAATTCGGCGAGCCTGATGGTTCCCTGCCCGTGGTTTCCGGAGATTGCCGACTACGCGAAATCCCACCCGGACGTAGACTTTGGCCTGCACCTCACGTTGACGAGTGAACGAGTTTATTACCGCTGGGGGCCCGTGGCCCCCGCCGACAAGGTGCCGAGCCTGGTGGATCAGAACGGATATTTCCACCACGAGTGGAAAGAGGGCGAGCATATCAATGCCAAGGAGGTCGAGGTCGAACTGCACGCCCAGATCGAGCGCGCGCTCGCGATGGGCGTTCGTCCCACGCACCTCGATTCGCACCAGTACCGGCTGATCATGAGCGGCAAAGAACTATTCGACACTATGCTGCGGGTGGCTCACGAGTATAAGCTCCCGGTTTTCGTCACCAGAGATTGGTTCGCCGACTACCCATATTTGCAGGCCAGCCTCGGTCCAACCGATGTAGTGCTAGACCATACGGTTACGATTGACCCGGAAATTCCGCCGGAAAAATGGGCGGAATTTTACCTCACTGCGTTGAAGAACCTGAAGCCGGGCGTGACGGAGTTCGTCATCCATCCCGGTTTCGACGATGATGAACTACGGGCCGCCACCAGGGAGCGCTCCACATGGGGCTCGGCCTGGAGGCAGCGCGACTACGATTTTTTCACGAGTGACCAGTTCCGGGAGATTCTGGGTCAGCAAAAAATTAAGCTGATCACCTGGAAGGAACTGACCCGCGCTGCCGAAGCGCAGTGATCTCTCCCAGATTTCTGCCAAATACTGCAGGCCGTTCGCTTGGCAGTACTGGAACCGTCGAAAACCAGCGACTGGAATCCGGGTGGCTCCCACGCCGGAGGTCTGTAATTCTCAGTTGGTGTGGTTGTTAACGACGCTTATCAACCGGACGCGAGCCAACCCCGCCGAGTACAACGCGTCGAGGGCCTCGTGAGACTCACTCCTCCCGGTGATGCAACGGTCGATCTCTGGATGATCACTTTCGCTGACACGGAAGGCAGGGTGGTAATGAGCCATCAAGTTGACGTAGGTGTCAGTCCCATCAGACGGTAAACGCGATTGAATTGGGATACGTAACGCGTCCCGACTTGGAAAGCGAACTCAAAGCAGACCACCCTGTAATCGAGAAAATCTAGGATGGCGATCCTCAACCGCAATCCGGCGGACGGAGTTACTGTGGGTTAGCAGCGGAGACAAGGTTGCTCCATCGACCGTTCGCAACCGTGTCCCTGTAGTCGAACCAGACAAGGACCGATGGTGCTCTGCTGGCAGCTGCCGCATCGGTCAGCATGGTCTGCAACTGGCTGACGGTGGGGTAGACGCAAATCGACCTCGAAGCGCAGGCACCCGGGGCAAAGTCTTCCCAGCTGAAAGCCTGGAGATTCATCAATGTGGACTCGTTGTAATTGCCTGCAATCGTATCGAGCCAACTGGCCGCCGAGGCCTCGGTACTGGCGGCCTCGCCCGTGCCTACAGGGTAGTAGTCGGCTCCCATCACATTGAAGTCGGCTTCGATCGGATCGAGAAATCCTGCAAGCTGGCTCTCGTTGGCGGAGTTGACGCTATCCCATGTTTCGGCGCCATAGATGCTGTGGTTTGGGTCGGCTGCACGGACGGTGCTATACAAGGTTGCAATATCGGCTTCGATGGCGGACTCGGAGATGGTTCTGCCTTTGTAATTCTGAATCTCACCCTGCGAGGCCATGTTCACATACTCATCATCAATATAGTAGCCGGCTGTGGCTGAGAAGGTCGCGAACCATTTCACTAGTGCGCTGGTGAAGGCGGCGTTCGTACAACCGCTGCAGAAGCTGGATGCCAATTCTGTGTCGTTGCTGATAAGGGAGTAGTTACGGGTGCTCATCCCTTGATACAGAGCAAAGTCCAGGGGGATGTACCAGATGATCTTGAGGCTGGAGGAGCGTGCCTGATCGGCCCAGGATGCGATTTCGGACTCAGTGCCCCACAAGTTGGAGTCGTTGAAGACGTACCGGAATTTAGCGGCGGCGATGGTTTGCAGTTCCGCCTCGGACGTCAGACCTGAGATGCCATCGCAGTTGCCAGCGCTGTTATCCGGATTGCAATCTACCCAGATTCCCTGAGGAATGGTAACGACGACCGCAGCCGGGGTCGGTTTCGAAGAGTTTGAAGTCCTGACACTCACGTATAGGAGCGAGTGGCCGTTGATTACTCTCTCGCCAAAACGTGGGGAGGCGGCTCCCAACTCAGCAAAATATTCACCGTTCTCGCGCACCTCCACTGGAAGAGTTTCGATCCAGAGCGCGTCGCCGCTGCGGTTCGCACTGTCGTGAATATAAAAGGTGACGATCTGGAGTCCCCTCAACGGCTTTCCGTCGTCGCTGAGCAGCTTGGAATGAAAACTGATATGCGGACAGGCGGCGGCCAAGGCTGGAAGCGCCAGCAGGCAACATAGGAGCAAGTGCATGGGAGCGTACCTGAAATGTTTCATGAATTCCTCACCATGCCTGAACCGGTGCAACTCGGCGACGTTGACGCCGCTGCCAGAGCATTGTACTTGAACGGAAAGGCACGATCCGAGCCTCCCACTTGCGTTGAGAATTGCGGCACTATTTGGCCAACGCGGCTCGTTGAAGAAGTGACTGCCGATAGGGCTTCACAAACTGCGCCGAGAGGCCATTCCCACTGAGGGTGCCCCGTCCTTCGTTTTTGCCTGGGGCGGCGGCGATGCTGCGTGTGCTATTTAATTTTGTTGTGGACACGTGATCAAAACACTTGGCGCCGGCATTTCCGGCTCCCGCCCCTTCGAAAAGCTCAGGGCTGGCTCTCGCAAAAAACGCGAAGGAACGGGGCACCCACTGTGTTGGTAAGCCCGCAAGTCCAAAAGCCTGGGCCACCCGGCCACAAGGCGTAAATAGCTAATGAGGTGAATCCTCCGCCTGGAAGTAGACGCCGAGTTGGTCTATGGAGGTGAAGTAGCCCGTGCCTCCCGGCTGGCCGATGATGCGCACGCCATCTCCCCATGTGTTCGGCAGGTTGAAGGTGTAGGTAGTAAAGCTGCCTGCGTCCGCAGTAGAGGGATAGGAGGGCGTTACAGTCACGCCTGGAACCTCCACCCATTCAAAGTTCCGCCGCACTTGAACGCGCAGCTTCGCCTCGTACCAACCACCGTTCGGGAACATGGTCCCGGTGGTGTAGACCACCTGGTTGATGTTGTAAACCTGGGGCCAGATGTAGCCCCACCAGTCCGATGTTTTTATCTGCTCGTCGTAATCGTCTTCGCTTACGGTCGCATCTCCGCTATTCAACTGGTCGGAGCAGCCACGGCCGCAGAGGGTTCCGAAATGTGTGCTCTTGCTAATGGCGCGCGTACCGGGAGAGAGAGCCAGATTATCGGTCGATGGGCCGTTGCTGGGCGAGGAGGGCTGGGCGGGCTGAAGGTAGACTCTGCGCAAAGAAAACCGATAAGAGTCACCACCGCAGCAGACGTTGCTCTGCAACCACAGCGCTTTGCCGTCAGCGCTGATGAACTTCGAGGGGATGCTGGTGCCGTATTGTCCGCGGTTCCGCCTCAGACGAAGCGGGCCGAAGTCGGTCGACTGAAAATGCTTCCAGGGACCCCAGGGGTGACTTGCTTCATAGAGCTCATGCGTGCTGCAGGACCATGACGCAAAAAAGTACTTCTGCAAAGGCGCGTCGTACGTGACGCCGCCCTGCGCAATTACCTGCTGGTAGGGCGGGCAATCCGGTCCGAACATGACGGGATAAAGCAGGCGCGTGTCGGTGAGCACGGGCATCTTCTTGGTGATGTCCTCGGTCCAGACGGGCGACCCATCTACATTGGTGCCGGCATAAAACTCCCAGGCCCTGCGCGTTTGTACCTTGTCGGCAGGCACGCGGCCGAGATACATCGTCTCCTGAGAACGCCAGTTGTTGTCGAGACCGTAGGCATAGACGTAACCATCGATCGCGTTCGCAGAGTCTTTGCCATAATCGAGGAAGAAGATAGTGGTGAACTTGTAGGCTTTTGGGCTCGCGGCATTCTTGGGCATGCCGAACATAGGCGCGTTTGTATCCCAAGTCCAGGTGACTCCGTTATCAACGGATTTGGCGATCGAGGCAGCCGGCGCGTCATCGAAGGTTGATTCATTTAGATTCTGAAACGCGAGATAAATGGCTCCCCCTCTGCAGAGCATACCCGTCGGTTTGCGGGTGTAGACATCGCCGCTCCAGTTCGTGCCGACATTGGTGGTGATCGTGGTACCGGTCAACTCTTTCGGCGTGCCGCTGATGCGACTTACCGCCATGTCGGTGTAAACCGCGCCAAAGCCTTTACCATCGCCATTGGCGGCATACAGATTGTCGTCATCTGCCCAGCATGAGGGCCAGAGATCGCCATTCCCCGTCATCTGGTAGGTGGAGAAACGTTCCTCCGCGATGGTGGAGAAAAAGTTGCTCTCCGGCGGAGTTTGCGCCGGGCATGATGGAAGGAGCGGCAGGCCTAAAAGAAAGATGGAAAAAGTGCGCAGAACGAAGTTACAACGCATGGTGAGGTCCCCCCGAGAATGGTAGATAGAATAGCGTGCCGAGATTGTGGATTCAATGCTGATAGACAAAGAGAGAACCAGCCGAGTTTCCGTGCCATAGGGCGACAGCCTCATGCTAGACGAGACCCGCAAGGAGAGGTTTTACGTAAAAAAACCGGGGACTGGCTGTCTTCTCCTCTTCTGCGGCTTGTGCGTTCAGCAGTTGCAGACGGGAGGTTCACCAATTTCCATTCGTCGAAAAACTGAAGAACTGTTTTCACACTGTGTTGGTGACGCCAGTGAGATCAAAAGCCTGGGCGACCCGCCATCTACGTCTAAAGTACACATATGTACTACGGAGGGATTTATGGCGAGCACACAGAGACTGATAGCTCAGGCCTACTCTGCCTTCAACCATCGGGACATCGACAGCGCCCTGGCGCTCATGAGTGAGAAGGTCAGCTGGCCCAAGGCATCAGAAGGCGGGCGTGTTGTCGGGAACGAAGAGGCTCGGTCCTACTGGACCCGTCAGCGGAAGGAGTTTGATTCTCACGTGGAGCCACTTGAGGTAATCGAGCAGGAAGGGGGCATAACCGACGTCAAAGTTCATCGACTCGTGAAAAGCCTTGGTAGCGATGTCCTTTCTGATAGCGAAGTGTGGCACGTTTATACCATCGCGACGGTCTCATTGAACGCATGGACCTCAAGGAGGGGGAAACAAGTTCCGACCCAAGCCCATCCACAGCATTCTCCAGACACTAGCATGTGTCAGGATCGGTCGCTGTTACCTGATCGGGGACGGCGCGTGGCCCACCTTTAACGATCTTTGCGTGCACCAGTCCCACTGTGTTGGTAGTGGCTGCAAGATCAAAGCCCGGCTCACCCGGCCGATGTTTATAGACTTCCGGTTGGGACTGCGCCTGCAGCTCGTAATTCACGATAGCGACTCCTTTCGAGGTGACTGTGCTTTCCGTCACCTCGAATGCCGTCGGGATCGTACCATCGGCAAACAATCGTTTTCCACCGCCCAAAGTTATCCGAAATATCTTCAGCCAGAACGCATCGACCAAATCATGCTTGATGAGCGTCTGAACGAGATTTGCGCTTCCATAAACCTGCAACTCCGGCCCCTACTGCTGCTTGATTTTGGTGATTGTTTTCAAGTGTTTCCGCTTAGAAACACGGACGGCTGTTATTCGTGAGAAGTCATGGTGTTCGAATCGACGTGCTGGCCACATGTCGCTATGTTGCGGCCGCCGCCAGGAAACAATGGCGGGGGAGTTTCAGGTGCAGGTCCTCGCCCTCCGGCTGTTGAAGCACAAAGTAATACGACGAGCGCCAGCCACAGGCCGCTCTCGTACCCAATACGACTCCGAAATCTCACGAGTTTCCCCTCCAGCGAAGACGACAATGATTCCAAGCACACGAACGCGTACAGCCGAGAAACGACTGGAGGTCAGACTAGATGCGAAAAAGGCCGTGCAGCCGATGAGTGGAAGTCGGGCGGAGCGCGGTAGTGGGCAGCGACGGTGCAAGCAAGAGAGTCTAAGTCACGGGATTCCCAAGATGCTGCCATCACTGCGAATACGACGGGCGAGAACGATACGCCATACACAGATGAGGCTGCACAAAAGGAGCGTGCATCGTCGGCATGTCTTACAGCAATCCTGACTATGGTGGCCATGCGATGAGCAATGCATCGACTTGCAGCACTGCATCGCTGTTCTGTCTAGTCGGCGGCCTCGCAGTCGAATGCGTACCCTCCGAGAGCGATTGCGGGGATCGCCACAAACGATGGCCTTATGGAACGCATCATTGACCAGCTTAGACATCGAGGTGTTCAAGTCAACAATGTAGTCGTCAATCTTGGCTGAATCAAAGCCAACAATCACTGCGCCGTTCACCGGCGTGGTCACAATAACCCGTTTGTTTAAGATCGGCCAGAGCACCAGGGTCTTGCGCTATGTCCCTCTCCTGAAACTTTATGCCCTTTTGCGAAAGATACTCTTTCGCTTGGTCGCAGAACATGCACCCATGCTGGGAATAGACGACGATTGTCTTCGTCATATTTCACCTCCCACTGAGGTTGTGCCGGTCGCCAGCAAGCGCTGAACGGACTCCTTTGCTCCCCTAATCACGTCGCGGACCGGATTGCCAGAATAAACGGGTTTCGGCAGAGCCTCTTGCCATTGGGCTCCCGGCGCATAGACCGCGATGTAGTCCCACACCAGAGTTGAGCGGTTGTGTTCTCCAAGCAAGTGAGACAACGCTCGTTTTCCGTCCCAATACTGCGCCGCTCGCGCATCAGGAATGCGCGCGAGTGCAGCACTGGAAGGTGCGACAAAATCGGTCGGCAATACCGGCTCCCAGATCGCGAAAACCCGCACACCTTGGCCATTGATTTCTCGTAGCAACTGTCCCGTTGCAGAGGCCCCCTGCAAGCAAACGGCTCAAGTGGGCGAAAGCATTACGACGACGCGGATAGAGGATGCCGAACCGTTGAACGCGGTCTTCAGAGGGGTAAGATCGCCCGACGCAAAACTGACGAGGGGCGGCTGTCCCTTGGGTGTCGAGTGTCCGCCGTAGAAGTAATACACGGCCCCTAACGCCGCCAAAAGAAGCGCAAAAAGAAGGATTCGCTTTCGACTCATGATTTACCTGCCAACAGATCGGCTACCAGGTTGGCGATTACCTGGGGGAAAAAGATGAATACAAACACCACAAATGCGGACAACCACAAAAGAAACGTGCTGATCCGGCTGGGCTTGCAATTGCATTGCTTCGCCCGCCAGGACTTGTAAAAGCCAAAGGCAATCAGCAGCACCGACAGAACGACCAGGTACGGTCGCAACTGTGCGACGAAGGCCGAGGTGCCCGCTGCTCCGGCAGCGAAGAGAAAAGGCAGCACCGGCAGGCAGCAGCTCGACGCTGCGATCACGCTGGCGAGTGCAGCAAGACTGGCAACCGCGGTGCTCCTCGATCCGGATTTACTTGTCGCCTGGTTTTCTTCTATTTGAGTCATGCTAGTTGCTGTTGGAGTCGTTCAGTCGATGAAGCTTCGTGGACAGCGGACAACAGTCCTCATGCTTGATTTCGCGTTTCCCGCGCAGCTCACGATTGCAATTGCGTGACGCGTCTGAGCGCTCCGCTTCCAGCCGAGAGAGGTGTCGATCTTCTTCTGCACAGCCCCCAGCTTGCGCTTGAGCATGGATTGCACTTCGGAACAATCGTGATCCTTTTCCGCAACGACAGCAACTCTTGGCTTCGGTCAGGGAGAACCCCAATTCCTGGGCATATCGCACAAATGTGAGATCATGAATCTGCTCGCCGTCGAACAAGCGACATCCACCCGGGCTGCGACCCACACTGTTGATGAGCCCGAGTCTCTGATAGAAGCGAATCGTGTCCACGCTGACGCCAGCCAGCTTCGCCGCCTTACCGATGCGAACCGCTCCCGCCATGCCTCGAAGGATAAACCCTGGAGTTATGTCCAGAGTCAAGAAGGATTCTTTGCGCTATTCCCTAAAAAATCTACGCAGGGATTGCGCGACAAGTTCCGGATTTCCTCGCTGATCAGAGATCCAAGTGCCTGAGTGATCGGGACCCTCCAACTGGTCCCGCCGGACCTTCGGGAGGATTGTTTCCAGAGCAGCGAGACCATTCTTCAGATACGTCGGGCTTTTGGTGCCTCCTACCAGGAGTATCTCGGCTTTAACAAGTTTGAACGATTCAGCTTTTCCATCCATCTCGGATACTTCTTTGAGGTCATATCGTATCGCTGGAAGCAACTCGCGCATGGGCGCGTATTTTCCTGTCCCCTTTTTCTCTTCACTGCGAAGAACTCTGCTTGTCGCCATTTCGAGCAGCGGACGAGGTATTAGCTTAAGCAGCGCCGGGTCAAGCGTCACTATTTTGCTTGCCGTGACCAGGGCTATCGCCAACTGTCCTTGACCGACTTCACCGGGGTTGGCGGCGATGGTTTCTCTCGTCCCTTCGCGTGCTGCTGCTGGTCGTTATCCCAGTTGTAACACAAGGGCGCTTATTGTTACCTATGTGGTGAAACTCCCTAGGGGCCGATTTTCCGGGCAGTTCAAACCAGTTTGTGGGAACTTGACAGAGCTCGCCAACCCAACGCCCAGAACGTCGCGCTATCATGGATGACTCTAGCTTTAGGGGTGACTGCGCACGAGCGCTCGATGATCTCAATCTCGTGTTGCACGAAGTCTTCGGCCCGCGTGAGTAGAGCCGGAAATCTCCGATGGCTTTCAAGCATCTTCAAAGTGAGGGGGGTGAGCCGTGAGAGCAGCCAGAATTCATAGCTTCGGGCCGCCCGATGTCGTAGTGGTCGAGGATGTGCCGATGCCGTTGCCGGGTCCTGGCGAAGTTCTGGTACGTGTGATGGCTGCGGGCGTCGCGGCCTGGGACGCGATCATCCGTGAGGGTAAGAGCAAGGTCAGCCCGCAACCTCCGCTCACTCTCGGTTCGGACCTCTCCGGTGTCGTCGAGCAGGTCGGCCCCGGCGTTTCTGACTTCGCGCCGACCGACGAAGTTTATGGCGTCACCAACCCGCAGTTCTGTGGCGCCCAGGCCGAGTTCGCCGTAGCCATGGCCGGGATGATCGCCCGCAAACCGCAGTCGCTGGGTTACGTCGAGGCAGCATCGGCTCCCGTCGTCGCCGTGACCGCCTGGCAGATGCTCTTACAGTATGGACAGGCGACTCGGGGTCAAACCGTAATGGTCGTCGGAGCTGCCGGGAACGTCGGGGCCTACGCCGTACAGATGGCCGTAGACGCCGGGATCCACGTCGTTGCCATCGCCCACCTCGCAGACCAGGACCTGCTCCATTCCTTGGGCGTCAAATCCATCATCGACTTGAGCAAGCCCGCCTTCGAGCAGGACCTACCGCAGGTGGATGTCATCCTTGACACGGTCGGGGGCAGTACGCTTCAGCGCTGCGTCGCAGCGTTGAGACCCGGAGGCAAACTCGTCACCTCGGTCTCCACGCAGCCGCTACCGGACGGGGCCATCTTCTTCTACGCTGAAGTGACCACCGCGCGCTTGCAGACGCTCACACCATTGTTTGAGGCGAGCAGAATCACAGCGCGTGTGGGCTCAGTCCTGCCGCTTTCCGAGGTGCGCCAGGCGCAGGGCATGCTTGCGGGCGCACCACACAAGTCTGGCAAGATCGTCCTGCAGATCGGGCACCCGCAGTAGTGCCGATTTGCGCGGCAAGGCCTGTAGTTCCCCGAAAACGGGCTTAGCGGAAGTTGTCCGGATTGGTAACGGGAAGTGGGCTTGTGGCAAGTTTGAGGATGGCTTTCTACAGAACTGGCAATTCTGTAAAGGCGAACGCCACTCATCTCTGCAGTGGCGTTCATGGTTGCAGGGGGCGGATTTGAACCGCCTTTGGGTTTATGAGCGACGAGAATAGCAATTGTCCAAGAAGTCTCGGTGGTCTCTATAGCGATTGAAGCGATCCTGATCGCGTCTGTGTTTCCCCTTGTCAGGGCGCGTCTCCAGCCCCAGTTTCAAAACAGCAATTCCACCGCTACCGTTCTGAAAGCACCTACAACAAATTAGCTCGCTCAGGTGACCCTGCTCTCGACCATGCTGGTGGACAGTACAACCGGGCTAGGCGGTGGGGATTTTCGGCATTGATCGAGGCCGGTCACCGCGTTTTGCGCGATACTGGAGCCCATCCGACACTGTCCTGCAAAATACACATGACTTAAACATCGATTTGTCTGATGTTAGGGAAGTGATCCTCACCCACAATCACTGGGATCATGTCACTGGGTTGATGACTCTCCGCAAAGAGATGACGAAGAAGAATCCGTCG
>Ga0210398_10001476_pt1 | contig 24211 bp, 16 predicted proteins | sample IncBWC4OmetaG_FD_161047 | JGI IMG/M metagenome (GOLD analysis project Ga0210398, IMG submission 161047) | Forest soil microbial communities from Barre Woods Harvard Forest LTER site, Petersham, Massachusetts, United States - Inc-BW-C-4-O | ecosystem: Environmental > Terrestrial > Soil >...
CGCCGCGGGTAGCCGCGTGTTCGAGAAACAGTAAGGGATGTTCGTCCGTCTCGTCTACGAGTCGTTCCGGCGCCAGAAGCGGCGCAAATTGTTGGCCGGCGCAGCGATTACTTTAGGCGTGACGGTTGCCACGGCGATGATTGCGGTCGCCACCGATATTGGCGACAAGATGAATCGGGAGTTGCGTACGATTGGCGCAAACCTCCTGATCACCCCGCAAGAAGATACGCTGGACGTGGAAATTGGCGGCGTCAACCTGAAGCCGCCGAGCGATGGCGCATTTCTGAACGAAGCCGACCTCGCGAAGATCAAAGGAACTTTCTGGCACAACAACATCACGGGTTTTGCGCCGGTGCTGCCGGTGAATGTGAAGCTCGAGCGAGACGGCAAGACGGAAAATCTGACTCTGCTGGGGACCTACTTCGCCAAGCGAATTTCTTTCGGGAAGGAAGAGTTCACGACTGGGGTGCGATCGACCGATCCGTGGTGGAAGGTTTCGGGTGCGTGGCCTGGTGATAGCTCCGAGGACGTTTTGTTGGGAGAGCGGCTGGCAGCGCGGCTGGCGGTGAAGACGGGCGATGAGATCACGTTTTCTGGCCGGCCGCTACGGGTTAGCGGGATTCTTTCGACTGGCGGCGCGGAAGATGATGAGGTGGTGGGGCCGATCGGGCTGGCGCAGGAAATTCTGGGGAAGCCAGGTGCCGTACGGCGAGTCTATGTGAGCGCGCTGACCAAGCCGGAAGATGCGCTGGGGCGGCGCGATCCGAAGAGCATGTCGGGGCCGGTGTATGACCGGTGGTATTGCTCGCCGTATCCGCAGTCCATTGCGTACCAGCTGCAGGAGGCGATTCCGCACTCGCACGCGGAGCAAATTCGGCAGGTGGCGCAGAACGAAGGCGCGGTGCTCACCCGCATCGAGGGGCTGCTTTTTCTGGTTACGCTGGCGGCGCTGTTAGCTTCGGCGTTAGCGGTTTCGGCCGCGATGGCTACGGCGATTTTTGAGCGGCGCGCCGAAGTCGGGCTGATGAAGGCTCTGGGAGCGGGACGGTTTGCAGTTGCATCTATTTTCTTTGCGGAAGCGACGCTGCTGGCTTTGCTCGGGGGACTCGTGGGCTTTGCCGCGGGCGGGATGCTCGCGCAGCAGATCGGGCGCTCGATTTTCAATTCGGAGATTTCCATTCCACCGGTGCTTCTGCCGGTGATTCTGGCGATGGCGGTGATCGTCACGTTTGCGGGAAGCGCAGCGGCGATTCGCAAAGCGATGGGACTGGATCCGGTGTTTGCGCTGCGAGGTGAACAGTGAGTGGATTCAGCGGCGAGCGCCAGCATTCCGCAAAGGAGGTGCGAGCCGGGCGCGCGAACGCTCCGCATACTTCCATGTTTGTGCGCATGCTGGTGCGGGCAGCGGTGCTGCGGCGTGGACGGGCGGCGGCGGCATTGTTTGCCATGGTGGTTGCTGCCGCGGTGGCTACGGCGATGCTGAACCTTTATGTGGACGTCGAAGCCAAGCTGCAGCGGGAGTTCCGCAACTATGGGGCGAACCTAATCGTGGTCGGAAAAGACGACGCTTCCCTTCCCCCGGATGCGCTGAGGCAGGCGGAATCGGTGGTGTCGGGGCGTGGGGTGGTGGCACCTTTCGCACTCGTGGTTGGGAGAACCAGCGATGGTCAGCCGATTGTTGTGGCGGGCGCGGATTTTGACCGAGTGCGGCAGCTTGACCGGTGGTGGTCAGTGAGTCAGTGGCCTTCGCTACCCCAGCAGGCGCTGGTGGGAGTGCGGGCGCTTTCGGTGGTGTCCCCGAAGAATCAGCCTTTTAATCTGGAATTTCAGGGACACACGATTCAGGTTACAGCGGCCGGAACGGTCGAGACGGGAGCTGCGGAAGATAGCCGGGTTTATCTTTCGTTGCCGGATTTTGTTGCGTGGACGGGAGTCGAGCCTTCGACCATCGAGGTCGCGGCCACGGGTTCGCCCAGGGAAATCGCAGCCATCATGCGGCAGCTCGAACAAGCCATTCCTGCGGCGGATGTTCGGCCGGTGCGGCAAATTATGGAAGGCGAAGCGCGGGTGCTGGGCAAGACGCGGGCCACGCTACTGGCGGCCTCTGCGTTGATCATCTTGACCGCGGCGTTGTGCGTGCTCTCTACCCTGATGGGATGGGTGTTTGACCGGCGGCGGGACTTTGCCATCATGAAAGTGCTGGGAGCCTCTGACCGATTGCTGAACGGATTCTTTGCGGCCGAGGCGGCGGCGCTGGGAGCGATCGGCGCGGTTGTCGGGTTTATTCTGGGCATTGGAATTGCGGCGTGGATTGGGCGAGCAAACTTTCATGCCCCGGTGGTGCCGCGTTTCAGCGTTCTGCCTTTTGTACTGGCGGGTAGCATAGTGGTGACGCTGCTTTCGGCGATCCTGCCCATTTCGCTGCTCCGGCGAGTACAGCCGGCGGTCATCCTGAGGGGAGAGTGAAATGATCCAGATCAAGGATGTGACGAAGCTCTACCCCGCGAAGGCGGCGGGAAGCGAGAACGGGCGTGGTAATCAGAATGGCGCCATTCACGCGCTCGACCACATCTCAGTGCAGGTGGCGCAAGGCGAATGGCTTTCGATCATGGGGCCTTCGGGGTCGGGAAAATCCACGCTGGTGAATTTGATTGGATGCCTGGATCGACCGACTTCAGGAGAGATCTGGCTCGACGGCCAGAATGTTGCCGGTATTTCCGCGAGCGAGTTGAACCGGGTGCGGGCGGAGAAGATCGGATTTATTTTCCAGCAGTTCCATCTGATTCCGTTTCTTACAGCGGTCGAAAACGTTATGCTGGCGCAATACTTCCACAGCATGACGGATCAGAAAGAGGCGCTTGACGCGCTAACGCGAGTTGGGCTGGGCGAGCGGGCGCATCATTTGCCTTCGCAGCTTTCCGGAGGGGAACAGCAGCGGGTTTCGATTGCGCGGGCCCTGATTAATGACCCGAAGATTATTTTGGCCGATGAGCCTACGGGAAACCTGGATGCGGTAAATGAAGAGCTCGTGTTGCGGCTCCTGCGCGAGTTCCACCAGCAGGGGCGGACGATTGTGATGGTTACGCACGATCCGGTGGTGGCCCGGCTGGCCGACCGGCGCATCGAGTTCCATCATGGCAAGATCGCGTCGCAGGAGGTTTTTGCGATGGCCGACGAGGAACAGTTTGACGAGGTTTTGGAAGAACTGTGGGTGCTGGCGGAGCATGGCGAGATTGCCGAGGTTGAGCGGATGGAAGTTCATGGGGCGCTGCCGGTGAGCCTGGCGATTGAGAAGATGATGCAGATGGGTATGGTGATTTCCGCGCCGCATCCGCCACTGACGCATGGCCACAAGCCGTTTGTGAATCCTTGCCACGATGCGCTGAAACCGGTGTCGGCATCGCTGGGCGATGGAACGCTGATTGTGGAACTCACACTGAGAGGACGCGAGCGGGCGGGCAACATTATTCGACGTCACCGGTTGGCCGAGCGGCTGTTTACCGATAGCCTGGCGATGGACAGCGAATCGGAGATTGAACAGCAGGCTTGCAAGTTCGAGCACATTCTCTCGCCCGAGGCGACTGATAAGATTTGCGCCTTCCTGGGACATCCGCGGACCTGCCCGCATGGAGCGCCGATTCCGCCGGGGGCTTGCTGCGGCACAAACTCGAAGTTTGCCGGGGATACGGCGGTTGGTTCTGTTGCGCAGAAACATTCTTCGTAGTCAGGGGCTAAAGGCCGCATCATAGTTGTGGCAGACGGCAACTGCTAAAGCCGTTCCCTTCCCGCCCTATTGCCTCTTCCCAACCCGTCCAGTAGGCAACGTCTGACCTGGCCTCGCAGAACAAATCTGGTCATCAATCTGGTCATCAATCTGGTTATCGGGTCCGGCTCGCTCGGCGCTGCTATGATCGAAATACGATCCCTTCTATCATGACCGCGCGCAGCCCTACCATCGGCGTGTTCGACTCGGGCTTTGGAGGGCTGACCGTCCTTAAAGCGTTACTTGAACTTATTCCCGGCGCCGACTACATCTATTTTGGCGATACGGCACGGCTTCCTTACGGATCCAAGTCGGTGGAAACGGTGGCGCGCTATGCGGTTGAAGCGGCTCACTATCTGGAGGACCGGGGAGCGGAGGTGCTGGTGATCGCGTGCAATACGGCAACCGCACTGGCACTCGACCGGATCACTGCGGCGGCTCACGTTCCGGTCGTGGGTGTTGTGGAACCTGGGGCGGAGGCTGCGGCGGCGGTGAGCAAGAATAAGAAAGCGGTGGTCATTGGGACCGAAGCCACGGTGGCAAGCCATGCCTACCGGAAAGCGCTTGAGGCGCGCGGGTTGGAGGCGCGCGAGAAGGCATGTCCGCTGCTGGTGCCGCTGGTCGAAGAGGGATGGGTGGATCACGCCGTGACCGAGCAGGTGGCGCGGATTTATCTGGGTGAGGCTTTTGAGGATGGGTTCCATGACGCGGATGCGCTGGTGCTGGGCTGCACCCACTATCCGCTGCTGAAACCGCTGCTGCGGCGCGTGGCGCCGGCGCATGTGGGCATTGTGGACTCGGCGGAATCGACCGCCCGCGTGGTGGCTAGCCGGCTGGAGAAGCTGTTGCCGGTTACACCGGCGATTCATGAGGAACGGCGCGTGAAGCCGCGGCTAAAGTTCTTTGCTACCGATTCGGTGGAGAAATTCCGGCGGTTGGGCGAGCGTTTCTTGGGACATGCGATTGAAGACGTACAGCATGTGGATCTCAGGGAATAGCGAGTTGGGTTAGTTGGAGGGCTTACGCGGCGCTGAAGTGCCACTGTTCCGCGTACCACAAGCGTCCCTGCGAGTGTCTGCACCTTCTCCGGGCCTGGTGATGCCGCCGTGGTTGCTACGTTATTGCCCGCAAGGTTCGGATAGCCTCGTGCGGCCTCTCACAATTACTGTGTCGAAGCGGTGTTTCAATCACTCCAATCAGAAAGCTGAAGCCAATGCATCCGCTCGACAATGTCATCTGGGAGGCGCTGAGCACGCGGCAAACTGCATTTGCCGCGTCGTTTGGTCAGGGCCGGAGGTTTGTGGTGGAGGTGAGTTCTCTCGCCGCTTTTCGCGAGGCCTCGCCGGAAGGCTATCAATCTTTGGAGGGATTGGTGGGATCGCGGGGAACGATCAGGATATTCCTGGAGTCTCCCTACGAGGACAGGAGGGGATGGACTCTCGTCGCCCGCGCTCCGCTGGTGCAGATGGTTTGGGAAAACGGTCATGCCCTGAACCCTTCGACCGTTCGTTCCCCGCCGGAGATCGTCGAACTGAACCTCACGCACTCGCCGGAGATGATCGAACTCGCGGCACTTACGAAGCCCGGACCGTTCGACAAACGCACGCATGAGTTGGGGAGATACGTGGGAATCTTTCGTGAGGAAAAACTTGTAGCCATGTCGGGCGAGCGGCTTAAGGTTCCAGGCTATACGGAAGTGAGTGCGGTCTGTACGCATCCCGAGCATACCGGGCATGGCTATGCGCGATTGCTGATGACCGATGTCATGCGGGGCATCCGGCGGCGGGGAGAGATTCCGTTTCTACATGTCCGGGAGGATAATGGGCGCGCGATTGAGCTTTACGAGAGGCTGGGGTTTCGGCGGCGCGTCGTGCGGCACTTGGCGGTGATCCGCAAAGACTAGGCTGGGATTCGGTTTACGAGGACCGACGGCCGAAGGTCTCAGTACAGGTGAAAGTCGACTTCGACGGCCATTTCAACCTTTACGGGGTGGCCATCTTTTTGTCCGGGTTCAAAGCGCCAGGTGCGGACGGTCTCGAGGGCTTTTTCGTCCAAGCCCATGCCCAGGGAGCTCACCACGCGAAGATTCGTGGGGCGGCCATCGGTATCGACCACAATCATGAGAGTGCAGGTGCCCTGATACTTGGCTTTGCGAGCCTCTTCGGAAAACTCCGGCTCGGGAGAATAGATTGGACGTGGCGGAGTGACTCCGCGGCCGGGGCGGAAAATGCCGCCGCCGATACCACCACCCTCCCCGGGGCCTACCCCCGGACCCGTACCTGAACCGACGCCGCCATTAGCGCCCGAACCGATACCGGCGCCAGAGCCCGTGCCATTCGATGGGATGATGGCGGAGGATTTGGGATCGCCAAGGTTAGGCAGATTATTCATCGCGACCTTGATATCGGGGGGAACGACGACCGTGGGCTCAACCGCCAGCTTGGGATTGAAATTGCGTATGACGGCCGTTGGAGGCGTGATCTGCTGCATGGAGAATTTCGGCAGGCGTCCCTTCGAGGCTTGCAGCACGTCGCGATCACCACCGCCACCGCCGCCGCCGGCTTGCGTCTTGGCGGGCTTCAGGGCGTAATCGCCCGGATCGATCAACTCGGTGGTGCTCTGCGGTTTGGCTTCGACCTTGGGGGGATGCTTGGTAACGACAATTGTTCCGCCGATGATCAGCGCGATCACGACCACGTGCGCGGCCGTGGAACCGAGAGCTCCGTTCTTTTTGTAATTGTAGAATCCCCAGATGTCTTTGACCGGAACGGGCTTCGATTCCAGCTTGAGGGGCGGAAGCTTCTTCGGGAAGAAGAATTCGTCCAAGCCGCGAAAAAGAGATTTCCACAGCGGCTCGAAAGTATCGGGAGCTAGCAGGAGATGGAGTTCGGGTTCTTGGCCAGATGACGGATTCACTTCGGATGACATGTTCCCCGATTCGGCTTTCCCAGGTCGGATAGCAATTAGACCAATCCTCGCCCGACGCCCTGCTCTACACAGATGAATAGTCTTTGCAACGAGTTGCCTCTCCTACTTTGTCTAATTTCGTGCTTAACCCAGATCGCTTCCCGGCGACCGGATCGCTCGTCCAAATCGACTATTCGTGAGATTGTACCTCTTCTTGCCTCGGTTTACGAAGTCTATTTCCGAGTGCGGGGGCGGAAGATTGCCGGCGGCCGATTCCCGGCAAACGCTCCGGCAGACGCGACCGGGGCTGCTTTGAACAGCCCCGGCCTGCGAACATCAAGATTAGCTATGCTTCGAGCGTGAATACAGCTTCGTAAAGGGCTGGATGGCCCTCTCCAAGCTGTTGATTGCGGTCAAGAAATCCATTTTCGCGAAGCGATGCCACAATCCGCTCCTGGGATTCGATGTCGGAAGCCTGCGCATAGTTGACCACGGTTTTGCCATCGAGACCGCGATGGATGCTTGCCGACTTCCACCCCGCAAGATGGCAAACCGAGCGGGCGGAATCGATCAGAAGATCGACGAGTGCCTGCTGATTTTCAGGTTTGACGGTGAAGACGTTGATCTGGGTGACAACCCCAGAGTTGGCCTTGATTTCGGGCATGGTAATTCTCCTTTGATTGAAATTGTCTTGGGAGACCCCAACCGATACCTAAGCATGTCGTGAAAGCGCCGCCCAAGACGAAGTGCATACACACTCCTGCTTGTCGCGGGTTCCTCACGCGGTGCGAGGAACAGAGAGACTCCCTGGCGGAAGTTGGCCGGACTTACCAATACCGGCCCGCCCTTTCTCGACTGCCTCCACTATACCAAATGGCATCCCGCGGCATCCCTGTGGATTCACAGCTGACCGATGACCTCACCTTCGGTCGCATGGACGTTCCCGGCGGGGCTCCCTATAATAAAAAGATTCATTCCATGGGGAGAATCCAACCGAGTGCCGCTCGAGATCAAAGCGACCATTAACCTGCCTAAAACCGCCTTCCCGATGAAGGCCAACCTGCCGCAGAATGAGCCCAAAATGCTGGCCCGCTGGGAGCAGGCAGGAATCTACGAGCGCATCCGGGAGGCGCGCCAGGGCGCGCCCACTTACATTTTGCACGACGGACCGCCCTACACGAGCGGCCCGATCCATATGGGCACGGCGCTGAACAAGTGCCTGAAAGATTTCATCGTGAAATCGAAGACCATGGCGGGATTCGACGCGCCCTACGTGCCGGGGTGGGACTGCCACGGACTACCGATTGAAATCAAGGTGGATAAGGAGCTGGGTGGCAAGAAGCTCGAGATGCGGCCCACGGACGTGCGAGCGGAATGCCGGAAATATGCGCAGAAGTTTCTGGATTTGCAGCGGCAGCAGTTCAAGCGGATCGGGGTGTTTGGGCGCTTTGATCGTCCCTATGCCACGATGAATCCGCAGTATGAGTCGGTGGTGCTGTCGACCTTTTTTTCGTTTTATGAAAATGGATTCGTCTACAAAGGGCTGCGCGCGGTTTATTGGTGCATGCATGATGAGACCGCGTTGGCCGAGGCGGAGGTTGAATACGAGAACCATACCAGTCCGACGGTGTGGGTCACTTACCGGCTCATCGACGATCCGGCGAAGATTGATGCGGCTTTGGCGGGAAAGAAAGTTTCGACGATTATCTGGACGACGACTCCGTGGACGCTGCCGGCGTCGATGGCCGTGGCGTTTCATCCCGACGAGGAATATGTTGCGCTGGAATCGGGCGGCGAAGTGTATGTGGTGGCGGCGAAGCTGGCCAAAGACGTGGAAGAGAAGTGCAAACTTTCGCAGCCACTTGATCTCGCGCACTTCCCGGGACGAAAGCTCGAGCGGCTCAACTTTCAACATCCATTTCTGGATCGTAAAGTCCTCGGCGTGCTGGCGGACTACGTCACCATGGATACCGGAACGGGCGTGGTTCACACCGCGCCTTCGCACGGCGCGGAGGACTTTCTTACGGGGGTGAAGTATGGGCTCGATGCCACCAGCAACGTGGATGAAAAGGGCATCCTGCGCAACGGGCTGCCGGAATATACGGGCCAGCGAGTGTGGGAGGCGAACCAGCCGATCATCGATTTGGTGAGGAGCCGCGGCGCTCTGCTGCATGCGGAGAAAACCGAGCACTCCTACCCGCATTGCTGGCGCTGTCACAATCCGGTGATTTTCCGCGCCACCGAGCAGTGGTTCATCGCGATGGAAGCGGCGATGCCCGGTGGAAAGTCAAAGGATGACACCTTGCGCACGCGGACGCTGGAAGAGATCAAGCATGTGAAATGGGATCCGGCGTGGGGCGAGGAGCGACTCTCGAACATGATTGCGACCCGACCCGACTGGTGCATCTCGCGGCAGCGGGTGTGGGGCGTGCCCATCGCTGTTTTTCTGTGCGAGAGCTGTGGCAAGCCGCTCAACGATCCTGCGGTGAATCGTAAGGTGGTTGAGTTGTTTCGGCGATCGGGAGCGGATGCGTGGTTTACTTCCGAGTCGGACACCATTGTTTCCGCGGGTGCGAGGTGCCCGCACTGCGGTGGTGGCAAATTCGAGAAGGAAACCGACATCTTTGATGTGTGGTTGGAATCGGGGGCGAGCTATCTGGCACTGATCGACGATGAGCCGACCTATCCCTGGCCGTCTGATCTTTATCTCGAAGGTGGAGATCAATACCGCGGGTGGTTTCAGTCTTCCCTGTTGTGTGCCATGGGCACGCATGGAATGCCGCCTTACAAAGGCGTGGTCACGCCGGGATGGACGCTCGACGAGAAGGGTCAGGCCATGTCGAAGTCGCGTGGGAATGACGTGGATCCCGTAGACATCTCGGATCGCCTGGGTGCCGAAGTGGTGCGGCTGTGGGTGGCGTCGGTCGACTTCCGGGAAGATGTGGTTGGCTCGGAGCAGCTGATGCTGCGCATCGCGGAAAATTACCGCAAGATTCGCAATACATTTCGCTACGTGCTGAGCAATCTCGGGGACTTTGATCCGCCGACGGATGCGGTGGCCTTCGACAAGATGGAAGCGCTTGACCAATACATGCTGCGGCAGACTGCGGAGTTCGCCTCCGATGTGCGAACCTCCTATGAGGAGTTCGCCTTTCACAAAATCTATCATCGGCTCAATCATTTTTGCATTGTCGATTTGAGCGCCTTCTATTTTGACGTGCTCAAAGACCGGCTGTATGTTTCTGCCCCCAAGTCTCAGGGCAGACGTAGCGCGCAGACCGCGGTTTGGCGGATCGGGGAAGCCTTAGTGCGACTGCTGGCGCCGATCATGAGCTTCACTGCCGAAGAGGTCTGGGATTATCTGCCGAAGTCCGTGGGGCGGGCGCGGAGCGTGCACCTCGCGCTGTTTCCTCCAGCGGCCGAGATTCTAGGCGATGCGAAGAGTGCGGAGGGTGACTCTGGGAAGTCGGGCGAAGATTGGACGACGCTGCGCTCGGTGCGCGACCAGGTGCTCAAGGCGCTAGAAGAAGCCCGCAACCATAAGCTGATCGGCACCGGGCTCGAGGCGCAGGTAACGGTGGCTGCTTCAGAGCCGGTTCATTCCATCCTTTCCCGGCACGCCGCGGAGTTGCGCTATTTGTTCATTGTTTCCGCGGTCAGCCTGGTGTCGGGATCGGGCAACGGCACGGGAGGCGTGCAGGTTGAGGTGAAGAAGGCGGACGGGGCAAAGTGCGAACGCTGCTGGAATTATTCGATTCATGTGGGGGAAGACAAGCAGTATCCGACCGTATGCGAGCGCTGCAGCGCTGTGCTGAAAGAGATTGGAGCATCCCGCTAGCCGGCATCTCTTCGATCAGGGCTAGTCCTTACGGTTGCGGACGCCATACCCCGGCCAATCTCCCTCTAAATTGGCGAAAGCTTGTTGCCCTGCGCCGATTCTGTGCATCATTAAGACGTTGCTATAGATTGCCTGGCTCGAGCGACCTGTGAACTGGCGAAAGCTGCGAACGTTCCTGCTGACGGTGCTGGTCCTCTGTCTCATCCCCGCCCTGCGCTACAACCAGATCGATGTGCCCTTGCTGCATTACTTCGCGGGCTCGAGCCCGGTGGATCCCTTGTCGCTGCATCTGGCGGGAGAGTTTGTCGAGACTAATCTTGGAACCCAGCAGGATGCCGATGGCTCGGTGACGGTGCGCCTGATCGCGCAGCAATATTTATTTGTCCCGCACTGCATTCTGGTTCCAGCGGGAGTTCCGGTGCATCTTAGAATCACCAGTGCCGACGCGGTGCACGCCTTTGCCATCAATGGCACAGACTACAGCGTGAAGGTTCTGCCGGGCACGATCAGCCAAGCGCGACTTCAGTTTTCCACTGCGGGCCAATATAAGACGATGTGCCGCGAATTTTGCGGAGCGGGTCATTACGCCATGCGCTCCGAGGTGAAGGTTGTGCCGCGAAATCAGTTCCCGGCTTTGCAGCCGGGGGAAAGGGGAAACTGTGCGGCCGAATAAAACCAGCTGCCGGAGCGGTCCGAGCCTGGTTTGGGGCTTAGCCGGTATTTTGCTGGCCAGTTCGCTGGTCTTGCTGGCGAGCGACAACCCGCCGGAGCGCATCCCCTCGAATGTGTCGTGGACGCCGGACACACTCGCCACGGCTTCCTCGGGCGATGTTTTTCGGGGAATGCTGCTGGCCAGGCGTTGCGAACATTGCCATGGTTCGGAGGGATTCAGCGCCGAGCCTTCCACCCCCAACCTGGCGGGGTTCGACAAGCTGGCAATCTGGAAAGAGCTAGAAGATTTCCGTAGTCACAAACGGTTGTCCCAAGCGATGGGGCCGATTGCGGACTCGCTCTCGGGGCGGGACGTGGCGGATGTAGTGGCCTATTACTCGAAGCTTCCCGTGTTCGCCGACCCCGAGGACAACCGGAGCTTTCCGCAGTCCATGCCAGATCCAAAAGATGCGGCGAGCGCGTCGCATCTGATCGCGTTTGGCGACGGCGAGCGTGGAATTCCGCCGTGCCAAGCCTGTCACGGTCCGGTCGCGTATCGGCCCGGAGTGCCTCCGCTGGCCAATCAGAATGCTGACTATGTTCTGAGCCAGCTGGAAGCCTTCGCGAGCGGAAGGCGTGAAAACGACATCAACATGCCGATGCGGACTATCTCCACTTTGCTGACCGACGATGAGAGGCACGCGCTGGCGAAGTATTACGGGTCGGGACTCGGGCTCGAGCCGGGCAGCCAGAGGTAGGACGTGCGGAAAGCACTCCTCGAAAAGCAGGTTCCTCAGCCAGCTTTCAGCCTGGTTCGGAATGACAAGATTTTTGGTCTTCGCTAGCGCAATTCTTCCATTGCCGCTTCGAGAGCTTCCCTGCCCGGACGCGTCATCGATTCCGGAAGCGTGGCCAGTGGCTCATCCACCAGATTCAGCATTTCGAGGAAGCTGGGCGCTTTCGTGTTTACGTAAAAAACTCCGGTCAACACCTCGCCCTTGTCGTGAGCCTCGCTGAGGCGGGTCATGGCGGCGATTCGGTTGGTCGGGTCGTAGTCTTCTTCGAGCTTGCGCAGGCGCAGGCTGGAACCATCGTGCATGGTGACGTTAGCGGTGGTTCCGGGGTCGTACTCCACGTCAATCTCTTCGAAGTGCGCCACGAAACTCAGCTCCTGCAAGGCCTCATCGTGATCCTTTACGTACTTGTAGGATTTGGTCGAGCCTTCGTGGTCGTTGAAGGTGACGCAGGGCGAGACCACGTCGAGCATCACGGTGCCGTGGTGCGCGATGGCGGCTTTCAGCATGGTGCTGAGCTGGCGCTTGTCGCCGGAGAACGAGCGGGCGACAAACGTTGCCCCGAGTTCGATGGCCAGTCCGCAAGTATCGATGGGGGGAAGATCGTTGATCACGCCGGACTTCAACTTGGAACCTAAGTCCGCTGTGGCGGAGAACTGACCCTTGGTCAGGCCGTAGACGCCGTTATCTTCGATGATGTAGATGAGGGGAAGATTGCGGCGCATGAGATGGACGAACTGGCCGATGCCGATCGAAACGGTATCGCCGTCGCCACTCACGCCCAGGGCAATCAGATTGCGATTGGCCAACAGCGCGCCCGAAGCCACGGAAGGCATGCGTCCGTGCACGGAGTTGAAGCTATGCGAACGGTTCATGAAGTAGGCGGGGCTCTTCGAGGAGCAGCCGATTCCGCTCAATTTCGCGACCCGCTCCGGTTTGACGCCCATCTCATACATGGCTTCGATAATGCGTTCCGAGATGGCGTTGTGGCCGCAACCGGCGCACAGCGTGGTTTTGCCTCCCTTGTAGTCGAGGACACTCAGTCCGATGTGGTTGGTTTTCGGTTCTGCGCTGGGCGTGATCGCCATTTACTTACCCTCCATGGTGCTGAGTTCGTCGGTGACCGAGCGGGCATCGAGGGGCAACCCATCGAGATGGCTGATGCTGCGCAGCCGGGTGATGAGCTCCGGTTTCAGATCGAGTTTGAGCAGGCTGAGCATCTGGGCATCCCGGTTTTGCTCGACCACATAGATGCGATCGTGCTGCTCGATGAATTCGTGCACCTCGCGGGTGAAGGGATACGCCCGCAGGCGGAGATAGTCGGTTTCGATAGCATACTCAGCCCGGAGTTGATCGCGGCTTTCGATGACGCCCCAATGCGAGGTTCCGTAGGCGATGATTCCGATTTTCGCGTTCGCGCCTTTGAGAATTTCCGGGCGCGGAACGAAGGAGCGGGCGGTCTCGAATTTGCGGTTGAGGCGCTCCATGTTGTTTTCGTAATCGTCGGGGCGCTCGCTGTAGTTGGATTTATCGTTGTGTCCGCTGCCCCGCGTGAAGTAGGCGGCGGCGGGATGGTCGGTCCCGGGTAAAGTACGATAGCCCACGCCATCGCCGTCCAGATCTTTGTAGCGCGCGAAGCCGCCCAGCTTGTCCAACTCTTCTTTCGCGAGCACTTTGCCGCGCTTGATCGGCGTGGTGGGATATTCGAAAGGATCGGACATCCAGTTGTTCATGCCGAGATCGAGGTCGGACATGACGAAGACGAGCGTCTGGAATTGCTCGGCCAGATTGAATGCGTCCGACGCCATGTTGAAGCACTCGGCGACCGAAGACGGAATCAGCATGATGTGCTTGGTATCGCCATGGGAGAGAAATGCGGTGGCAAGAATATCGCCCTGCGAGGTGCGCGTGGGCAGGCCGGTGGAGGGGCCGACGCGCTGAATGTCCCAGATGACGCCAGGAATTTCGGCGTAGTAGGCTAATCCGGCAAATTCTGACATCAGCGAAATGCCGGGGCCGGCGGTCGCGGTCATACTGCGGGCACCCGCCCAGCCAGCCCCGATCACCATGCCGATGGCTGCCAGTTCGTCTTCGGCCTGAACGATGGCGAAGGTGGCTTTGCCATCGGGGCCGATGCGGTACTCCTTCATGTACTCGATCATCGACTCGACCAGCGAGGACGAGGGCGTGATCGGGTACCAGGTGACCACGGTGCATCCGGCGAACATGCAGCCGAGAGCCGCGGCTGAGTTGCCGTCGACGATGATCTTTCCGGCGGTCTTGTCCATGCGTTCAATGTAAAAGACGCCCCGCTTCTGCAGGCTGGCTTTGCCATAGTCGAATCCCGCCTGCGCGGCGGCCAGATTCAGATTGGCGGCTTTTACTTTTTTCGCGAACTGCTTGCGGATCGCCTTTTCCACCTCGCCCATTTCAATCTCGAGAAGGGATGCGACCACTCCCACATACACCATGTTCTTAACCAGCTTGCGCAGCTTCGCCTCCGGACAAACGGTGGCGACAATTTTGTCGTAGGGGACCGAGTAGAAAATCAGGTCGTTGCGCAGCTTGTCCAGGGCAAGCGGTTCGTCGTAGAGCACGGAGGCTCCGGCGCCCAGGGACATGACGTCGTCTTGGGCAGTTTCGGCGTTCATGGCGACCAGAAAATCGATTTCCTTTTTGCGCCCAATGTAGCCGTCCTTATTGGCGCGAATGGTATACCAGGTGGGGAGACCGGCGATGTTCGAGGGAAAAAGATTCTTGCCGGAGATGGGCACGCCCATCTGGAAGATGGCACGCAACAGAACCGTATTGGAACTCTGCGAACCTGAGCCATTCACGGTAGCGACCTGAATGCTCATGTCATTGACGATGCGCTTGCGCCCTAACTGCCCGCCCGCACCTTGGGGCGCAACATCCATAGTGGCCATCCCAACACCTTCCTTCTTGATCAGGGGCGGAGTGCTCCGCCCGGGTTCTAGTTAAGGGGAACAACTAATTATACGGCGAGGACGCTCTCCCGGCACGCCAATTCGCCCGCCCGGAGCCGGGGATAGTCTGGTTGAGAACGAGCAGCAAGGATTACTCCGGGCTCAGGACACGGTTTTGAAGAACTGAGCGATATTGCGGAACTTATTATATCGTGATGCGAGTAATTCAGCCGCGGAGACTTTCTTGAGTTCAGAGAGGTGTTTCTGCAGGCTGACATCGAGCAGGTTGGCGGCCGCCTCATAGTCGCGGTGAGCGCCGCCTTCGGGTTCGGGAACGATATCGTCGATGCAACCCAGTTCGCTGAGATCGGTGGCCGTGATGCGCATGGCTTCGGCAGCTAACTCCTTCTTAGTGGCATCGCGCCACATGATAGCGGCGCAGCCCTCGGGAGAGATCACGGAATAGATCGAGTTCTCCATCATCAGCACGCGGTCAGCGACGGCGATGGCCAACGCTCCGCCGCTGCCGCCAACCCCAATCACGGTCGCGATGATAGGAACTTCGAGGCCAGCCATCTCGCGCAAGTTGTGCGCAATGGCCTCGGCCTGGCCGCGCTCTTCCGCGTGAATACCGGGATAGGCGCCGTCGGTATCGACGAGAGTGAAAATGGGACGGCGATATTTTTCCGCGATCTGCATCACGCGCAGGGCCTTGCGATAACCCTCGGGATGGGGCGTGCCGAAGTTGCGGTACACACGCTGCTTCATGTCACGGCCCTTTTGGGTGCCGACGATCAGAATCTCTTCGCCGTGGAAACGAGCCATTCCACAAATGATCGCGGCATCGTCGCCAAAACTGCGGTCGCCGTGGATCTCGCTGAAGTCGGTGAACACCCGCTCGATATAGTCGAGAGTCTGCGGACGCTGCGGATGGCGGGCCAGTTCCGTTTTCTGCCAAGCGGTCTGCGGAGACTTCATCTCTTCCCTCAGAGTATGCACGCGTTCCTGAAGCAGGGCCAACTGGTGGTGAGTTTCATCGTTCTGTCCGGTGCTGGCCTCGAGAAGCGCGACCTCGCGCTCGATCTGATCCAATTCCTGCTGCGCTTTGTCGTTTGCTTCCATGGAAGTCAGCCGCTCGTTTTCAGGAGATCGAGTTCAGGAAATCACCCGCACACTACCGCGCCCGCACAGTTGCTCGACGCGCGCGATGAAGTTGCGATCTGGCAGGACATTATAGCCTTCCGCTTCCATGACCACCATGAAATCTCCCGACCGTTCCACATCGAACAATACCCGGGCGTCGCCTTTGCGCTCGCGGAAAAGGAGGTGGAGATCGTCCACCGTCGATTCGGCGGCGGTTTCGAGCGGGATGCGAATGCGAAGCGCGCGCGGCAGAGCAACCTTGGCGTCCTCGAGCGGCATGATTTCTGCGGCCGTTATTTTCGGATTCGCTCCTTCTTCAATGCGCACGCCCGCCCGCACCAGCACCGGGACCTCGAGCTTCACTTTGTCGCCCAGGCGTTTGTAGGCTTCGGGAAAGACGATCATATCGATCGAGCCAGACATATCCTCGAGCGTGGCTTGGGCATAGAAGTCTCCACGTTTGGACTTAAGGACGCGCAGGTTGCCGATGATGCCGGCGGTCGCGATGGTCTCATCCTTGCCGGTGGATTTTGTCATCGCGCCAATGTCGAGGATGGTGAGGGCTTGTAAGTCTTCCAGCTTGTCTTTGTATTTTTCGAGAGGATGGCCGCTGATGAAAAATCCCAGGATTTCTTTTTCTGCAGCCAGGCGCCCCTGCTCGTCCCAGTCGGGAATGTTGGGTAATTGGTCGTTGCCGGCGGCGGACTCTTCCGGTTCGAAGACGCCGAACAGGCCGTGCTGGCCGGATTCCACGTCGCGCTGAGTTTTCTGAGCACGCTCCATGGCGCGGTCGAGCACGGTCATTAATTGTGCGCGGCGGCCCAGAGAATCCAGGGCACCGCTTTTGATGAGCGATTCCAGTACGCGCTTATTGAGCAAACGGAGGTCCACGCTTTCGCAGAATCCGTAAATGGACTTGAAGCGGCCTAACTTCTTGCGCGCGGTGACGATCGATTCGATGGCGTTGCCGCCGACATTTTTCACCGCCGCCAGGCCGAAGCGGATCGCTTCTCCATGCGGCGTGAAGTTCGCGTCGGAGACGTTGATGTCCGGAGCTTCCACCGAAATACCCATCTCTCGGCATTCGTTGATGTACTTCACCACGTCGTCGGTGCTGCCCGTAACCGAGGTCAGCAAAGCCGCCATGAACTCGACGGGATAATGAGTTTTCAGATATGCGGTGTGATAGGCCAGGAGGGCATAAGCGGCAGAGTGCGACTTGTTGAAACCGTATCCGGCAAATTGTGCCATGAGATCGAAAATCTTCTCGATCTTCTTCGGCGGGAACTTGCGCTGAGCCGCGCCTTCGACGAAACGCTCGCGCTGCTGCGCCATCTCCTCCGCCTTCTTCTTGCCCATGGCGCGACGCAGCAGATCAGCTTCCCCCAACGAGTAGCCGGCCAGGCGGTTGGCGATTTGCATCACCTGTTCCTGATAGACGATGACGCCCAGGGTCTCCTGGAGAATTTCTTTCAATTCCGGCAGTTCATATTCCACCTTTTTGCGGCCGTGCTTGCGGTCGACAAAGTCGTCGATCATGCCACCCTGGATCGGACCGGGACGGTAGAGCGCATTCAGGGCCGTGAGGTCTTCGATGGAATTGGGCTGGTACTTGCGCAATACATCCCGCATGCCGTGCGATTCAAACTGGAAGACGCCAGAAGTTAATCCCTTGTGAAATACCTTTTCGTAGGTTTCCGCGTCATCGAGGGGGACGGTTTCGAGAGTGATCGGCGTACCCCGCGTTTGGATGATTAGTTTCAGGGCGTCGGTGAGAATCGTCAGCGTAGTGAGGCCCAGGAAATCCATCTTCAGCAGGCCCATCTTTTCGATGGCGACCATGTCAAAGGCGGTGACAATTTCGTCGTTCTTGGTCTTGTGCAGCGGAACCAGTTCGGTGAGAGGCTTGGGCGAAATCACCACGCCGGCCGCGTGAACGCCGGAGTTGCGGACCATGCCCTCAAGTTTCTTCGCGGTCTCGATCAACTCGCGAATCTGGCCGTCCTTTTCCATGGCCTCGCGCAGTTGCGGGGAATCTTCGATGGCCTGATCGAGCGTGATGTTGAGCTGGGTGGGGACCATCTTGGCGATGCGATCGACATCGGCGTAGGGGATGTCCATGGCGCGGCCAACGTCCTTGATGGCGGCTTTGGCGGCCATGGTGCCGAAGGTAATGATCTGGGCAACGTTGTCACGGCCGTACTTATGGGTGACGTAAGTGATGACTTCCCCGCGGCGATTCATGCAGAAATCGATATCGATATCAGGCATGGAGACGCGCTCGGGATTCAGAAAGCGCTCGAAGAGCAACTCGTGCTGCAGAGGATCGATATCGGTGATGCCGAGGGCGTAGGAGACCAGCGATCCGGCGGCTGACCCGCGGCCCGGACCGACGGGAATATCGTGTTCTTTGGCGTAGCGGATGAAATCCCAGACGATGAGGAAATATCCCGGGAACTTCATCTGCTGGATGATGGCGAGTTCGCGCTCGAGGCGCTGCTCGTAATCGGCAATCGAGTGCTTCAGCTTGCCTTGATCGTGCAGCGGGCGCAGGGCTGCGAGGCGGCGGGCGAAGCCCTCGCGAGATACGTGCACGAAGTAGCTATCGATGGTGTAGCCGAGCGGGACATCGAATTGCGGGAATGGGGTCGCGACTTTTTCGAGGTGCAGGCTGCAGCGCTCGGCGATGTCGAGAGTGCGAGTCAGGACCTCGGGCGAATCTTTGAAGACGCGGTACATCTCGTCGTGGTTCTTGACGAAGAACTGGGTGCCATCGAACTTCATGCGCGCGGTGTCATGAATCGACTTGCCGGTCTGGATGCAGAGCATGACATCCTGGGCGTGGGCATCGTCTTCGCAGAGATAGTGACTGTCGTTGGTAGCGACCAGAGGCAGGCCGAGATCTTTTTCCAGCTGGAACAGGCCGGGATGGATCTTGTGCTCCATTGCGAGGCCTTGATCCTGGATTTCGAGATAGAAATTTTCTTTGCCGAAAATGTCGCGATAGGTTCCGGCTGCGGCGAGCGCGGCGTCGTAGGTCCCTTCCGTGAGGCGCTCGGCGACTTCGCCCTTCAGGCATCCGGAGAGGCCGATCAGGCCGCGGGAGTGCTCGGCCAGGAAGTTCTTGCTCACTCGCGGCTTGTAATAGAAGCCGTGGAGGGAGGCTTCGGAGGTGATCTTTACCAGGTTGCGGTAGCCCTCTTCATTCTGGGCCAGGACCAGGAGATGGTTGTAGGTGTCACCATCGGGGGGAGTGCGCTCGATGTTGTGATCGTCCTTCTTGCAGATGTAGAGCTCGCAGCCGATGATGGGTTTGACACCATACTTATGCGCCGCGTTGACGAAGTGCACCGCGCCAAAAATGTTTCCGTGGTCGGTCATCGCGACGGCGGGCATGCCCAGTTTGGCCACTCGCTCGCAAAGTTTTTCGACGTCGCAGGCGCCATCGAGCAGAGAGTAATCAGTATGGAGATGCAGGTGGACGAATTGGGACATGGGCCTCAGTATGATTTTACGTTGGGCTCATTCTAATGGGAAACGAGCACGGGCAAGCGGATAGTTATCCACAGAGATGAGAAGAGCAGCGGAAGGTGCGAGCGAATCTATTGACCTTCGTTCGCGCCGGGTACGCGGAAGTCGACGCCGCGTTCATCGTTGATTCTTGTGGTGGCGGGGATGTCCAGGTCGGAGAGCGGAATTTTTTGGGTATGTTGCGGAGCAAACACCCACACCGTTTGGCCGACGATCGCATAGTTCTGAATTTCCTGCTGATGCTGATCGCGGAAAATCAACACCGTCGGATCGGCGGCTTCCGTACGCTCTGACGGGTGCGGCGGTGGAGGCGCTGACCGGGCATACACATCCTGACCGTCTTGCTGGCGCATTCTCTGCTCGTATAGGCTCTGCTGGTTCATCTCATTCGCCAAACCAGTTTGCTCTTCCTGATCCTGGTCGTAGGACGAACCGTCCCACCACCAGTATGGATCGAGTCCCCAGCCGTAGCCACACCCGTATCCGCGACAATTATTTCTAAAGCCGTTGCGGAATCGCAGACCATTGAAACGGTTGAAGCCCCGGGGGTTGAAGCCCCGGGAAGCGAGGGGTGAACGGAAACTAGACGATCGGCGCGGTGCGAAGCCCGAACCCGAGCGTATGCCGCTGAAGGAGTGTCCGCCGCCAAAACTGCCGTGCGCTGCGAATCCGCCGTGACCTCCACCCGATGCATGGCCGCCACCACCGTGCTGGGCGGCAAGCGGCAGGGACGCCGCCAATACCAGGAACGCCGCAACTGCGATGAGGCGCCGCATGAACCTAATTATAGGCCCGATTCAGGTCGTCGGGGCGACAAATTACAAACCCGGGGGAACTCCTAACGTTGCTTGCTCTTAGCCTTTTTTGCCGGCGCTTTCCCCCCGGCATGCTTGGCCGCGGGAACCTTGCTGGCGGGCTTCGCGGGTGGGTGCGCGGGCTTCGCCGGCTTGGCCTGGGGTGCGGGCTTGGCCGGTTCCGGTTTCGCCTTGGGCGCTACTGGCGAAGTTGCCGGGGCAACAGGCGTTGGCGCGGCTGCCATTTTCTTGCCCTTGCCCTTGATCGGCTTACCCGGAATTTCTGCCGCGGGTGCGGCGCCTGCGGCTGCCTTCGGTCCGCGACCCCGTCTGGGAGGAGGCGGTGGCGGTGGTGGTGGCGGAGCGAAGGGCTTGAGGAATTTGAGAGTCTCGGTGCGCGAGCGCAGCTTGCCATCGAGCAGAAGCATGAATACATCGCGGGCAATTTTGGGATATTCCGGCAACTGCGGCGTGATTAGTAACTCCACCATCTCGGGCAGAGGAATTCGCTTTTGGACGTCGCGCCACTTGGTGAAGAAGTTCTTGATCTTCTGCGCCACAGCTTGCTGCTTCGCAGTGACCGCCAGAAACAGAACCATCTCCGGACGAGCGGAAGAGAGCAGATTCCAAGTTCGCGAAGGGGTGGCGGCTTCTTTTCCCATCAGACGTTTTGCCAGGTCCTTCGCGTGTTCTTCGATGTCGCGCCACGCTTCCACGAGATCCTTGCGCGGAATCTGACGCCGCAGATCGGAGACATCCTTTTCAGAGAGATGCGCCGTCAGGAAATGCATCACCGCCGCCGAGGGATCGACCGTATAGCCGAGATCCACAATTTGCTGGCGCGTCTTCATCAACTGGCTGAGGCCGTTGGCATCGACCTTGGTGACGGTCCAGTGCGGGTGCAGCACTTTCAGGAATTCTTCTTTCTCGAGAGCGCGGACGACGGCCAGCGGGTCATCTTCGTGCGCCAACTGAGCAATCTCGTGTCCGATCGCGCTCTTCGAAATGTGCTCGATGTATTTATTTTCTTTGGCGGAGTCATAGCGCTGCTGAGTACGCTCCTCGAGCGGCCAGTGGAAGCGCGCGGCAAAACGGGTGGCGCGAATCAGTCGCGAGGGATCCTCGACGAAGGAATAATTGTGCAGGATGCGCAGGACTTTCGCTTCGATATCGGCCACGCCATTGAAGGGATCGAGCAGGAGGCCGCGCGATCCGTCATTCAGCGAGAGGGCCATGGAGTTGACGGTGAAATCGCGGCGACGCAGGTCTTCCTGAATGCTGGCGGGGGTGATGACCGGAGGCCGCCCTACTTTCTCATAGTGTTCGGTGCGGGCCATGCCGATTTCGCCACGGACGTTGCCGGGCAATACCAGAAAAAGGGTGCGGACATCTTCTTCGTGCCCGGCGATTTGCGCGCCCGCCCGTTCGAAGTCCTTTTGCAGTTTGAGGGGATTGCCCTGGACGGTGAAGTCGAGGTCACGGATGGTGAAGCCGCTGATAATATCGCGGATCGCGCCACCGGTAAGATAGAGAGTGATTCCCGCCGTGCGGGCTACTTCTTGCACCAGATTGACGCCTTTCATCTGATCCGGCGTCAACCGGATTTCCATGGTGTAAATGTAATCAGCCATTCGTCTTCGAACGATCAACCACAAACCAGCGCGGCGCCTATCGGGCGACAATTTCGGGATATGATCGCGCCTGCGCCAACACTTTTTCCACACGATTTCCACAGCCTGACCAAGCTGAAGCCCAGAAATCGGGCTCTTAACCTAGCACAAGCCGTTAAATACAAAACACTTATGAAGACTTGAGTCGCACTAAGGCAACTAAAAGGAATAACACAACGTTTACAATTTGGCTACTGCCAACGTCGATTCCCGCGATTCCTCCTCAAATAGTGCGAGAATCACGTGCGGACTTCCGGCTGCGGCCAGCGCGCTTCCTAGGAGGGTCCGGGCCGAAGCCAGACGATCGAAACCCGATACCCCATGCCCTCGACCCACAAGAAAGTTATCGTCCGGAAGATGGACCGGGATTCGGTCTCCGGCTACGTGTCGCCCGAGCAATTTGTCCATGAAGGCAAACTCGAGTTGCTGAACACCGCGGGGAATGTGGTGGCGATGGACCTGCATGAGATCAAGGGTGTGTACTTCGTGCGCGAGTTCGGCGATTCCGAGTCGCTCACCCGCAAGACGTTTACGTCGCGTCCTCGGTCCGAAGGCCTGTGGGTACGGCTGCGCTTCAAAGACAATGAAATCCTTGAGGGCCTCATGCCCGCCGATCTTACGCAGACGACCCCCGAAGGCTTTCTGGTTAATCCTCCCGATCAGCGTTCGAACACGCAACGCATTTTCGTTCCCCGCAGTGCACTGGAGTCGCTGACGGTGCTGGCCGTAATCGGGGCCACGCGTCGGCCCCGGCGCGGCTCGGTAGAGGATCAGCGGCAGGTACCCCTGTTCGAGGAGTAAAGGGCTACTCGCTTCTCGCGTTGCCTGCAGCCCAAAACCTGATTTCCCTGTTGCGCCTTTCTCTGCCGAGCATCCGGAAAGCAGCCGCTGGAGCCCACTGGCAGTGCCGAAAGTAGTTGCAATCCCGAGAAAGTTGGGATAAAAAGGCCTGCTCCCACAGGAACCGGAACCGGTTCGCGTGGCGAGATGGATCGGGCCACTTCCTTCCTCCTACCCCAGTCCCTTCTCCTCGGGCTTAGCTACGTCTCAATCCAAGGTGCCGAATTCATGGGAGCTTTCTGCCGTTTGTCCTCTTGTCTGACAGTCGCCGTAACCCTGGTATTTGTGGCGCTTAGTTTTCCTTTGGCATTGTTCGCGCAGGCGAGTTCGGGTTCAAGTGGGAGCGTGGCTCTGCGCCCGCTGATTACGCAACCTGTCGATGAAAACCAGTTGACCGTGCTGAAAGGAAACACGCATCGCTTGGCGCGTCCCGAATTCGACTGGGGAACCGCGCCAGCCACGCTGCCCCTGCAGCGAATGCTTTTAGTTTTGAAGCGCAACCCGGAGCAGGAAGCCGCGCTGAGGAAACTTCTGGACGACCAGCAGGATATGGCTTCGCCCAGCTATCACAAGTGGCTGACACCGGAGCAATTCGGTCAGCAGTTTGGACCAACCGAGGGCGACATGCAAACGATCACAGCATGGCTGCAGTCGCACGGATTTCAGGTCGGATCAACCAAAGGGCGTACAGTGCTTGAGTTTTCGGGGTCCGCCCACCAGTTGAACGAAGCGTTCCACACTTCGATTCACAAGTATGTGGTAAAGGGAGAACAGCACTGGGCGAATGCTAGCGATCCGTCGATTCCGACGGCGCTGACGCCTGCGCTCGCGGGAGTGCTGACGCTGCACAATTTCGTAAAGAAACCACACATTCATTTTTCCCCGCAACCCGTGGCGGCAAAGATTTCGTCGGTGGGACCAACCCGACGGCCTCAAGTTACATTTCCCGCACAGAACGGCCAACCCACTACTTATGCCCTCGGGCCGCAGGACTACGCGACGATCTACAACATTAATCCCGTTTATAGCGGTCAGAGCGGCAACATCAACAATGGCAATGAATCCACGATTGCGGTGGTCGGGCGGAGCAACCTGTTTGGAGGCGGCGAAGATGTCCAGAATTTTCGCAGCACGGTATTTGGGCTCTGTTGCGGTAACTACAACATCATTCCTAATGGACCTGACCCAGGTGACTTGGGTGGAAGCGAAGAAGCCGAGGCGACGCTTGATATTACATGGTCGGGTGCAGTGGCGCCAGGAGCGACGGTGGATTTAGTGGTTTCTGCCACGACGAACACCACGGACGGAATCGATCTTTCGGAGTCGTTCATAATTGAAAATAATCTTGCCGAC
>Ga0210398_10001477_pt1 | contig 24192 bp, 13 predicted proteins | sample IncBWC4OmetaG_FD_161047 | JGI IMG/M metagenome (GOLD analysis project Ga0210398, IMG submission 161047) | Forest soil microbial communities from Barre Woods Harvard Forest LTER site, Petersham, Massachusetts, United States - Inc-BW-C-4-O | ecosystem: Environmental > Terrestrial > Soil >...
CCAGTCCGTCGACCGTCTTGAGATAGACACACCTGTCGCGCACCGTTAGGTCAGCTCCCCTGACCAGGGTGAATCCCAGGTATTTCGCGATATATGAATGCTCAAAGTAAGTCTCGTTTAAGGGCCCGGGCGTCAACAGCACGATGCGCGGATTGCCGCGCTGAGCGAGACTGGTAAGAGCATCGCGTTGAGCACGGAAAAAGGGGGCCAGACGCAGAACGTTCGAGGAGCGGAAGAGATCCGGCAGAACATCGGAGACGATGGTGCGGTTCTCTAGTGCGTAGCCGCTACCCGATGGCGCTTGTGTGCGATCAGCCAGCACCCACCACTGGCCGTCCGGGGAACGGGCTAGATCGACGGCCAGCATATGGAGATAGCTGTGCGCAGGAACGGGCACGCCCACCATCGGTCGAAGGAATGCGGGGTTAGCGTATAGAAGGGCAGCGGGAAAGTGTCCTTCCACGACGAGATTCTGCGCACCGTAGAGATCCTGGAGAAGAAGACTCAGCAATTGGGCGCGCTGGATGATGCCCGCTTCGATGAAGCGCCACTCGTCGGCCGAAATAAGAAAAGGAACGATGTCGATCTTCCATGGCCGGTTTGCGCCGAGTGGATCGTTGTAGATGTTGTACGTTATTCCGTTCTCGCGAATGCGGCGCTCGGCACGGCTCCAACGCCGCCCTAGTTCCTCGGGGCCGATCGTGCGGAGGGACTCCATCAGGTGAGCCCAGTGCGGCCTGGGCGTCACGCCGTCGGTCGACAATTCGTCGTAGGCGGCTCCGTAGCGGAGCGGAGTTTGATATAGGTCCACCGTCATAGGACAAGCCCCCGCTTCTCGGTGCGGGTCTTTTCTCCGGGTAGAGGTCGCCGCAGATCAAGAGTCATTGGAAAGAACGGGTTGCTTTCCTCTTCTGGCACCACGGTGTGACTTGGCGTATGGCTAGACTCTTGAAACCGTTCCGCGCGACGGTCCCGGGCTTCCGCAGCGTCGACTGGCCGCGCTGGGTACGTGCGACCGACTGGTGGTCCCACATGGTAAATGCATTGGCCAATCGAACGCTCTTTCCATCGGTCGATAAGGTCGAAGGTAAGGGGCGCGTGCACGGGGATGGTGGGATGTAATGATGCTCGTAGTCGTCGGGCGCGAAATCGTACGCCGGCTACAGCCTCTCCAGGCTCGCCCGTGGGATAGAGCGGCACCCTGCGCCCATTACACGCAACCACGTAACGGGATTCCGCTGTGATTCCGGACAGCTTTACCTGTATTCGCTCGAGCGACGAGTCCACGCTGCGCACCGTCCCGCCGGAGGCAGTCTCTTCGGCGAGTACGTTCCAAGGTTCGAGGCCTTTGCGGAGCTCGAGTTCTACTCCATCCACAGCGATCGAACCGATCTTCGGAAAGCGAAACTCCAAGTGTGAAGCGAACCACTTTTCCTCGAAAGGGTATCCGGACTGGTGTAATTGGGCGAGCACACTGGAGAAGTCGTGCCGAACATAGTGCGGTAGCATGAAACGGTCGTGGAGCGCCGTGCCCCAACGAATAAGGCCGGCTTTGAATGGCCGCTTCCAGAACGCGGAGATTAAAGCGCGGACGAGCAGCATCTCAACAAGGCCCATTCTGACGTGAGGAGCCATCTCGAAGGCGCGCAGTTCGAGCAGGCCAAGTCGTAAGCCGAGACCCTCCGGTGGGTAGAGTTTGTCGATACAGAATTCGGCGCGATGCGAGTTTCCTGTGACATCGACGAGCAGGTTACGGAACAGCCCGTCCACGATGAACGGCGGGCAGTCGTCCATGGGTAAGTGGCTGAAGGCAAGCTCCAACTCGTAGAGGGCATCGTTGCGCGCCTCGTCTACTCGTGGATATTGACTCGTCGGGCCGACATACATGCCGGAGAATAAATACGACAGCGAGGGATGGTTCTGCCAGAACGCTACCATGCTGCGTAACAGGTCTGGACGGCGCAGGAATGGGCTATCCGCGACGCTCCCTCCACCAACTACGATATGACTGCCGCCGCCGGTCGCGAGGTGGTTGCCATCGTAATCGAATTTCTCCGTTGTCAGCCGGTTTCGACGCGCCTCCTCGAAGAGCACCGTATTGACCTCTTCGAGTTCGTTCCAGTCGTTCGTGGGCGGTAGATTTACCTCCAGAACCCCGGGGTCGGGTGTGACGCAGAATGAGCGCAGACGAGGGTCGGCTGGAGGAGCGTAGCCCTCCAGCCACACTGGTTTGTGAAGATGTTGGCACGTGTCTTCAACGGCGGCAAGCAGGTCGAGATAGTCTGCGAGTCTGGACGCATATGGCAAAAATACGTGCAGGCGACCGTCTCGAACTTGTACACAGAGCGATGGCCGGATTAACTCCGATGCTGTTTCGGCGGTGTTCGAAAGAGCGGGCAAGGGATCGGCCATTGGTATCTGATGGAAGAGGTCCATGCGACGGTTCGGACTTGATGGAAGCTTCACTCGATCTGCGAAGGGTGCAGCCTCGAACTCGTATTGAAGCTCATCGGGCGCTACCCAAGGCATGGTTGCGGTCGGTATGCGATACCCTATGGGCGAATCGCCCGACGTCAGTATCAGACGTTCTGGCCGAGGAAACCACAACTGGCTCGACCAGCACAACTTGCCCCCTGGCTGGCGGCGGCGAATAGGTAGAATGTATCCGGCTGGCTTCATCGATTCGGACTCAACGTTGTAGGCAGGCAGCAGATTTTCGGAGCTCACCTGAAGGCGGCGCGTGAGTGCTTCCATGAAACTCAAGGCATCGACCGCGGTGAAGCCGTAGTCCTCATCTTCGCGAGCGATGAGATCAACATTTTCCCAGACAGGAACGCCGTCGCCACGCCAATAACAGCTCAGAGCCCAACGCGGCAACGGTTCACCTGGATACCATTTGCCCTGTCCGTAATGAAGCAACGCGCCATGGGCCATCTTATCGCGGAGGCATTGGATCAGGGCGATGCCTCGTGTTAGTTTCATCGATCCAAGAGCGTCGATATTCCATTGCGGGCTCTCGGGTTCATCGATGCCGACGAAGGTAGGCTCACCGCCCATCGTCAGGCGTACATCCTGTACCTCGAGGTCCGCGTCGACGACATGGGCAAGTTGCTGGACCTTCGCCCAATCCTCCTCGGTGAAGGGCCTGGAGAGCCGCGGCGTTTCATTCAGGCGGCGAACCGACATGGAGTAGCTGAAGTCCACGCTAGCGGACTCGACAGTACCCTCGATGGGCGCGGCCCTGGAAGCGTTGGGGGTGCAGACGAGCGGGATGTGGCCCTCGTCGGCGAGCAGGCCCGAGGTCGGATCCATCCCAATCCAACCCGCACCCGGTAAAAATGCCTCGGCCCACGCATGCAAGGCCGCAGAGTCTGTTTGAGGACCGTTCGAACCTACTGGTTCACTCTCTGCCGCCAACTGAATGAGATACCCGGAGACGAAGCGTGCCGCAATGCCTAGATGCCGGAGGATCTGAACGAGCAACCATGCAGAGTCGCGGCAGGACCCCATGCGTTTTTCAAGAGTTTCCTCACTTGTCTGGACGCCTGGATCCAGCCGTTCCAGATAGCCGATTTCGTTCCGCACGCTTCGATTCAAGTCAACCAGAAAGCCGATCGTCCCACGTCTCGTGGACGAAACCCCCTCGAGAAAAGCCTGGAGCAGGGGGCCAGGCGGATCGATCGAACGATAGGGTTCGAGATCTTGAGCCAACTCCGGTGCGTACTTGAAGGGGTACTCTACGACTCCCGGCTCCAGAAAGAAATCGAACGGATTAAAGGGGAATAGCTCCGCGACAAGATCCACCTCAACCACAAACTCGTTCGTCTTGCTCGGAAAAAGGAGGCGCGCGACATGATTATGGTACGGATCAAGCTGCCAGTTAAGGAGGTGATGTGCAGGAGTCACATCAAGCGAGTAGCTGAGGATCGGTGTTCTACAATGCGTGGCAGGCCGCAACTGTATAGTCTGTGGACCGAGTGAGACCGCCTTGTCATACCGGTACTGTGTCCGGTGATTGAGAGCAACTTGTATCCTCATCCACCCTCATGCGGCCGCACGTTTGGAGTACGTGGTTGTTCTTAGTGGGCACGACAGGCCCCTGAAAAGCACCGAGCGTCTCGCGGATACTGCTGTAAAGCTACCTTAACATATCAATCGGAGGAGCGATATCGAGTCTGCGATTGAATCTCCGACATCCGTGGAATTGATATTCCCTGACTCACTTTCAGGAGGTCTCAGTTGAAGGCTGATGCTTTAATCTTCCTTCCTTCGTGGTTCGCCGCTTACGTCCCGCAGAATGTCGCACTGATGCACTCTTCCGGGCGGGCTGGTGTGGCGTACCATTCCAGGTCTGGCCTATCCTCATATGGGCATGACACCACGTCCAGCAATTCCTCGAACGGCTGAAAGTCCTGCCTCTCCACAGCTGCATCGAGAACGGCCTCCACCACGTGGTTGCGCGGAATGAATGCCGGACTTGCCGTTCGCATCATCGCAGCTCGCGTCTCCCACGAAACGGACTCTTCTTCCAGGCGCTGGCGCCATTCAAGAGCCCACGAGTCGTAAGCGCTGGGGTCGGCGAACAGCGCGCGTACTTCCGCGTCGGCTTGCGGCCCGGCCACGGCATCGCACAGCCGTCGGAAGGCCAGCGTGAAGTCGACGCGGTTGGCGGCCATGCGGTCGAGCAGGTTCTGCGCCAACGCGGCATCGTCCTTGAGCTCGGTGAAGAAGCCAAGCTTGCGGCGCAGTCCGGTCATGCGAGCTGCCTCGAACTGCGGCTCGAACGCGGTGAGAGCTTCGCAGGCTGAAGCAAGCGCGGCCTCCCTACTCCCCATCTCGAGTTCCAGAACGGGCAGCAATGCTTCGGCGAGCCGTGTCAGATTCCAGTGCGCGGCCGGGGCCTGGTTGCTATAGGCATAGCGTCCGTTCAGGTCGATGGAACTGAAGACCTTGCGCGGATCGTAAGCCTCCATGAAGGCGCAAGGGCCGTAATCGATTGTCTCGCCGGAGATCGAAGTGTTGTCGGTGTTCATCACGCCATGGATGAAGCCGAGTAGCATCCATTGCGCGACCAGGTGTGCCTGCCGGGCAATCACTCCATCTAACAACGCACGATAAGGCTGCTTCGCGTCTGCGGCATCAGGATAGTGGCGGGCGATTGCATAGTCCGCCAGCTGGCGAGTTCCTTCTATGTCACTTCGTGTGGCGAAATACTGGAAGGTTCCCACGCGGAGGTGGCTCGCTGCTACCCGGGTTAGCACGGCTCCAGGCAAGACTGCTTCGCGAAATACTGGTTCGCCCGTTGTCACCGCGGCCAAGGTTCTTGTCGTCGGCACGCCCAGCGCGGCCATGGCCTCGCTCACGATGTACTCGCGCAAAACCGGACCGAGAGCGGCTCTACCGTCGCCGCGGCGGGAGAAGGGGGTAGGACCGGATCCCTTGAGCTGGATGTCGTAGCGCGTCCCATCACACCCTGTCACCTCCCCCAGTAGATTGGCGCGACCGTCGCCAAGCACAGGTAAGTAATACCCGAACTGGTGCCCGGCATAGGCGAGGGCCAGAGGCTCGGCTCCCTCGGCTACGCGGTTGCCTGCAAGGATCTCCACGCCTTGCTCGCTCGCTAGTGCATCTGGATCCAGCCCCAGCCTGCGAGCTAGTTTCACATTCACCTTGACTAATCGGGGAGCCGCTACTGGCGTCGGGTTCAGCCTCGCATAGAAGCGTTCCGGCAGCCGCGCATAGGTATTTTCGAAGTTGAAACGGACGGGGTGACGGTCGGAGCCGGAGGTGAGGGGCGATGTGATCGCGGGAGCATCTGGAGAACTCATGATCCATTCTACGTGGGTATCTCGTTTCAACTAGCACTCGATGAGTACCAGGGCTTCCATGAGAAGGGTGCGGATGTAGTTTTTGCTCCTTGCCAACATCGAATCGCAGCGGTGCTCTAGGACGTAAATTCAGCTTCGGGTGATGGTAAGCAACTGCTGCCACCCTGCTTTGCTCATTTTGAGACGCAGCCCATTCGTCAGACAGACCGAGCCTTCGCTGCGCCCCTCGCGAGAGATTTCCTGAACCAACTCCACATTCACGATGATGGAGCGGTGAATGCGCACGAACTTTTTCGGATCGAGAGTCTCCGCGAGCTGTTTGATCGTTTCCCGCAGCATAAAATTCTTCGCGCCAAGGTGTAGGCAGCAGTAGTAGTCAGCGGCCTCGATCCACTGAATTTCGTCGACATTGACGAAGGAGTCCTTTCTGCCGCCGGGCACGAGCAATCGTCTGGGATATTCCTTCTTTGCGCCCGTGCTCCCCAGGCTCTCCAGTGCGGACTTGAGCTGCTCCTGGTTCGAGAGCGCTGCATTTGACGCAACTCTTCTCTTTACTCGGGCCAGGGTTGACTGCAACCGCTCCGGCTCGACCGGCTTAGTCAGGTAATCCAACGCGTGAACCTCGAACGCCTTCACCGCGTATTGATTGTGCGCCGTCACAAAGACTGTGACTGGCATGTGCGCCAAACCAACCTGTTCAAAAACCTCAAACCCTCCTCTGCCCGGCATTTGAATGTCGAGAAAGAGCACATCGATTCGTCTCTCTTTTAGTGTTGCGACAGCCTCTTTCCCATTGCGACACTCACCGACGACACAGATCTCCTCATCGCCGGACAAAAGAAATCGCAGCCTCTCTCTCGCGAGAGGCTCATCGTCCGCGATGATCGTCTTCAGTTTCATGCTCTGCATCGTTCGTAGGGTATGGCAATCGTGACTTCGAAGCCACCCGATTCGATGGGCTGCGCCATCATCGAGTAGTCGTCTCGGTAGAAATGCGTGAGCCGGTCCCGAGTGTTTTTGAGCCCGATCCCATGCCCGCTTTGCAAAGGCGCTAGGTTCAGGCCGCTTCCCGAATCACGCACGCGCAGGTGCAGCATTGATCCGGCGCGCCTCGCTGAGGCCTCGACCAGACCTTCACTCTCGCAATTCGCAATTCCGTGCCGAATGGCATTCTCCACGATGGGCTGAAGCAGAAAACACGGGACAAGGCCATCGAGAACGCTCGGCTCCACTTTAATCTCGATGCGTAGCCGATCATCAAAGCGGACCTGCTCGATGGCGAGATAATTTTCAATCATCTCCAACTCCTGCCAAAGCGGCACCTTCTCCGGAGTCGTTCTTTGCAGGGTGCTCCGCAGAATCGCGTTGAGATGAGAGAGCATTGACCCTGCTTCTTTCTGTCTTCCGAACTCGACCAGTGTGGTGATCGCATTCAGCGTGTTGAAGAGAAAGTGTGGCTCCAACTGCATCTGCAGCGCCCTTAGGTGTGCTGCGGAAAGCTGCTTTTGCAGTTCCATGGATTTCAACGCATCCTGCTGAGCACGAATCTGAAACTGGATAGTCCCGATCATGCCGAAGAGAAAGCCATAGAGCAACACTTCCAAGCCGAAGTGATTGATGTCTAGCAGGCTGGTCCATATAGAAAGCGCTGAGGCATGTGCCTGCCATCCCGGATCGGTGAACCCAAGGCTCCCGAGCAGAAGAAGGTGGACGATGCCAAGCATCGACCCCGCGAGCAGATTAATCGAAACGACCTTTCGCGAGAAGCTCGACGCGAAGGGCAGCCGCCGGCTTACCTTCCACATAGCGCTCGCGATGCAGGCCCACCAAAGCCAAAGTACTGCTCCGTACAGCAGCGAAGGAAGGTGGGTGATCGAATGACATTCGGCGGCAGTGGTAAGGCCGAGAACGGTAGCCACGGAGAAGATCACGGCATGGCCGTTCAAACGCAGACCTGTATGAGGACGGAAAGAATCCTGCACGAAAGTGCCACCGACTGCCGATGCCATTGCCTGCTCGCCAGAAGACAGCTGCGTTGAGCCAGGTGTAGCCATAAATGTGCTCATCTATGCCCTCTTTCTGCTATGAGTGTCGAGCAGGAATTGCATTCCTTCCAGAATCGTACTCCGGGAGCGATACCGCTAGCTCTTTGCAGGGAACCCTATCGTTTCTGCAGGGAGCACGCCGAATTCCGGTTGCCGGATCTAAATGACAACGCAATTTTCTCCGGCCGCGCATTTCCGAGCACTCCCTGCATTTTGTGCCACCCTAGCTGCATATTGATAGTAACGCGCCAAATAATCCCGGATGCTGTGGCTGAGGTATCGCCACGTGAAGCCGCATAGCATCGTGTCCATCTTGAAAATTGCATCATTGGGGGCACTATTATGTCTTCCGCTGACATCTTGTACCCGAGTGGCAGCCAAGGCGAATCCCACTGCAACGGAGGCGATACCGGTTCGAGCGACACACGCGGTGTCGGAAGATGTTCCTCTAGAGATCGCGGCGGTTGGGAACGTCGAGGCGATGGACCGTGTCGAGCTGAAGTCGCGCATCGCCGGGCAGATCAATCGCGTCGCCTTTGTGGAAGGAGAAACCGTAACGAAGGGTCAGTTGCTCTTCAGCATCGATGGAGAGGCGCTCGAACGCCAGATATTGGAAGAGGAAGCCGACCTGGAGCGCGACGCAGCGATGGAGCAGCAAGCCTTTGCTGTTGAGGCGAGGGATACGGTTGCGGAAAAACAGAGTCAGTCGGAAGCCGACGTCGCCAGGCAACTCGGAACGCTCGGCGTCATCTCCGGACAGCGCGTCAGTCAGCTGATGACCACCCGTGATACTGCCAACGCAACCCTGCGCGCTGATCAGGCGGCAGTCAAGGCCGCGGCCGGCACAACCAAGGTGGACCTGGCGCGCCTTGCTGAGATGCAACTGCTACTACGGTTCACCAATGTCGTCGCGCCGATCAGCGGGCGTGCAGGCGCGGTGACAGTGAAGGTTGGCAACATGGTGCGAGACAACGATACGACGCTGGTCACCCTGCTGCAATTAGCACCCATCTATGTCACATTTGGGATTCCCGAACAGAGCCTGCCCGAGGTGCGTCGGCTTAATGCGGCGGGGCAACTAACGGTGAACGTGAGTATTGACGGTACTAATGGCACCTCTTCTGTGGTGGAGGGCCATCTCGCCTTCGTCGACAACACCGTGGATGCAACCACTGGAACGATCAGACTCAAGGCTGTTTTTTCGAACAACGACAACGCGCTGTGGCCGGGAGAGTTCGTCAAGGTTCGCCTGCGCCTCGGTGTGGAGACGAGCAAGACGGTTGTACCGGAATCCTCGATTCAGGATGGCCTCGACGGCAAATATGTCTGGCTCATCAAGTCCGGGACCGCTTCGATTGCGCCGGTAACTGTGCAGCGCATATACCGGTCGCCAACGGGCGCAGAACAAGCGGTTGTCGGTAGCGGCATCAAGCCAGGTGAAATGGTGGTTACTGAAGGGCAGCTCCGGCTCACAGCCGGCGCAACTATTAACTTGCTGGATGCTTTACCCAATATCGCACCCGAATCAAAACCAGAATCCATGCCGTGATGGCGCGCCGCCAATGCTATGCAAGGTGACCGATTATGCGCTTTACAGATTACTTCATTCGTCGTGCGACAACGACCACGCTGTTGATCGCGGCCATCGCCGGTTTTGGTCTTCTTAGCTATTTCTCTTTGCCGGTGAGCAACCTGCCGGAGGTCGAGTATCCGACGGTACACGTTCAGGCTGCGCTGCCTGGGGCGAATCCTGATGTTATGGCATCGACCGTCGCCACTCCGCTGGAGAGTGAGTTCTCAACGATCCCGGGCATCGAGCACATGACCTCGACTAGTTCGGTGGGAGAAACGAGCATTACCCTTCAGTTTGACCTGAACCGCGGCGTTGACGCAGCCGCGCAGGATGTCCAGGCTGCAATCTCCCGCGCCGCCGGCACACTTCCGGCAAGTATGCCTTCGCCGCCCTCCTACTCGAAGGTAAACCCGGCGCAAAGCCCGATCTTGTGGCTCGAAATGTCTTCAACGACGATGGCGCTCGACGCCTTTGCAAAATACGCCAATCAGGTCTTTGCCAAACGAGTGTCCATGGTGAGCGGCGTCTCCCAGGTAGAGGTCTACGGTCCGGAAGCGCCCGCAATTCGTGTGCAGGCCGACCCGTCCAAGCTGGAAGCCTACGGGCTCGATCTTGAGCAACTTCGAACCGCGCTCACCAGCAATAGCGCCAACCTTCCGTCGGGCACTTTGTATGGCGACAACAAAGACTTCTCATTGCAGGCCAACAGCCAGCTCACCTCGGACAGCGAGTTTTCTCAGATGGTCGTCGCCTATCGCGACGGTTCGCCAATCCGCCTCAATCAGATCGCGAACGTTTTCAATAGCTCCAGGAATGAAAGAAGTCGATTTTGGATCAACGGCCGGCGGAGCATCATTCTCGCAGTACGCAAGCAACCGGGCGCCAACACTGTCGAAGTCGCCGACAAGGTCAAGGCAGTCATCGTGTCTTTGCGAGACTCGATGCCGCCCGGGGTTTCCTTCGGCAAGGTTGCTGACGATGCCGATCTCGTGCGCGAATCCATCGCCGAGGTCAATCGCACTCTGGTCATCACGATCTGTCTCGTGGTGCTGGTCATATTTTTATTTCTCGGCACGGCATCTTCGACAATCGTCGCCAGCGCGACTATTCCAGTCTCCATTCTCGGATCATTCATCGTCATGCGGTTACTCGGCTATTCGGTGGACATGTTTTCCATGATGGCGATCACCCTCTCGGTGGGCTTCATCGTCGACGACGCCATCGTCATGATTGAGAACATCGTGCGTCATCGCGAGATGGGAAAGTCACGAATGCAGGCGGCGCTCAACGGCGCTAATGAGGTTGGCTTCACCATCATCTCAATGACGATTTCCCTCGTCGCCGTCTTCCTGCCCATCGTCTTTCTGAACGGAATTCTAGGCCGGCTGCTTCGCGAGTTTGCGGTGACGATCTCGATATCGATACTGCTCTCCGGCCTTACCGCGCTCACCCTTACACCGATGCTATGCAGCCGTTTCCTGGGCTCGCGAGAAAACGAGGGCAACTGGTTCCAACAGCATACGGAGAGATTTTACTTTGCGATGCAGGAAGCGTATCGGCGTTCGCTGGACGTTGTCTTGCTCCATCGGCGAGCCACCATCTTCGTCAGTGTCGCGATGACCGCGCTCACCGTTTGCCTCTTCGTTGTCGTGCCCAAGAACTTCTTGCCTGCGGTGAACGTGCCTTATTTTTCTGGGACCCTCGAAGCCTCGCAGGACAACTCATTCGATCACATGATCTCTTATGGCGAACAGGTAAATAAAATCCTCGCGACCACTCCGTGGATGCAAAGCAATCTCTCCGGTGTCGGATCGCAGAATGTTGGCTGGTTCTGGGTCAACCTGGTTCCCGACAAACACCGTCCCAACGTGAAAGTCATCATCGCCGATCTGCAGAAGCGCCTAACTAACATTCCCGGCCTCAACGTATATCTTCGCCAAGGCGACTTCGTCGACCTCGGCCAAAGCGAAGGCCGCTCCCAATACTCGGCCGCGCTCGAAAGCCCGGACGCCGAGGCGTTGTATCGATGGGCACCCCGCTTGAAAACGAAGCTGCAGTCCTTGTCGGAACTGGTGAACGTTTCGAGCGACCTGCAGATGACAGCGCCGCGAGTCAACGTAAACATCCGCCGCGACCTTGCCATGTCACTCGGTGTCGATCCGGAGAAGATCGCCAATACTCTCTACGACGCCTACGGAAACCGGCGCGCGAACACTGTCATGGTGGCTTCGGAGCGCTACGACGTAATTCTAGAGGTTGCGAAAGAATATCAGCGAGATCCGATGGCACTGGCTGCCCTATATATTCGCTCCAACACTGGCCGCCTTGTGCCGCTTTCGGCAGTCACCACCTTCTCGCAGACCGTGGCGCCATTAACCGCCAACCACATCGGCCAGTTTCCCGCGGTCACCTTTCAGTTCGACCTGAAGCCAGGTATTCCGCTCAGCGCTGCAACAAAGATCGTCCGCAGGGCCGCCGAAGAGATTGGTATGCCGGCGATGATCACCTTCTCATTTCAAGGCACTGCCGCTCAGTTTCAAAGCTCGCTCAAGGGGCTCGGACTTCTGCTGGTTATCGCGGTAATGGTGATCTATCTAGTTCTCGGGGTTCTCTACGAGAGCTTCATTGATCCCATTACGATTCTCTCCGGTCTGCCGTCGGCGGCGATTGGCGCTTTGCTGACCCTTCTGGCATGCGGCGAAGACCTTAACCTCTACTCATTTCTCGGCGTAATTCTGTTGATCGGCATCGTCAAGAAGAACGCGATCATGATCGTCGATTTCGCGCTTGACGCTGAACGCAGCTCCGGTCTGAGCCCCGAGGCCGCGGTTTATCAGGGCTGCCTGCAGCGGTTTCGTCCGATCATGATGACTACCATGGCGGCGTTGCTCGGGGCGCTACCAGTCGCGTTCGGCAGCGGAGTCGGTGGGGAGTCGCGGCGCCCGCTCGGCATCGCGGTTGTCGGGGGTCTCCTGTTATCGCAATCGCTGACCCTCTACATCACACCCGTCATTTATCTCTATCTGCATCGTTTTCAACGAAAGCGTGTCTCTAGTCTTAGATCTGAGATTTCGTTGCTACAGCAAAGCACCCTGCAAAGTTAGGCTCCAATATGACCAACGCGGACGGCAGACGACAGCGTAGGAGACTCTCAAAATCGGCCAGGTGGTCGGGAAGTGATGCCAAAGTAATTCAATTGCGAGAGAGAAGAAGCGCGATTCCTTGCCAGCTGAGGATTTCTGTTGGCCGAAAATATGTTCAATGCTGTTTGTCAATCCTGCAACTATCACTCGTCTGCGGGCTCATCTTCGTCTCTGCAATGAAAATGCGGATATATGACATCCTGTCCGTGTAGTTGTTGATCTCTCTCCGAAGGGATTAAGGAGCAGGAATCACTTCCGACCTGGTGGAGATGGCGGAAGTGATCGCTCTGAGTTCGAAGAATTTGGAGGCGCGGGTCGGGATCGAACCGACGCATAAAGGTTTTGCAGACCTCTCCCTTACCACTTGGGTACCGCGCCTCGGGGTGGGCTATATATTTCTGCCCTGCTGAGTTGTAGGAGAAGTGTACCGCAGGCAGGATTTATTTGGAGCGGGAGACCGGGGTCGAACCGGCGACATCTTCCTTGGCAAGGAAGCACTCTACCACTGAGCTACTCCCGCTCTTACAAGATCAAGTATAACGGCCATGTTCCGTATGGTCAACGAGCTGTGACATATCGCTCCAGCTGCGATCCTAAGTTTGTCTATTGCGGCGCTAAAAACTGCATCTTGTGTTGTACGGCGCGTACTTAGCGCCTATGAAACTTCGGAAGGGTTGCAGTGGCGATGCGGACATCAAATCGGCGAACACATGCAGTAGTGGCAAGCATGGTGGGTGCATTCGGGTAAGAACATGGCGCGGCGAAGGACACGAAAGTGTTCTCGATGTAGTTGCCCGCGGAAGCCAGCCCTAACTTGGTGGCTCAGGCAAATTGATGCTGATTCTAGGGCCGACCGTTAGGTTTGAGCGGCGACGGGTGATATGCGGGGTAATGAGAAGGATGAGGTCGCTGGAATTGGTCTCCGTAATTCGGTCAGCTGTCGCTGTTTGAAATCCAGGTAGCTGGCTTATCCCGGGAAGTCCGTTTAGGCTGGCCGATTCGCTCTTGGTGAGACTGCTGGCGAGGAGCGCAGTCTCTCCGTCATCGAGTGTTACGTCAGACACGAATTGCTGGTTATTTAGGATTGGGATATTGCTTAACGAATTCCCGGTCAACGCTTCGATCTTTAGGTCTATATGCATTTTGATCGCGCCGGATTTTTGGACGGTTGGAGTTGCCTTAAGCGTGAGACCAAGGTCTTCATATTGGATCTGGGGGATGGTGGCTGAAGTGCCAACGGCCGAGTTGAGTAGGCTGGAGACGGGGACTCCATTGATGGTCGCGTTAGCGAGAGCGGCAGCGCTGCCTGTGACGCCGCTGGAGTAGGTTGCGGTTGTGATGGGGTAGCGCTCACCGACACGGAACGTCGCGGACTGACGGTCGGCAACCCGGACTTGAATGTCGTCGAGTGCACGAGTGTCGCTGGATGTAAGAGAAAGGTTGAAAGCGGGGTTCTGGTTAGTAGTAACACCGGTTGTGGTAAGCCCTCCCCCGAAAAAGCCGATGGTGCTGGATAGCAGCGTACTTTGAACGAGCCCTGAGGCGACGAGCGCTAAAGCGATGGCGACGTTGCTTGCCCCAGCCGGGATGAGGCCTTGGGCGATTGCTTGATTGACGATGCTCTGATTAGTGGTGACCAAGTTTTGCGCAGCGGAGGAGACACTATAGATACCAATTTGCTGTGGAAGTTGGGCACCGATGTTGCGCTGATTGGTTTTGTCGACGGAATAGAGCTGGAGATCGATCATGACCTCACTGCCGCCGTCAATTAGGTCGGCGAGGGTGAGATTGACGTAGGTGAGGGTTTCCTGAGGGGCGCGGAGGACGAGAGTCCCGGAGCTCTTTCCGACGGCCACTTGTTTGATGTCGAAGATGTTTTTAACAAGGGTGCCGAGGTTGTCCATCTCCTCGTTGCTCATGCCGGGGATGAAGATAGTCTCTTGCAACTGATGCTCGAGGCGCTCGCGATTCTCCGGAGTGTCTTTGGCAATGATGACGCTTTTGGCGTCGAGTGGCACGCTGAAGAGATGGCCCATGTTCAGCAAGATTGGGACGGCGTGCTGGTAGGGCAAGTCATCCAGATCAAAGCGAATGTTGTCGTGCTGAACGGACTCGTCAAACACGGGACGGATACCGTAAGCGGAGAGAACTTGTCGTATGGCGTCCTGTTCGTCAGCACGGATGTGGAAGCTCTTCAGACCAGTGGTGGGAATAAGTGTAATAGGCCCGGCGATTTCTGGGCCTTCGCGTATCCAGGGTTCTATCTCGGGATGAAATATTCTAGGCAGCGCGCCAGAGTCTACATGCTGACTGACAATGCTGTTTTCTGGGTCGAGCAGGCGGGCTTCGGCGAGCAGAGTCTCAGCCTTTTCATTTTGTCCCAGGAGCCGGGCTTTACCGGACTGCTGCACGAGTTCAGTGACATGACGCTGATGAGTAATGCTAAGTGCCAGAGCGTAGTCACGATTTGAGGCATTGAGCGCAGCGGCTTTGCGAAACTGCAGCTCGGCGTCAATCAGATCATTGCGAAGGAGCAGACGCGCACCAGCGAGATAGGCGTCTTCGGCGGCCTGGGCGTTGTGTTTCGTGGGAGTTACCCCGTCAGCGACGAGGCTGCTGCCGCTGTCGGCGAGTGGGGCTGGAACATCAGCGGGTTTGGTCTGTGTCGGTGACTGGGGAGTTGGCGCTTGGGCTAATGTCGGTAGGGAGAGGCTGCAGATAGCAAGCACGGCAGTGCATCTTGCGATGGCAGTGACACGCGGCTGGGCATTGGATCTCATCGACTGCTGATTAGACGGAGTCGGAGGCTAACGGGCGCTGGCGATGCTTTGAATATGTGGGCGTTCGCTTCTGGGTGGCCGGCGCATGCCGTTGCGGATTTGCGCGGTGTCCATATCGAGCTCGGCCAATGTGCGGCTGAGGGTATTGCGGTGCATGCCAAGCTCTTCGGCGGCCTTGCACTGGTTTCCCTTATGGTGCGCAAGCACTTCGAGGATGTAGCGTTTCTTGAACTGACGAACGGCCTCCGAGTAAGGGATGCCGGCGCTGTGCATCTGCGTGATCAAGCCGTCCATTTCGCGCTTCAAGGTTATTCCTCACTGGCGGTTCCTTTGTTGGAACCACACTCTCATTGTGCCTCTACCGGAGCGGTTTGATCCAATGGGGCGCGTTGTGCTTGATCTGCTCGGCGCCGTCCAGAATCTGTTGCTGAAGGTCGTGAGGTACAACGAAGGATACCGCATGTGCCCCCGCAAGGAAATAGGAAGATAACTGCGAATTTGCAATCCATGTGGAATGGGGCAGAAAGGCGGCGATAGCCATCATAATGGCGACTCCGAGCAGACAACCACGCGCGAAGCCGAAGACCCCTCCGAGAAGCCGATCGAAGAAGCCGAGTCCAATGGCATGCGCTGTCCGGTTGAGAGCTTTTCCGAGGAGGGCGCTCAGCACCATCACTCCGATGGCGATGAGTAGGAAGGCGACGACTCGCGCAGAGGTAGGTGTCGTGATGAGGTGTTCAAGGAATAACGCCAGAGGGTCGTAGTTCCAGCTCGCAATCAAGATTCCTGCAATCAGCCCTCCAAGAGAGAAGAGTTCCAGGATGATCCCGCGCACGAAGGCCATAATGGTGGAGTAAGCCAAAATCGCGATCAAAAACCAATCAAAGAGATCCATGCTGTTTAAGTGTTTGCGAGGTCGGCGCGGCCTGTGAGCAGGCGAAAGGCATCGAGGTATTTTTCGCGGGTACGAGCTACGACCTCGTCGGGAAGCGCCGGCGCTGGAGCCTGCTTGTTCCAATGAATGGATTCGAGGTAGTCGCGGACGTATTGTTTGTCGAAGGAAGGTTGCGGTCCGCCGGGGTTGTAGGCTTCAGTGGGCCAGTAGCGGGAGGAGTCGGGCGTGAGGACCTCGTCGGCGAGGATAATCTTTTCGTTACCGTTCACGTCGGTGATGATTCCGAATTCGAACTTCGTGTCGGCGAGGATCAGGCCTCTGCTAGCTGCATGCTTAGTCGCTTTGTCGTAGATCTCGAGCGTGAGACTACGTAGGGAGTTGGCGTTGTGTGGGCCGATGGCATCTTCGACTGTTTTGTAAGAGATGTTTTCGTCGTGACCACCAGTATTGATCTTGGCGGCCGGAGTAAAGATGGGTTCGGGTAATCGGTCAGATTCGCGAAGTCCGGCCGGCAGTTTGATGTCGCAGATCGCTCCCGTTTGCTGGTAATCCTTCCAGCCTGAGCCCGAAAGATAACCGCGCACGACGCATTCTACGGGGAACATTTTAGCCCGCCTGACGAGCATGCTACGGCCATCCAGCTGGCTGAGGAATGGCTGCAGTCCCGTCGGGAATTCGGTGGCAACCGCTGTGATGAGGTGGTTGGGGATAGTGCCCTTTAGGAAGTCAAACCAGAAGAGGGAGAGTTGGGTGAGGATCTTACCCTTGTCGGGAATCCCGCTCCCCAAGACGTGGTCGAACGCTGAGATGCGGTCACTGGCGACGAAGAGAAGCTGGTCGGCCGAGAGGGCGTAAATGTCGCGAACCTTGCCGCGGGCAGTGAGTGGGATGGAGCCAAGGTCGGTCTGGAGAAGGGCTGTTGACATCACGTTGACGGTACCACCTCTTGGAGAATGAGATCAGATTGAAGCGGTCTAGCGAAGTCGGAGAATTTTGTCGACGGTTCCTGCCGGTTGAGAAGGCCAGCGTGGACAGCGAGCAAGCACGGTCTTCAAATCGGGTGAAATTGTGGCAGTAGCGGCCATCGCATGACATTCGCGGTTATTGAATGGAATGGGTTGGATCTTTTTTCGAAGAAAAGGCGCGAAGGCGGGACGGTAACAGACAAGGAGATCGACACCGTCACTGTCGTTGCCGGCGCCGGAGATGCCCCATGGCTTGATCTCGTAGAAAAAATGGCGGTCGATAGATACGTTATTGTCGGGGTAGGGGTTGAAAAGGTCAGTGAGAGGAAAGAGGATGCTAGCAGCGAATAGAGGGATCAGCAGGATTGCGGCGCTGATGGAGGTCAGCCACCTTGGAGATAAGCGGGAAAAGAGAACAATAAGAAGCTCGTAGGAGGCGACCGCGAGCCAGCTAATGGCGGCGTTCATGTGGTTCGACGTGGTTCCCCATTTTGTGACGGTAAAGAAAGCCTGAACTAAGACCAAAGCAATTGATGTCCGTATAAGGATAAAGCGGAGAAGTGGGAGAACGCGGTCCCAGAAGATTCTCAGCAAAATCATAGCCACCGTCAGCAGCGCGAGCGCAGCAGTTGTGATCGGTATGTACATGCTTTTTTAGATTAGCTGTTTTTAAGGAGCAACGGAGGCCGTTGGTTAGCGATGCCAAATAGTGGGTTATAAGTGAAAAAGAGCTGGAGCGAGTGGTGAACCGCTCCAGCTGCGCAAAAGCTGTTTAGTTTCCGTGCGTCGCTAAGCCACAGCGCGTCGGTTTTCGGCGGTGTCGCGCCGGGTGAGGTTAACACTGACGATCTTCGATACACCCGGCTCCTGCATAGTAACGCCATAGATTACATCAGCCTGTGACATGGTTCGTTTGCTGTGTGTAATCACGACGAACTGCGTGGTTGCGCTCATGTCATGGATAAGCTTCGCGAAGCGGCCCACATTGGTCTCGTCGAGTGGTGCATCGACCTCGTCAAGGATGCAGAAGGGGGCAGGCTGGAACTGGAAGATTCCGACTAGGAGCGAGAGAGCAGTGAGGGCTTTTTCCCCTCCGGAGAGCAGGAGGATGTTCTGCAGCTTTTTGCCAGGCGGCGATGCGACGATGTCGATGCCGCTCTCGTTAGAGTTCTCAGCGTCGGTGAGCTTCATGAACGCTTGTCCGCCTCCGAAGAGCTTGGTGAAGGTGACGGAGAAGTTTTCGTTGATGACCTTGAATGCCTCGTCGAACTTGAGTCGGGATACATCGTCGATCTCCTTGATGGAGGCTTGTGTATTCTCGATGGAGTCGAGGAGATCCTTTCGTTGCGTTTCAAGGAAGCTATGACGCGTGACAGTCTCGTTGTATTCATCAAGCGCCATCATGTTGACTGGGCCCATCGCTTCAAGCTTTTGCTTGAGCGCGCGGGATTCCTCTTCCTGGATATGCAGATCGTCGCCTTCGATGCGGCCGACGGTCTGATCTTCGCGAAGGGAGATGGCTTCGATGCCCAGATCGTTGAGGCAGGTGGTGTCAATATGCTCGATGTCCGAGGCGAGCTTGGCGGCGCGAGCAGTAAGGGCTGCGCGTTGTTCGCGGAGAGCTTCAGTGTCGTGACGTAGCGTGCGGAGGCGGGTGTCGAGTTCAGCCATGGAAGAGCGCAGAGCACGGGCTTCTTCGGTAAGGCGTGCGCCCTGGGCAACGGCCGTAGCGCGGAGTTCGGAGAGTTCTGTGTGCTGGATGGCGAGTGCAGCGGTCTCCTCTTCGCGCCGTTTTTTTTCCGTGTCGGCAGAGGTTAGCTGTTGCTCGAGTTGCTGGATGCGCTGGTTCTGGCCGTTATGGAGCCGGGTCGTTTGCTCGAAGTTGGCAGCAGCGTTGCGGCGTCGTTCCTCTAAGCCCGCAAGGGCAGCGGATGCGGATGCGGCGGCCTGCTGAAGCTCTTCGCGACGGCTTCGCAGTTTTTCCGTTTGCTCTTGAAGGGCGGCGAGACTCGCCTCTAAGGTGTTTCGTTCATTCTCAAAAGCTGCGGCTTCCTGCTGGCGACGGGCAATGAGATCTGACTTCTGCGTGCGAGCGTCGCGGTTTCGCTCGTTAGTGAGAGCCCAGTCCTGCAGACGTCGCTCGATGCGTGAGACCTCGGACTCCATTTGGCGAAGAGCTGCACCGGAGTTGGCCGACTCCCGTTCTGCATCGCGACGTTCGTGGGTCTTGCTTTCAATGGTGGCATAGAGTGCGGCGATCTGATGTTGCACTTCGACGGTGTTGCGATCGGTTTGGGCCAGTTCTTCCTGTGCCTTTTCAAGTTTCTGCTGGACTTCGGCGAGTTCGCGCTTCAACGCCAGCGGACCTTGTGTGCGGGGACGGCCACCGGTCACAGTGACATTATGGAAGGTTTCGCCGGAAGGGGAGAGGAAGAATGCCTGGGGGTTGGACAGGGCCAATGACCGGGCGGTATAGGAGTCCGGCGCGACAAAACCCTCGCGGAGCTTGGGGAGAATGACTTCGAGGGACTTGCCGAAACCGTCGAGGACGCGGATGCATTCCTTGAGCGGGACAACGCCTTCGATGCCGTCGATTTGGGTTTGGGCTTCACTCTTCATACCTTCGGCAAAGGCGAAATTGGCCTGAGAGTCATTCGGATGCACGAGGAAGGTGGCCCGCCCGGTTACATCAGTCTGGAGCAGGTGCATGCCGGCGTTCGCGGCGTCCCAGGATTTGACTACAACGTAGTTGAGTTCGTCACGGAGAAACTCATCGACGACGCTTTCGTACTTTCCCTCTACTTCCAGGAAGTCCGCGAGGGTCCCCACAGCGGCCATGCCGTCTGTGTTCTGCTTGTAGGCGTCGGTCTTGAAGAGACTGCGGACTGTGTCGGTTGAGTAACTGTGCTCGCGGATGAGAGCTTCGAGAGATGTGTGGCGGCCAGTCAGAGTTGCGACCTCACCGCGCAGTTGATCGCCGTGCCGTTTGGATTGGGCCTCTTCGCTGCGGCTGGCCTCTATTTCGCTGCGAAGTGCGGCGATCTCGGTTTCGAGGCGCTTGAGACGTTCGGTGACGGACTCGAAGGACATCTTGACTTGGCCGCGTTGAAGGCCGAGGGTCTCCAACTCCTGTTTGGCGATTTCGGATTCCGAGAGTAGGCGCTCGGCTTCACGATCGAGGCCAGCGAGTGCTGCTGCTGCCTGTGCCTCTTCGTTGCGTGTCTGGGCAATGCGTTGGACGAGTTGCATCGTGGAGCGACGATTTTGTTCGGCCTGCTGCTCCGCTGAGGCGACGGCTCGAACCGCCTCTTGTGCCTGTGTCTGGTGGGTTTGGGCAGCCTCGCGGGACTCGGTGGACTCAGTAGTGGCGTTATTGAGGAAGCTACGGTGCTGTTCGAGCTCTCCAGCGAGGCTGGCGAGTTGCTCGCGGGCTTGTGCAAGATCGTCGGCGCCCGTGACGAGGCGATTAGTGAGCTCTGTGATGCGATCGGCGTTGGCGGCGGAACGAGCTGTAATGCGCTCAAGCTCGACAGCCGACTGATTGGCCTGTGTACCGGTCTCGCGGATCTGCTGATCGAGTGTGTAACCGGTATTGACGCCTTCGGTATGCTGCGTATCCATGGTTTCGACGGTTTCGGCCTGGGTGTCGATCTGCGTGGCGAGGTCGGTGATCTTTTGGGTTGTGGCAGCCTGCTCGGTGTCAAGCTGGGACATGCGGCTGGCCAGGACAACACGAAGACGGGTGCGAAGCTCGTCGCGAAGAGTGCCGTAACGCTCGGCCTTGGCGGCTTGGCGTTTCAGTGTGGTCATCTGACGGGTGACCTCGTCGAAGATATCGTTGACGCGAGCCAGGTTCTGACGGGCGGACTCGAGACGGAGTTCAGCCAGACGTTTTTTGGTCTTGAATCGGGTGATGCCGGCGGCCTCTTCAATGATGGAGCGCCGGTCATGGGGTTTAGCAGAGAGGAGCTGGCCGATGCGCTCTTGGCCGATGATGGCGTAGGACTCGCCTCCGAGACCAGTACCCATGAAGATGTCCTGGATATCGCGGAGACGGCAGATCTTACCGTTTAGGAGGTATTCGCTGTCGCCACTGCGGAAGAGACGGCGAGTAATGGTGAGTTCGCCGGCACGTACGGGTGCGCGTCCAAACTTGCGGCGGCGGATTTTCAGTACTACGTTGTTGGGGTTCGCGAGCTCGGCTACGGCATCTGCCTCGGTTGCTGACGGCAGGATGTGCGGTCCCTTGGCTTCGCCTTCGATGATGGTGCCGGGCTGGGCTTCGGCGACTGCCTCTTCGGTTTCTTCTGCGCGTTCCTGGCGGAAAGTGGTCTCGTCCCAGTCGGTGGGTAGGCTCTCGTCGATGACGATCTCTGGTTCGTCGTGCAAGTTGGCGCTGTCGTAGACCTCGGGGTCGACGAGGGTCAGCGAAACTTCTGCCATGCCGGTGGGCTTTCGGTCGCGGGTGCCGGCGAAGATAACGTCTTCCATCTTGATGCCACGGAGGCTCTTGGCTGACTGTTCGCCAAGGACCCATGTGATGGCGTCGGAGATGTTGGATTTGCCGCACCCGTTCGGCCCAACGATGGCAGCGATGCCTTCGCCGGAGAGCTGAACCTCGGTGCGATCACAGAAGGATTTGAAGCCGAGTATCTGAACTTTCTTGAGCTTAAGCAAGCACACCTCTGAGGAGCGGACGGCTGAATTGAAATGAACTCGCCCCTATCAATAGGACTGATCCAACTGTAGCTGCGGTTGGGTTCGGAATCAACGGGTACAACACTACCAATTGTGGATAAGAAGGCCGAAACACTACGAATAGGCCAAATGAACGGGTGTAGTCCAAAATCGGCAATCTATACGCTGGTCCAAGCAGTTGGTAGCGCAATGCGTTTTAAATCTGCGCGAGATCTTAGCACAATGTAGGCCTTGACCATCCAAGGGTGGCGTAGGTTCGCGGGAGTAACAACGACGCTTCACACAAGGTGATCTATGGCGCACGACGCACACAAAAAGGCTGCGGAGCACCACGAGCACGCAGCGAAGGCGCACCACACAGCAGCCAGCACCATGCGAATGGCGATCATGAGAATGCCCATGAGCATTCGGTGAAGGCTCATGAACACTCACCCAAGCCCACAGTCATTCGACGGATGCGCACCAGAAGTCAGCTGCTTACTAAGTAGCTGACTTTAGTTGCAGGAACACCTTGACCAATGAGAGTTGGTCAGGGTGTTCTTGCGTATAGGCGACTAGAGTTTGCATTGGATGGAAAAGTAGCATTGGCATTCGTGTATAAACACCATTATGGCTGCAAAAGAGTGCGTCGGCTTGCGTTTTGAGCAAGGGCGTTTCTATAATCCGCATCATCATCCGAGATGCCACGAACACTTCAATCGCTTGACCGAAGGGTTAAGCACGGCGAAGAACTCAGCCGATGCACTATGATCACGCTGTGCTTTGTCTCACAAACAAGTGACCCCGGAAGCATCGGTGACACATTTGAAAGAAAGATTTACTGAGGAGTGTGGAATGAAGAAGGTAGTCGTTGCGTCTCTCCTGGCGGTCGCTAGCGTGGCAGGTGTTGCGGGTAGCGTAGTAGCACAAACCCAGGTCAATCTCGGTTCCAACGCGCAGGCTGCAAGTGGCGACGTTCAGTTGTCTCCGGCGGAGTATAAGGCCTATAACGATGCAATCTCGCAGTCGACGCCACAGACTAAGGCGCCGGCGCTCGAGCAGTATCTGACAGCGTACCCACAGTCGACTTTGAAGGCGTCCGTACTGGAGCAGTTGATGCTGGCGTACAGCGCTTTCGATCCTACTAAGACCCTTGACGCGGCGGACCGCTTGCTGCAGGTTGATCCGAACAATCTTCGGGCACTGACCTTCGAGGTTTATTTCCGCGATCAGGCAGCAGATCAGGCGACTGATCCTACCGCCAAGCAGGCTGCGTTGGACAAGGCGGCCGACTACGCCCAGAAGGGTCTAGCTGTGACGACGAAGCCGACCGGCATGAGTGATGACGACTTCGCCAAGCTCAAGTCGACTGCGACGCCAGTGTTTGATCGTGCTATCGCCGAAGCTGCGTTGAACAAGAAGGACGCTGCGACGGCTGTTAAGGACTTCAAGGCTGAGCTGTCGAGCGTCCCGGTGGCCCAGACCCAGATTCCCGGGCCTATGCTGCAGGATACCTACACTTTGGGCCAGGCCTACTATCAGGAGACTCCGCCTGACTATGTGAACTGCACCTGGTACGCCTCGCGCGCGGCTGCTTTCGCACCAGAGCCCTACAAGAGCCAGATGCTTCCGCTGGCGAAGTTCTGCTACAAGAAGTACCACGGGTCAGACGAGGGTTACGAGGCTGTGACGGCTGCTGTTCAAACCAATCTAGATCCGCCGGCTGACTTCAAGATCAAGCCTGCACCGTCACCTGCCGACATCGTTGCTCAGGTCATTGCGAGCACTCCTGACCTGGCAACATTGGCGGTCAGCGACAAGGAGTTCATACTTGCCAATGGTAAGCCCGAGGATGCAGCCAAGGTCTGGGACACGATCAAGGGTAAGTCGGTCCAGTTTCCGGACACCCTGGTTATCGCGGTAACCGATACTGCTTTGCAGGTTGCGGTCTCTGACGATGCGGTGCAGTCGAAGACGGCGGACTTTACCTTTCAACTGGCTGCTCCGTTGAAGACTCCTCCCGCTGTTGGAGCAAAGGCAACTGTGAGTGGCACGTATGCTTCGTTCACGCCAAGCCCTATCATGATCACGATGAGTGATGGTGCGATTGTGGAGCCGAAGAAGACGCCGACCAAGGCTCCGGTGCATCACACAGCGCCACATCACTAGAATGATGTTGGTTTTGCAGGAAGAGGCAGCCACCAGGCTGCCTCTTTTGTTTTACGATTCAAGTGGCCCCTTCCCGTATATTTGCGCAAAGTATTCATAAAAAAAGACTTGAATCCG
>Ga0210398_10001478_pt1 | contig 24186 bp, 20 predicted proteins | sample IncBWC4OmetaG_FD_161047 | JGI IMG/M metagenome (GOLD analysis project Ga0210398, IMG submission 161047) | Forest soil microbial communities from Barre Woods Harvard Forest LTER site, Petersham, Massachusetts, United States - Inc-BW-C-4-O | ecosystem: Environmental > Terrestrial > Soil >...
GAAGCCGTACACTCTGCTGGTTGGCGGATCATGTGGAACGCAAAGTTCGTCATCAGGCTGGTTCTCGGTGTCACCTGGAATTTGGCCATCTTTGCTGGTCTACTTTTCGGCGTGGCGGGGACGCTGCATTGGCCTCGCGCGTGGTCGTTCCTGGCAGTGGTGCTGGTTCTGGCTGTCGTTGGCATGGTGACGGTGTTTTCGGATGATCCAGATCTGCTTAAGGAACGCTTCAAGCCTCCCATCCAGAAAGGTCAGCTACGCGCCGACCGCGTCCTTGTGATCGCCCTGTTGATGGCCTTCCTTCTTGTCGTAGCCTCCATCCCGATCGATATCGTTCACCTCCAACTCCTGCCTCAACCGGACCTTCTAATGTGTTGCTTCGGTTTTGTGCTGTTTATCGCCGGGTGGTGCATCATATGGCTGGCGATGAAAGCCAATACCTTCGCTGCGCCGGTGGTGCGCCACCAGGCTGAGCGGCAACAGAAAGTAATCGATAGCGGCGTCTATCACGCTGTCAGGCATCCCATGTATGCCGGCGCCATCCTGTTTTTTGTTGGCATGCCTCTGTGGCTGGGTTCTTATGCCGCCACTTTACTAGCCATCGTTCCGATCGGGCTGCTGGGGGTCCGTATCGTTTTCGAGGAACAGTTCCTTCGCCGCGAGCTGGCTGGGTACGATTCTTATACGCAGAGGGTCCGATACCGATTGGTGCCCTACCTCTGGTAAATTCCCACGGTGTGAACGAACGGCAGTGATTGCACCTGTGCTAATCTCAGCGCGGGCAGCCTACTCCGCTCACCCAGGTGATCGCGTTTGACCGACGGCTCAGCACCGCAGCTTGCACCTATGGAACCACGCCGGCTCGAATCCCCTTCGCAACTACCGGAAGATTTGCGGCCCGCGCTCGACGCGTTTTGCCGGGCTGAGAGTTTGCGCCAGCGTCGCACGGCATTCGTCCAACTGGTACGCTGGACGCGCGCAGGTCGACGCAAGGGAATGGAGCCGCCGCGCCTGCTTGTCGTGGTTCAGCTTCTCGAGAGCGACAGTGATTTACGCCAGCAGGTTCAGGAATCTTTGGGACAATTGCTGGCCGAACTCGATTGCCTCTCGCTCTTCGCCGAAGCTGGCCTTCCGTCGGTCCACCCGTTCATAACAGAGATCGTGCAGCGCACGGTATCCAAGATCATTCCGTCGGCCCGTCAGGATTCAGATGCACGCAAGCTGCTCAGCGACCTCTACGAGTCGGATCAGTATGCGCGGCAGTTTGCGGCGATCACCCCTGATCTCTTCGCTCGTCTCACCAGCGCGCTCACGCCAGCCGATGAGGCGGCCTTCTGGCACCGCCAGGAGCACGATCTAGAAGAGGCGCTGCGACTGCTTGCATCGCGAATTAGCGGCTTGGGACTGCAGCCCGAGATGCGAGAACGCTCGAGTCCTGTGCGCATCGCTCGTTCGCCGTTCTACGAGCTGGTGCTGAAGACGGAAGAGTTGATCGCGTCGAGTTCCAACGCAGGAACTGCGGAAATACTCGACGCCTGGAAGCAGGTAGTAGCCCGTTGCCGCGCCGAGATGGAAGTGGTGTACGACCACATGGAGTCGGCCGGAATCAGCGTCGAACTGGTCTTCGATCTGAAAATCCTTCAAGCCTGCCTGGCCAGAATGGAGAACATTGCCAAGGTTGTAAGCGCCCTCAATGCCCAGGAACGGCTGGTATGTGTACACACGTTACTGGTGCGTTTGATTGAGGGCAACGTTGCCGACAAACAGATCTCTTCGCTGCTGCGCGAGAACCTGAACTTGCTGGCGAGGAAGGTGGTAGATCGCACCGGCGACAGCGGCGAGCACTACATCGCCAACAGCAAGCCGGAGTACTGGCTGATGTGGAGGGCCGCAATCGGAGGCGGATTGCTGACGGTGCTAACGGCTGCCTTTAAGCTATGCATCATCGAGGCTCATCTGCCTCCCTTTGTCGAGGGTTTGGCCAGCGGAACAAACTATGCTGTCAGCTTCGTGTTGTTGCAGGTCTTCGGACTGGTACTCGCAACCAAGCAACCCGCCGCCACGGCTGCGGCGTTCGCACGCATCATCCGCGATAACCGAGGTGACCAACGATCGAGTAAGCTTACCGATTTTGTTGCCCGCATCACCAGCACGCAACTGGCAGCCGCCATTGGCAACGTGGTCGCAGTGTCGGCCGGCGCCGTGCTGTTCGAACTGCTGTGGCGAGTGATCTTCCGAGAGTCCTATCTGCCCGAGCTGAGCGCTACGCACGTCTATGACACCTTGAATCCCTTTGCCTCTGGAACCGCACTCTATGCGATCGAAACCGGAGTGATCCTGTGGCTGGCTGCCTTGGCGGGAGGCTGGCTGGAAAACGCCGCGGTTTACTACCGCCTGGCGGATGCGGTAGCGCAACATCCCATCAGTTCACGAATCGGTGACAAGTTTTCGCGAAAAATGTCGCGCATCGTGAAGCACAACATTGGAGGCTGGGCGACCAGCATTGTCCTGGGATATCTGCTGGGCTTTGCGCCGGTTCTGGGAGAATTTTTTGGATTGCCGATTGACATCAGGCACGTCACGCTTTCCACCGGAACCCTGGCTTTGGCGGCCGCGCGCTTTGGAACTGCCAGCCTGGGGAATCGCTGGTTCTATCACGCTACCGTTGGGATTGCCGTCATCTTCGTCTTAAACTTGTTCGTCAGCTTTACCATCGCGGCTTTCGTCGCCCTTCGAGCGTACGACGTCGGCCCTAGAGAGCAATGGAGTATTTTGCGATTCCTCGTCCAACACGCGGTCCGCAATCCATTGCAGTTCATTGTGCCCGCGTTCAACGGCGACCAGTCAGGAAAACCAGACACCGACATCGTCGCGTCCTGAACCAGCCCGAGTGTGCAACCACATTACGGTAGAGCTGGCCTTCAGGCCAGCGTCCAAGCTGGTGTAAATATAGAGAGGGCTTTAACAGAGAGCACGAAGTTTCCAAAGCTCTACTAACTATGGAGAACCTGCCATGTCCGATTCGACGAAATCGACCCGAACGGAGAAAGACTCCCTCGGTCTTAAGGAAATTCCTGGCCACGTCTACTACGGCATTCAGACAGCGCGCGCAGTTGAGAACTATCCCATCAGCGGGTTGCGCGCTCATCCCACGCTCATTCGTGCAATTGCCATGGTGAAAGAAGCCGCAGCACTAGCCAATCGTGAACTCGGATTGGTCGACGAGAAGACGGCCAACGCCATCATCCAGGCCGCTAAAGAAGTTCAACAGGGCAAGTGGGATGAGCATTTCGTGGTTGATGTCTTCCAGGCGGGAGCGGGTGTCAGCTTTCACATGAACAGCAATGAGGTGATCGCCAATCGGGCATCGGAGCTTTTGGGCGGAACGCGCGGCGAGTACAAACACGTGCATCCCAACGATCACGTCAACTACGGGCAATCCACCAACGACGTCTTCCCTACCGCGATGCGCCTGGCGACGCTGCTGGAACTGGAGAAACTCTACACCGGGCTCGATAATTTCGTCGCGGCCTTAGCGCAAAAGGGCGAAGAGTTTCATCACGTTCTGAAATCGGGACGCACGCACATGCAAGACGCGGTTCCTATGCGGCTCGGCCAAGAGTTTACGGCCTACGCTGCGGCGATTAAGCGCGCCAAAAAATCCATTCAGGGCCAGTCCGAGATGCTGCGCGAGATCGGGCTCGGCGGATCGGCGGTGGGCACCGGCATCAACACGCATCCCGAGTATCGCAAGAAGGCGATCGTGAACCTGGCGATGATCTCTGGACAGAAGCTGCACGTCGTGGACGACATGCGCTATGCGATGCAATCAAACCTTGCGATGTCGAGCGTGAGTTCGGCGCTGCGCAACCTGGCGCTGGAAGTGATTCGCATTTCCAACGACCTGCGCTTGCTCGCATCAGGCCCGAATACCGGGCTGGGCGAAATTAACTTGCCCGCGCTGCAACCGGGTTCGTCGATCATGCCGGGCAAGATTAATCCGGTCATGCCTGAGCTGGCAGCGATGGTTTCGTTCCAGGTTGTCGGCTACGACACGGCGGTGGCGCTGGCAGTGCAGGCCGGGCAACTCGAGCTCAATGTCATGATGCCGACCATGGCGTACAGCGTGCTTACTTCTATCACGATTATGACGAACATGTTGCGCCAGTTCACCGAGTTTTGCATCAAGGGCATCACCGTGAATGAGCAGCGCACCAACTATTACGTGCAAAGCACGGTATCGCTGGCCACAGCGCTCAACCCCTACATTGGATATGCCAAAGCTGCGGAAATTGCGAAGGAGTCAGTGAAGACCGGCAAGTCGATCATCGAGATCGCGCGGGCGCGTGGCGATCTGACGGAAGAGCAGATCAAGGAAATTCTCGATCCTGCGCGGATGACCGAACCGGTGATGCCGCTGGACGCGGCAAAAGAGCGGGAGAAGATTAAAGACAGGGGCTAGGGACTGGGGGCTAGGGATTGGCCCGCGACAAACCTGCGGGTTTCCTTGCTCCGTGACGAGCTTACACCCCTACCGGCGCATTGATAACCCAGTCGATCGTCGGCGGATGCAGCAAGGTATTGTGAATCAGGCAGCGGTGCACCGCGTCTTCGAGGCCTTTCATCTGGCTCTCGTCGATTCCGCCTGGAATCTCAAGCTCGATTTTGAAGTTGTCCAGGCGGAATGGTCCCTTCACCTTATCGGCGATCACACGAGCTTTCACGCCTTCCCGAGGAATTCCATTTCGCTTCAGATGATCGACGGCATAAAAAGCCGCACAGGATCCGAGCGATGCCAGCAATAGCTCCGGCGGCGTCATGCCCTCGTCGTCCCCGTTGCTATCCAGTGGCTGGTCGGAAATCACCGTGTGCTGCCGGGCTTTGATCTCGAACTGCATGGCTCCCAGATGCTCTACTCGAACTTCCATCATGGTCCCTCCTACTGGCTCTATCGCACTCCCAGTATTACCAACGATTTAGTGACTTCCTCGTGCGGGTGGCCTACAAGCGCCGCATCCAAAAATAGTCGAACTTTGTCCCTTGCCCGACAAAGGCGCGACTTCATTGCCGGCAACGATAGCCCAAGCCTAATGGCAGCTTGTTCACCGCTCATTTCCTCCAGGTCACGCAACTCGTATACAGCCCGCTCTGGTTCTGGCAAAGACTCGATGGCCTGCCGAAGGAGTTGTTTCATCTCCTGCCTTGCCGTTTGTACATCGGGCGCTTCCGCGTGCGATTCCAGTTCAGATCCCCCCGCCGCCATAGCTGACAATTGCATGATCGGCAGCAACGCTTCGTGCTGCTTCAGTTGCCAGCAAACGCGTCGGCCGATCTGCGCCAACCAGGATTGGAAAGAGGCTGCGTCACGTAGCTGCCCAAGATTGCGATATGCCTTTAATAAGGCCTCGATCAGCACATCCTCGGCGTCTTCCCGGTTGCCGCAGGCGCGGATGAGCTGCCGGTAGACCGCATCCTTGTGTTCGTTCGTCATCGCCTCGAAATCCATGCCTTAATTTTGAACCGATACTTGCCATTCACGAGCGACATTGCGCACTAGCCGGTGTGACGGCTGTCGCTTTGGGTTTTGCATCACGATTCCACGGCATTCGGGCCAGCACGACAGCCATCCCACAAATATTGGTGGCTCCGGCGAACGTCAGACCTGCGCCCACAAACATTGCCAAATACACCCAGTTCAAATTGACGAGTGCCGCCAGTAACGTACCGATCAAGACGATTAATCCAGCGGCAAGCCTGACTTGGCGCTCCAGCGTCCACGGGCATGGAGCACATGTGATTAGTGGCAGTCCTGCCTTCCGCCAGGCTGCCGTACCTCCGGAAAGCACAGACACTGGCTGCCGGCTCTCCAGCCAGCCGGCGACAATTCGGGCTCGAGAGCCGGCCTCACATATCAGGACCACAGGACCGCTGCCAATGTCGGCCATGCGGTTTTCGACCTGCTCCATCGGCACGTTTACCGCCCCAGCTACATGTCCTGTAGCGAATTCAGAGGCTGAACGAACGTCAATGAGTTTTCGATACGCTTCAATGTTTTCGCGAAGCCTCTCCGCGCTGACGGTAGAAATCATGTTTTTCTTCCTCTATTAAGGAAGAGCGTGAATTTAGGAAAAAGGATTCGCGGCTAACGGATAATCCGCTGCTGAAAGGCAAGAACGGCAACCCTCGTCGCTGAGGTGCCGTCCCACGGGCATAGCCGATCCCCTACTTCCGGTAGATCACCTTCCCTGCGCGGATTGTGTCATCCACTTTGGAAAAGTTTCGAACGTCGTTGGCAGGATCGGCATTTAGCACGACCAGGTCGGCGTCAGCGCCTTCCGCGACCACTCCGGCGTGGCCGGCTTTGAAGAATGCAGCCGGGTTGGTGGTAAGCGATGCCAGAATATCGCGCCAGGTCATCCCGCTCCTGGCCATCAGGACATATTCTTCCGTGGTGTCGTAGTGCTGGGTATAGCCGACATCGGTGCCGAAGAGCACGGTGCCGCCCTGGTCGAAGAAGGCTTTAAGCTCGTCCACGCCCGACTGCACGAACTGCCGCTCATCTTCGGCGGAGGTATGCTGCTTCTCAAGTTCAACTTCCCACAGCGTCAGAGTAGGGGTCAGCGCCGTGTGCTGGGCCTTCATGCGGCGCAGTTCTTCCGTTGTCCAACCGGACTCTTCTGGAATCGTATGCGCCAGGATGTCCACGCCTCCAGCGAGAGCGTTGTCGGTTCCAACGTGATTGGAAGGATGCGCGAAGACCGGCTTGCCCTGCGCGTGCGCAACGTCTACCGCCGCGCGCACAATATCGGTTGGCATTGGCGTGACTTTGCCGTGTCCCATAATCGCGCCGGTGAACAGCTTGATGCCGTCGCCGCCCATGGCCAGAGATTCCTCCGCCAGCTTCGTCGCTGCGGCCGGCGTTGGGGCCTCGAAACGCGTGATCTGCTTAGCTATCGCCGGCGGAATATAAACCGGAATACCGTTCTCCGGATAAATTGCTCCCGCGGTGGAGTAGATCTTTGGGCCGGCGACTTCTCCGGCCTCGACCCGCTTGCGCAGCGCCAACATATCGCCCGGGAATGAGCCGATATCCCACACTGTGGTAAAGCCCCAACGCGTCAGCATTTCCTGCATGTGCGCTTCGAGCTTGGGGGCTGGCGCGGTTGCTGCGTCCGTCCAGGCGTCTTCGGTAAAGTGAACGTGACTGTTCCAGAAGCCGGCTGTAATCACCTTGCCGGTGCAATCGATGACCTGAACGGATTTTGGGATATCAACCTGACCCCGCTTGCCGATCTGCGTGATCTTGCCGTCGCGCACCAGCAATGCGGCATCGTCGAGCGGAGGAGCAGTTGGCGAAGCATAGATCCTGCCGCCCAGCAGGGCTAGGTCACTGGAGTGGCCTGACTTTCCCTGCGCAACTGCGCCGACGACAACGGCGAGGCCTGCGAGCACCGCGAAGGCGGAGCGTATAAGGACAAACTTCAGCCAGTGAGTATTCATGGCGGATGATACGCAGCGAGCCGGGATCTGGTTCAGAGCTAAAACGCCCAGCGCAGCAGCGTTGCTCCGGAGGTGAAGCCTGCTCCCACGGCTGCCAACAGCACCAGATTGCCTTTCTTCAGCTTGCCTTCTTCAATAGCCGTCTGCATCGCCAACGGGATGGTTCCGGCCGTGGTGTTGCCGAAGCGGTCGATGTTGATGATGACCTTCTCCAGCGGCATCTTCAGGCGCTCGGCGGTGGCCATGATGATGCGCTTGTTGGCCTGGTGAGCGACGAAGCAATCCACATCCTTGCCGGTCAGACCATTGTTGTGCAGAACGCGCTCCGTCATCTCCGACATCTTTTTGACTGCGTACTTGAAAACCTGCTGCCCATCCTGGTGGATGTAATGCATCTTCTGGTCAACGGTCTCGTGGGAGGAAGGGTGCAAGCTGCCTCCTCCGGGCATGCAAAGATATTGCCCGCCCATGCCTTCTATCTGCGCTTCCATGGCCAGGATTCCGCAATCCTCACCTTCTTCGGCAGGCTCAAGCAGAACCGCTCCGGCCCCATCTCCGAAGATGATGCAAACCGCGCGGTCGGTGAAGTCAGTCATGGACGAATTGACATCGGATCCAATGACCAGCACTTTCTTATAGCGGCCCGATTCGATGAACTGCGTGCCTGTATTGAGTGCGTAGACGAAACCAGAACATCCGGCTGAGACATCGAATCCCCAGGTGCGATGGATGCCCAGCTTGTGCTGGACCAAACATGCCGTCGACGGATACATCATGTCAGGGGTGACGGTACCGACGACGATGAGATCGATCTCCTGCAGATCGATTGGATGTGACTTCTGAAGATTCTTCACCGCTTCCACGGCAAGATCGCTGGCGGCAACACCCTTATCTACCAAGTGGCGTTCGCGGATACCGGTGCGATCGAGTATCCACTGGTCGGTGGTATCGACCATTTTCTCCAAATCTTGATTCGTGAGGATGCGAGGCGGGACGTAGGTACCGATAGCAGTAATTTTGGCACGAGGAACGTTAGCCAATAGAGTTCTCCAATATGAATAACCATTCATTCTGAAGGATGCAGCGCGGAAAGTCTATGGAGACGCGGAGCGTCTCTGGCCATCAGCTATCAGCCTTCAGCTCTCAGTCTTTGTAGAGCCGCTGCAGTTCGGCGCAACTCTGGAATGGAGTCAGAACAAGCGGTAGGAGAATGTCGAAGGCGCCGGACCTTACAGCCACGAGCTCAAAGCTGGCCGGCTGATAGCTCACAGATAAACAGCCAGGCGCCAGTTGACCGCTGCACACGCACTAGCCTGCTACCGTTGCTTCCTTCCGGACCTGGCGGGATTCACAAGATTGCGTTGCGCGGGACCAGCGCCCGACAGATTTCAATATAGCATCCCTTTACGCGGCTGTGTTGGATGCGGATGCGGTCGCACCTTGTCTGGCTGCAAGCGGGAGAGCCGTCCAAAACAATGATAAAATCAAGAGATTACATGCAGCCGAAAACCGATTCTGTGGCCTTACTGGACGCTGTTGACGAGCGGCCCGTTCCCGCTACTCCCAAGAAAATAGGATTTGTCAGCTTGGGCTGTCCCAAGAATCTGGTGGACAGCGAGGTCATGATGGGTCTGCTCTCGCAAGGGGGCGCCCAGATCACGCCGCGCGCCGAAGATGCCGACATCATCGTGGTGAACACCTGCTCGTTTATCGATTCGGCCAAGCAGGAGTCGGTTGATACCATTCTGGAAATGGCACGCCACAAGACCGAAGGGCGCGCACAGAAACTGATCGTCGCCGGATGCTTGGTCGAGCGTTACCGCACCGAGATCCAGAAGAACATTCCCGAAGTCGATGCTGTTGTCGGTACCGGTGAATTGCAGCAGATCCTGAGCGCCGCCGGAATCGAGCCAGCGAGCGCGACGGCCGGAAATTCACCTTTCGTCATCATCAACACACGCTCTGAAGGCGACGCTCGCGAAGCTGCCGGTCGATTCTCAAAAGAAGGCTGGGACGGTGCGATCGCCGACCTGCCCAACTATCTTTACGACGAGAACACGCCCCGCGTGCTGGCAACTCCAAAATATTCGGCGTATATCAAAATCGCCGAGGGCTGCGATCATCCCTGCTCGTTCTGCATCATTCCGCAACTGCGTGGCAAGTTTCGTTCGCGTCGATTCGAGTCAGTGATTGCGGAAGCACAGCGTCTGGCGCGGCAAGGTGTCCGCGAGGTTACGCTGATCGGGCAAGACACTACCTGCTACGGCGAAGACCTCGGCCTGAAAGATGGACTGGCGCTGTTGCTGGAACGGCTGGCGGGAATTGAAGAACTGCGCTGGGTACGGTTTCTGTACGCGTATCCCAACAAGATCACCGGCAAGCTGCTGGAAACCATCGCCGCCCATGAAAAGATCTGCTCCTATATCGATGTGCCCTTGCAACATGCCGCGCCTGATGTGCTGAAGCGTATGAAGCGTGGAGCCGGTGCAGAGATTTTCCTGCGCTCAATCGAGAAGATGCGGCGCGAGATTCCCGGTCTGACCTTGCGGACGTCGTTCATCGTCGGATTCCCCGGTGAAACCGAACCGGACTTCGAGCAGCTTTCCCAGTTTGTTCGCGAGGCCCAATTCGACTGGCTTGGGGTATTCGGCTACTCGGATGAGGACGGCGCTAAGGCCTTCGAGTTGGGTGACAAAGTTCCCGCCAAAGATATTGAGCGCCGGCGAAAGAAGCTGATGTCGCTACAGAAACAAATCAGCCGCAAGAAGAAACGCGCACTAATTGGCCAACAATTTGATTTGCTGCTCGAAGGGCTGTCGTCGGAAACTGACTTGCTGTGGGAGGGCCGCACCGCAATGCACGCCCCGGAAATCGACGGCACGGTGTACGTCAACGATATCGGAGACCTTGAAGACGTGCGTGAGGGCGAGTTCTACCGCTGCGAGATCACCGAAGCGCATGACTACGATCTGGTGGCGAGGATTCTAGAATAGTAGCCAGTACCCAGTTGCCGGCTGTCAGTAAAGGCCAGCGTGATTTCAACTGACAACTGACCACCGGCCGCTGACAACTGCTTCGATGCCTAAGAAAGCAATTCGCAGCCTACGTTGTCCGACCTGCAGAAAGCTCGTGCTTGTTTCTGATCCGGAGTTTCCCTTCTGTAGCGAGCGCTGCCGTATCATCGATCTTGGCAAGTGGGCCAGTGGGGGCTACGTCATCTCCACCCCGCTGAACGACCCGGAGACGGACGATTCCAACTATCCGAATGAACGAACCAAGAAGCGCTGAACCGGTGCCGGACAAGTCGACCGCTCCAGCATGGGCCACCTTGGTTGCAACGTTCTTTGGTGCCGGACGGCTGCATCCTGGCCCGGGGACGTGGGGATCGCTGGCAACGGTTTTGCTTTGGTGGCTGCTGGCATCGCACCTTCCGCCCTCGGCGCGCATCGCAATCGTTATTGTTTTGATCGCGGTTGTGGTGACAATCGGCATCCCTGCGGCAACCCTGGAAGCACGCGGCTGCGGAAAGAAAGATCCCCAGCATGTGGTGATCGACGAAGTTGCGGGACAGTTGGTGACGCTGGTGGCCTGCCCCATTGTGTGGCAAGCGCTTCTCGTCGGCTTTATACTTTTTCGTGTGTTCGACATTACCAAGCCGCCGCCGATCCGGAGTCTGGAAAAGTTGCCCGGGGGGACGGGTATTGTGGTCGATGATCTGGGCGCGGGAGTTTACGGGTTGATCGTTTTGCAAGCGTTGCTTCACTTCAGGGTTCTTAGGTGACTGATCGGCAGCGTTCGGATTCTGTCGCCGGCTGAACAGTTTGCTGAAAAACTCGAAAATCAGATCCCTCGCGGGCTGAAGCCGGGTTCTGGATGACAAAAATAAAGGACTTATTTACGGCGTAGCTAAAGCTACGCCCCTTCAAAATCATCCTGGGCGGAGTTTTCAGCAGAATTGTAAATCCGACTTGGTATAACCAGCGAAAGCTTACGGTGTGTCTGAAGACGTGCTTCTTCAAAACACGCGCGGACCTTGGCCGGTGGCTAACTCTTTCGCTCAACCATACATTTCGAGCAGATAATGGATCGAAAGACCGGAACAAAAAACGTGAATGGCAAGCCGCACATCGATTCCATCGACCCGGGCTACGCTCTGCCTGGAGGCGAGGTTCGCATTGTAGGCAAGGGTCTTCGTCCGCCAGAGTTGCGGCGCCCGCAGGTCCGGTTCGGCGACGTGGATGGCTCGGTCATTATCGGCTCCGACCAGTTCATCGTGGCGCGGGTTCCCGAAGGCGCGGCGTCGGGCGACGTGGTGGTCTCGATCAACGGCAGCCGCAGCAATCCCACCGAGGTGCGGATCGCCGTCCCCATCGCGGAGAACCTGCATCCGGTCGCGAATCCAGCCGTGGATTCGGCAGGCAACATCTACGTCACCTTCTCCGGCTCGCGCGGACAGAAGGTTCCGGTCGCTATCTATCGCATCGACACCAGCTATAACGTGAAGCCCTTTCTGCACGAGATGATGAACGCCACCGGCATGGCGTTCGACCGCACCGGGAGTTTGTACGTCTCCTCACGTTTTGACGGCACGGTGTATCGTGTCGCCCAGAATGGAACGATGACATCGTATGCCGAAGGCATGGGAGTGGCGACGGGCATCGCGTTTGACCGGCATGGGAATCTCTACGTCGGCGATCGCAGCGGAACGATTTTCAAGATTGGCCGCGATCGGCAGATTTTCGTCTTCGCCATGATCGAGCCCAGCGTGTCGGCCTATCATCTTGCGTTTGGGAACGGTGGAAACCTGTATGTTACCGGGCCGACGACATCAAGCTTCGACGCCATCCACCAGATCGATCCCCACGGTGAAGTCAGCGTCTTCTACCGCGGACTGGGCCGTCCGCAAGGGCTAGCCGCTGATGTCGAGGGCAATCTTTACGTCGCAGCTTCGCTCAACGGGCGGCGCGGCATCGTGAAGGTTACGCCCGCGGGCCAGGCATCGCTGGTGGTCTCGGGACACAACCTCGTCGGGCTGGCCTTTGCGCCCAGCGACTCAGCAGTACTCGCAACAACCAGCGGCGTGCATCATCTCTCGTGGAATGTTGCGGGGCGTTCGCTTCTTCCCGAGGCTTAGGCGGTCTGGCAAGAAACTGAACTCCTTGATGCAACCCTAATTCTCGTCATCGACCTTCCTATCGCGACCGTCTTTTCACCACCGAGAACATGGGGAGCACGAGTTTTGCAGAATCTGTTTCTAACGCCCCATCTCGCATAAGTTTGACTCACCCCATCGCGACAACCGTACTCAGAAAGATCACAAGAGAAAGTCCGTGCTCTCCGTGGCCTCCGTGGTGAGAGCTCTGTGTCTGTGTGGTGAGGCCGATTGCGAGTGCTAGACTTGATTTGTGATCGCGGAAATCATTGCTATCGGCTCGGAGATGCTGACTCCGTACCGTCAAGACACCAATTCCCTGTTCGTCACCGGCCGTCTCAACGAAATTGGGATCGCTGTTGCCTTCAAAACGATTGTTGGTGACAACCTCGAACACTTGACATCGGCGGTTCGGACAGCGATTGGCCGCGTCGATCTCGCCATCTTTATGGGCGGTATAGGACCGACGCAAGATGACTTGACGCGTGAAGCCGTGGCGGCGGCACTGGGAATTGAACTGAAACGCGACCACGAGATTGTCACGGCCTTGTACAAACGTTTCGCCGAACGGCGGCTTCAGATGCCGGAAAACAATTCTCAGCAGGCGGATGTGTTGCAGGGCGCGGTGATACTACCGAATTCAAAGGGCACAGCGCCCGGGCAATGGCTGGAAACTGACTTCGACGGCAAGCCCCGGATTATCGCTCTGATCCCCGGTCCGCCGCATGAAGTGCAGGAGATGTGGGACACCGACTGCATGGTTCGCTTGCGAGCCAAGGTTCCTCCGGCAGCGATGGCAACTCGCATTCTCAAGGTTGCGATGATGGGCGAGTCTGCCGTTGACCAGCGCACTGCGCCGATCTACAAAAAATATCCCAATGTTGAGACTACGGTGCTCGCCGGCCAGGGGCAGGTGGAGTTTCACCTGCGGGCGACGGCTGCGACGAAAGAGGAAGCCCAGGCTGAAGTGGACCGCCTGGCTGACGAGTTGGAGGAGGAATTGGAGGATGCGGTGTTCTCCTCCGGAGGCGAGTCGCTGGAAGAAATCGTCAGCTACTACCTGCAGATGCGCAACGCCAAGCTGGCCGTGGCAGAGTCTTGCACGGGAGGAATGGTTGCCGAGCGGATCACCTCTGTCGCCGGCAGTTCGCGTTCATTCCTGGGCGGAGCGGTGGTTTACTCCAACGACCTGAAGACGCTCTTTGCCGACGTGCCTCCTCTGATGATCGAGGCGCACGGTGCGGTAAGCAAAGAGGTCGCGATTGCTCTGGCGGAAAATATTCGCGAGCTTTGCAATGCCGATATTGGCGTCGGGGTCACGGGTATCGCAGGACCTGGCGGAGGGACCGAGGAAAAACCAGTTGGCCTGGTATATGTCGCGGTTACCAACGGGCACAAGCATGAAGTCGTGCAGCGGCGATTCTTCGGCGACCGCGAACGGGTGCGGCGATGGGCCAGCCAGCAGGCGCTTGACCTGGTCCGCCGTATGTTGATCTAAAGCGATGCGACTGTTTGTAGCACTCGATATCGATCCCGAGATTCGTAAACGTATCGCTGAGTTTCGCAACCAGATGAAAGCGTTCGCACCCGACGTCCGCTGGGTGGGGCCGGAAACATTTCACGTCACGCTACAATTTCTGGGTGAAACGACGAAGTTGGAACAGATTCAAAGTGCTTTGGAACAGGTGAAGGGCTCTTCGGTTCCGCTGACGTTTCGCAGCGCCGGATTCTTTCCGAACCCCAAGTCGCCGCGCGTCTTCTGGGCGGGAATTGAATCGGATCAGCGTCTGCAAAGTCTGGTAAACGCGATTGCAGAACACTTGCAGCCCCTGGGATTCGAGCGCGATTCCGGCCCCTATAAGCCTCATCTCACTCTGGCGCGCTCGGGAAGCGGAAGGCCGCGTCAGGTTCCGGGAGAGCGGGCGGCGTTTGGATTGCAACATGTGCGAGTCAAGCTAGAGAGCCTGCCACCGCTGGAGTTCGGTACAATGACGGCGCACGAGTTCTATCTCTACGAAAGCAAGACCATGCCAGCAGGAGCGCAATATACGAGGCTGGCGCGTTACGTCTTGGAATAAGTAAGGAGCTGGCACCGCCGCTCCGCGGCTGGTTCGCGCTTTCCACTTTGAACGCGGGCTTCCGCCCACGCGTAGAACATAATGACGCCGCTGTGCGGCTGAGTAGCCTTGATCAAGCTTGTCGTCATCATCGTCGTAGTTTCTTACCTGCTGGGATCGATTCCCTTTGGATATCTGCTGGTTCGCCTGTTTCGCGGGGAAGATGTGCGCAAGACGGGCAGCGGCAATATCGGCGCTACGAATGTGGCCCGCACTGGTTCCAAAAGATTGGCAATTGCCACCTTGCTGCTCGACGCGTTGAAAGGATACGCAGCGGTAGCCTTTGCCTTCCGGCTGGCCGGCGCACATCGGTTTGAGGGACAGGTCACCACTAGTCTGTACGATCGAACAACCCAAAACATCGACAGCCGCACTGTCTTTCTGTTGGCGGCGCTGGCTGCCTTCGTCGCCATCCTGGGGCACATGTATCCCGTTTGGCTGCGCTTCAAGGGTGGCAAGGGAGTGGCGACCGCGGCGGGGTCGTTTGTGGCGCTGGCACCTAGAGCGCTGCTGATTGTAATCGTGCTGTTCCTTTTAGTGGTCGCGCTCACACGTTACGTTTCGCTGGGCAGCATCGTCGCGGTTGCGGCATTTCCATTTGTGGTGTGGTGGGTCAATCCAGCCGAGCGCACCACCGTTCCCATCCTGGTTTTCATCGCGGCCTCTTCGCTGCTGATTATCGTGCGGCACAGAGACAATATCCGGCGTCTGATAACAGGCACCGAGCACCGGTTCCGTTAAAGAGAGCTGCTTGTGAGCGAGATCGCGGTCATTGGCGCGGGGGCGTGGGGAACGGCGATTTCCATTGTGCTGGGACGCAAAGGGACGCATCGGGTACGTCTTTGGGCGCACGAACCGGAAGTGCGCGAGAGCATACAAACCAGACGCGTGAACGAACTGTTTCTGCCCGCAGAAAACATTCCAGCGACCGTAGTCTGCACGAATCACTTCGAAGAAGCTTTGCGGGACGCCGAGATCGTGGTTAGCGTCATGCCGTCGCATCACACGCGCCGGGTCTTCCAGACAATGCGGCCGCATCTGCGCCCACAGATGCTGTTCGTCAGTGCGACCAAGGGCATCGAGAACGATTCCCTGCTGCGCATGACCCAGGTCATCACCGAGGTGCTGCACAACGGTGGCAGCGGATTTGCACCACGCGTCGGCGCCATCAGCGGCCCCTCCTTTGCCAAAGAAGTCGCCAAGGGCGACCCGACGGCCATCACGATCGCCTGCGCCGACCTGGAGCTGGCGGCGATTGTGCAGAAAGAATTCAGCGATCCCTGTTTCCGCGTTTATACCAACGATGACGTGATCGGAGTGGAATTGGGCGGTGCCTTGAAAAACATTGTGGCCATCGCGGCCGGCGTTCTCTTTGGTCTTAATCTGGGACACAATACGGTGGCTGCTCTGATCACGCGCGGGCTGGCGGAGATGACTCGGCTGGTAGTTGCCTGCGGCGGCAAGGCGTCAACCATGGCAGGGCTGGCCGGCTTAGGCGATCTGGTGCTCACCTGCACCGGCGGACTCTCGCGCAATCGGAGCGTGGGTGTGGAGTTGGGGCGGGGACGCAGGCTGGACGACGTCATCGCCGGAATGCATGGCATGGTCGCCGAGGGTGTGCTGACCACGAATGCTGCCGTGGGACTGGCAAGAAAGGCGGGTGTCGAGATGCCAATCACCGAACAGATGCACGCCGTGTTGCAGCAAGGCAAATCGGTAGAAGCCGCGATTCGCGATCTGATGGGCAGGCCTTCGACCAGCGAAGCCGGACTTGTCCGGGTTAAATAGCCGACAGTGGATAGCGGTTGGACCTGCGGCTGGTACTACTGGAAAACGGAACACGGGTTCCTACGGCCGCGTTTTGCCGCCCTTATCTCCACGAGCATCGGGCGCTGATGCTCCGGTCAGACTGTCAAAGTACCTGGCGAGGATTTTCTTGAGGTCCTCCTGGGGCATGACACTGCGATCGAGCATATATTCCAGAGCCATGGCGTGGCTCACGGCCGATAGCGAAATCCCCACTGATCTCGCCGAGGCAGGAAGCTTCCGTCCTGATGCCTCCATGATGTTTTGTAAAATGCTGACTCTGGAGCTAACCAGGCGTCGATTCATCGCCGCCAGTCTCGCTTTGACCTCCGGATGCCGGACCGCGAACAGCTTGAACTCGAGGGCAAGAAGACTCCAGCGACGGTCCTGACACATCGTCAGAAAGAACTCGCGAAAGGCCCGGAGTTTGACTTGGGGATCGCGAAACCGATTGATAAGGCTACCCGCCTTTTCGATGCGGTGCGAAATCTCACGCTCTAGAAGTGCCAGGAAGAGGTCTTCCTTGCTGTCGAAGTTGGCGTAGAAAGCGCCACGCGTGTAACCGGCTGCCGCGGCAATCTCCTCCAGTTTCGCGGCTTCAAACCCATCTCGCGCGAAGATCTTCTCCGCCGCCTGAATCAAGCGCGCGCGCGTAACTTCGGCGCGTTCCTGCCGGCGGGATGTGGGAGAAGCAGTTTTCATTTATCCTCAACGCAGCACCAAAAGAGCAGCATCAAACTGACCGTAGGTTGGATGCCACTCTTGCGCAACGCGACTGTCGAAGGCTACATCTAAGGCAAGACAGCCGTAAGATTTCATACATGCATGTATGTACTGAATACAACATGGAACGATCTGAAAGCAAATCGCAAGCATACGCAGTAATCGTTCGCCGAGCTTTGCTCGGGACGGGCGCTCTGGCGGCGTTGTCTACCTGCCTGACATTCGCCCAAGTTCAAGAGCCAGGACTGACTTCATTGCCATCTGCCGAGCAGGTGATCCAGAGAGCGCAGGATCCGTACAGCGGCTCTATACCGCAGGGTCAGGCGACCCCCCAAGTCATCGAGCTGACTATCGAAGATGCGCTCGATCGTGGTCTAAAGTACAACCTGGGGTTGTACCTGAGCGCGCGGGCGACCGAGCAAAGCCGCTCGGCACATCTTCGAGCTCTCAGCGAACTCATGCCGGTGATCAACGGCTCGTTCGGCGAAGAGGTTGAGAAACTCAACCTGAAGGCCTTGGGTCTGACCGGTTCACTCATCCCCGGCATCCCCACTTCCGTGGGCCCCTTCGGCATTACCGAACTGCAAGCTACCGGATCCTGGGACCCGCTAGATTTGCACTACATTGATAGCGTTCGTGCGGCGACGCAGAATGTGAAGGCCGCGCAGTTCAGCTACAAGGATGCTCGGGATACGGTGGTGCTTGCGGTAGGAGCCAACTACCTGTTGACCATCGCCAATGAGTCCCGCGTCGCAGCGGCCCAGGCCGAATTGAACGCGGCCCAAGCGCTGTACCAATTGGCGGAGGACCAGGAGACGGCGGGCATTGCGCCCAACATCGACACCCTACGCGCCCGGGTGCAGCTGCAAACTCAACAGTCGGTGCTGATTCAGGCTCAAAACGATCTGGAGAAGCAGCGCATCGCGTTGGCTCGCGTCATTGGGTTGCCGGTGCGGCAGAAGTTCACGTTGGTAAACCGGGTTCCCTACCGTCCTCTCCCCGAGGCTGAGGTCGAAAACGCTTACGAGCGTGCGTTGCAGACGCGTCCCGACTACCAGGCCGCATTGGCTTCTTTGAGGGCAGCGCAGTATAGCCGGCAGTCGGCATGGAAGCAACGGCTGCCGTCAATTGGGTTTGCCGGGGGATACGGTGTGCTAGGCACCACGCCCGACTCCATGTCGCCGAATTGGACGTGGACAGGCACCCTCACTATCCCCATTTTCGAGGGAGGTAAGGTCGAAGCCGATGTACAGCAGGCGGATGCGATCCTTAAGCAACGGCAAGCTCAGGTAGACAACCTGAGAGGAAGCATAGAGCAAGACATTCAGGACGCGCTGCTCGACTTGAAAGCGGCAGCGGAGCAAGTGGAAGTCGCCAAGACCGGACTTGAGTACGCACAACAAACGCTAGAACAGTCGCAGGATCGTTTTGGCGCGGGCGTAACCAATAACGTGGAAGTAATTCAGGCGCAACAACAGCTGGCATCGGCCAACGATCAGTACATCGCAAGTTTGTATGCGCATAATATCGGAAAAGTTCTCCTGGCCCGGGCCATCGGCAATGCCGAGGAAGCGGTAAAGCAATATTTCTCGGAACCGGGGAGCACTCTACCTACAAGTCCGGCAACACCGCCCGGCGGCCCGGTCAACCCGACTCCAACTCCAACTCCGTCGCCGATGCCGGGAACGACTCCCAATCTTCCCCCGAGTTCAACCGGAACCCTGGGCCAAATTAGCGCTGCACCAGGACAGCAAGCTTTAAACTCAGAGAGCGTAGCTCCGACTGAGCTGCCGCAGAGCCCCGGAAGCCCCAACGCCGCGGCCACCGACATCTCTCATAGATAATCGTTTGATAGGTGAAGAATAAATGAGTCCGACGACAACCGAGCCTAACGACCTTGAACGTCCCGCTGCGCCGGCTGAAAACCACGAGGAGCACCATGACGCAGAGCTTCGCCATCCCGTAGAAGACCGCCGCAGTTTCTTTCAAAAGCACCCGGCAGCAAAGCCGATTGTGTTCCTGATCGCAATTGTTGCAGTCCTGCTGGTGGGATGGTTCTGGTGGGAGAGCCGGCAATGGGAAGACACCGATGATGCCGAGATTGACGGGCACATTTATCCCATCAGCGCCCGGGTGAGCGGGCAGGTCATCAAAGTAAACTTCGACGATGGTCAACTGGTTCATAGGGGCGATGTGCTGGTGGTGATTGACCCCACCGATTACACCGTTGCTCTGGAGCGAGCCCGGGCCGATTATCAGGACGCGCAGGCACAGGCCTTGGCCGCTCAGTACGGCGTGCCGGTTTCGAGCGTGGGCTCGTTCAGCCAAATTCGTTCCGCCAGCGCCGACATGAGCTCTGCGCAGGCCGGGGTCGCCGCGGCGGAAAAGGAAGCGGATGCGGCGCAGTCGCAGATCGTCGAGGCTGAAGCCGATGCGAAGAAACTGAACACGGATGTGGAACGATACCGTCAACTGCTGGGCAAGCGCGAAATCTCGCAACAGCAGTTCGATGCGGCAATTGCGGCGGCGACCGCAGCCAACGCAACTGTACAGGCGCGGCAGGCTTCTCTACTGGCGGCCGAGGCGCAGGTAAAGATGGCGCAGTCGCGAATCGATCAGGCCAACGCAGAACTGAAGAACGCCCAGGCCACGCCCAATACAGTGCAGGCGACGAAAGCCAAAGCCCAGTCTGCCGACGCGCAGGCACTGCGTTCCAAGGCAGCTCTGGACCAGGCCCAACTCAATCTGTCGTACACGACTATCGCCGCTCCGGTTGATGGCATCGTGGGCAAACGGTCGGTGCAAGTCGGATCCAACGTTGCCGTCGGACAAGATTTATTGGCAGTCGTGCCGTTACGCGATGTATGGGTTACAGCTAACTTCAAAGAGACCCAACTTTCGCACATGCGTCCCGGTCAGCCGGTCAAAATTAAGGTCGATACTTATGGCGGCCGAAAATGGAGTGGCCACGTCTCCAATATTGGAGGCGCAACTGGCGCTGTTTACAGTCTCTTACCGCCCGAAAACGCGACCGGCAACTATGTGAAGGTAGTACAACGCATTCCGGTCCGCATCGACTTCGATGGGAACGACAAGCCTGACTTTAACAAGGATGGCCTTCTGCGACCCGGCATGTCGGTTGAGCCAGACGTCAACGTCAGTAAATGAGCCCGCTCGGACACCGAAGTAAGGTGGTTCCCACGGCTGAAAATTTGCACGCATTGGTCAATGGGTTCGAGTGATTACTAAGCCGGAATAAGTTCCGGCACTTAGTAGTTTTTGGCTACGTTGCGTGGCCCGCTTAGCGCTGTGGCCACAGTCCTACAGTTTGTCCCGGCCGGGGACAGGCCGCAAAGAGGAAAAAACCGCCAAAACACCTCTCTAATTCATAGATTTTCGTTAAGTATTTCCTAAAACCCTGTCATAATCGTGGCAACCGTTAGCCACTAAGACGCCATGAATTTCAGTGTTCTGCCTAACCTTATTGCTCTGGCCATTTTGGTCGCAGTGTTTCGAGCGATCTTGCGTCAGGGAACCACCGAGCGGCTGCATCTGTGGCTGGCCGGATGGATTCTTGTGCTGGTGCACTTCGCTGCACAGTTTCTGGACACGGGGCGAGGAACCTGGAGCCAGTTAGCAACCTCCGTAAATCTTGACGCGTTGCTGCTGGCCGGTGTCGCTTTCCTCATTTCGGTATCGACGGTTGTCGACTCTGATAGCCGCCGCCAAGCTCTGTTTGCGTCTGCCATCGCATTGCCTGCCCTTGCCTATACCAACGCGGTGATATGGCAGGTGACCGCGCAAAGCTTTTACTACTGCCTGATTGTCCTGGGGCTGACAGCCACTACCGTACTTTTTTGCCGATACTACGGCCGCTTTACTCTTTATGCCGGTGGCGTGCTAATCAGTAGCTGGGCTATTGCAGGGGCAGTCGCATGGTCTGTTGCCCATGGAACTCCAGTTTTCGGCATAAACTTTTTGCTGGCAGGATTGAATTTTGTTGTTGCCATGCTTTTTTGGCGGCGCTACCGGAGGACGAGCGCGGGAGTGTTAACCACGGTCGGCGGGTTTGTACTGTGGGGAGCAGTGTTTCCTACCGGCATGTTGCTGAACTCCTTTGCGCCATCCGTCAAAATCGATTCTGAAGTGTGGAACATTCCAAAATACCTGGTGGCAGTCGGAATGATTCTCACCCTGCTGGAAGATCAAATCGCAACCAGCAAATATCTCGCCTATCATGACGCATTGACCGGCCTGCCAAATCGCCGACTTCTCGAGGACCGGCTTGAGCAAGCCCTGGCTCACGCCGATCGCACCGGCAACAAGGTAGCCGTCCTGCTGCTCGATCTGGACCATTTCAAGGAAGTAAACGACACCTTTGGCCACCACATTGGTGATCTGGCATTGCAGGAAATCGTTCGCCGGCTTGCATGCCGCATGCGCGCCGCCGACACATTGGCGCGATCCGGCGGCGACGAATTCACGGTCGTCAGCGCGGTCGCCGATTTGGACGGAGCCGAAGTGCTGGTGGCAGATCTTGAATCGGCGCTCTCTACCCCCGTCAGCATTGAAGGAAGCCGATTTCAAACTGGCCTCAGTATCGGCGTAGCCCTCTACCCCGACGATGGAAGCAATCCCGATGAGTTACACGCCGCCGCGGATGAAGCGATGTACGCGGCCAAGCGGGCGACCCGTGCTCGAGCCCTCATCACAAGAGTGCCTCAGACTTCTGTCTAGAGACCATCCGAGAATTCGAACGCCGAGCAGAGCGCTGATTTCCGGCTCTGCCTGTTAAGCGGGCAACCATCGCAATGTGGTACGGTAAATTGCCGTCGGAGGAGGGCCATGAAGGGATGTACGGCAGGGATTCTCCTGCTGGTGTGCAGTTTTGCCTCGAGCCAGGTTTCTACGCCCTCAGGCCTCGCGCAGACTGCATCCCTGGCTCAGCCATTTTATGGAACGTGGTATACGTATCCTTCGGCGAGCCGAACCAAGGATTCTATCCGCCACGAATTCCGGCACAATTTAGAAACCGGCAGGGACGAGATGATCGTCAGCCATATTTGTGAAGGTGAAGATATGGCGGTCATTGCGAGGGCGACAGCACCCATCGAGGTGTCACAAAATACCATCAAGATATTACACAACGCCTCTCGCTCGGAGAAAGAGGCCGATGGCAGCGTTTGCCAGGCGACTATCGACGCCGGCGTTTGGAGCTACGTCTTTTCGAGTAACGGAGACCGTATCTCGATCACAAATCCAGGCTGCGCCCCCCATCACTTCCAACTGGCCCGCCAGGATGCAGCTCCCGAAACAATCCTGTCTCCGAATCTATACGGAACTTGGCTGCTTCCGGTCCACGAGGAACGCGGCGCTACGGTCGAGATCAAACTGATGTTTTACGAGAGCGCAGACAGCGGTCGAGGTAAAATCCGGCAGATATCGACTTGCTCTAAGGCGAACGACAGTGTCGTCTCTCAAGCAGACTCGACGTTTAAAATGACTAAAGATGAAATCACTATCTTAGAAGCAGCGTCGCGCGAGGTAAGAAATGGTCCTATCAGTTGTCTAGCGACGATTGTTCCCGGCACACTGCACTATGTAATTTCCGAGGAGGGCGGAACGATGGTTTTGTCGAAACCCGGCGCGTCACCGCTTGTTCTCACCCGAGACCGTTGAGCCCTGTGCCTACACGGTTCGCCCCGACAGCGTCAAGCCTTAAACCAAACCTCTGGATGTCGGGCAATCTTTCACCCGATTTGCCGCGGCCGGGGTGGGCAAATATCATTTCGGAGTGTACCGTGCGAGAAGGGATGAAATCCTTCGACATTTGTGCAGTTTGGTAATTCCTACATTCCCGGCCGGGATGGCGAAATTGGCAGACGCAGCGGACTTAAAATCGCGCTATAGCAATCCAACACAAGCAATAAACATAGTAAAAACAATAAGTTATTGACAAAATTCCGCTCCAAGCATAGCTTACACATGTCTTACACATTTTGGTCTTTTTGACCGGACTGGAGGACATTCGCCCGTGGCGGAACAATACACGATCCTCGGCGGCAAGGTTCACGTTTATCGACGCCCGAACAGCAGTTGCTGGCAGTGCTCGACATATCTCGCGGGTAGGAATCGCCGCCGCAGCACGAAAGAAGACAGTCTCTCCAAGGCCAAAGAAATTGCCGAAGACTGGTATCTCCAGCTCCGCGGCAAACTCCGCTCCGGAGAAATCAAGACCGAGAAAACCTTCCGCGAAGCCTCCGAGCGATATTTGCGCGAATACGATCTCATGACGCAAGGCCAGCGCAGCAAGATTTACGTCAGAGGCCAGCATTCGCGATCGACGGTCCACCTAGTCCCGTTCTTCGGCCATCTCGGCCTTTCGGAAGTCACCTCCGGCAAGGTCCAGGAATACCGGATTCACCGCTATGAGGAATCGGTGGCCCAGCGCGGCAAGCCGCCCGCCTATAACACCATGCACCAGGAAATTGTGACACTCCGCCAGACTCTGAAAACCGCGATGCGACAGGGATGGCTCGATCGTCTTCCCGATCTCTCCGAGCCCTACCGATCATCCCCGAAAATCTCGCACCGCGCGTGGTTTTCGCCGGAGGAATACAAGCAGCTTTACGAGGCGACACGAAAGCGCGCGCACGAGCCGAAGCAGGAGCGCTACAAATGGGAATGCGAACAGCTTCACGACTATGTGCTGTTTTCGGCCAATACGGGCCTTCGGCCCGATGAGGCGCGGCGCTTGCAATTTCGGGACGTGGCAATCGTCGAAGACGAGGCGAGTCAGCAAACGATCCTTGAGATCGAGGTACGCGGCAAGCGGGGCGTGGGCTACTGCAAGAGCATGCATGGCGCCGTGCGTCCGTTCGAGCGGCT